>Ga0172362_10006343_pt1 | contig 10156 bp, 11 predicted proteins | sample LakKivs1_kivu2a2_FD_114534 | JGI IMG/M metagenome (GOLD analysis project Ga0172362, IMG submission 114534) | Sediment microbial communities from Lake Kivu, Rwanda - Sediment s1_kivu2a2 | ecosystem: Environmental > Aquatic > Freshwater > Lake > Sediment | place: Rwanda: Western Province, Lake... | reverse complement strand
TACCTGCCAGCCGATATTTTTGCCCGTTATCATCGTCTTAAGGACAATAAGGTGTTGATGGTTTCCGGCAGCGACCAACACGGAGCGCCGATTACAATTCGTGCTGAACAAGAATCTACCACACCACAAAAAGCGGTAGCTAAATACCATAAACAATTCCTTGACTGTTGGGACAAAATGGGCATCTCTTTCGATTTATTCACCACTACTGGCACTCTAAATCACACTCAAGTTACTCATGACATATTCCTCACTTTGCTTAACAACGGTTATATCTACAAGGATAAGATGCTTCAAGCTTATTGCCCTAAGTGCCAGAGGTTCCTTCCCGACCGCTATTTGGAAGGTACTTGTCCTAACTGCGGCTTCACTAAGGCGAGAGGTGATGAATGTGATGAGTGTGGTGAGCCTTTGAATTCATGGGAGCTTAAGGATCTTCGCTGTCACCTTTGTTCTACTCCGCCTCGCTTTGAGTCTTCAGAGCATTTCTTCTTGCGCCTTTCTTCTTTTCAGGATAAGTTGACAGCCTGGATAAAAGAGCAGACTCATTGGCGGCATCATGTGCTTAGCACCACATGGAAATTTCTGGGTGAAGGATTGAAGGACAGAGCTATTACTCGTGATTTGGATTGGGGTGTAATTGTGCCGCAACCAGGCTTTGAGCGTAAACGTATTTATGTATGGTTTGAGGCAGTAATTGGTTATTTATCGGCAAGCAAGGAATGGGCAAAATTGCAGGGAGATGACGATGCCTGGCAAGCTTTCTGGCAAGATGATGCCAAGAGTTTTTATTTCATCGGCAAGGATAATATCTTTTTCCATACCCTTGTTTGGCCAGCGATGTTGATGGGCTATGGTGGTCTGAATCTTCCTTACGATGTTCCCGCTAACGAATTTTTGACTATCGAAGGCCGGAAGCTTTCTACCAGCCGTGGTCGGGCAATCTGGCTCCCCGATTACTTAGAACGATATGAGCCAGATCCTTTAAGGTATACTCTGGCAGCGAATATGCCTGAGACCGGGGACAGCGATTTTTCCTGGCACGAATTTCTCCGTCGTAATAATAATGAGTTGGTAGCCACCTATGGCAATTTAGTTCATCGTGCTCTCACCTTTGCCTACCGCAATTTCGATGGAGTCGTACCGCCACCTGGTGAACTGGACGAACGCAGCCAAGGCTTGCTTCACGAGGCTGAAGTTACGTTAGACCGTGTAGATAAGTTGCTTTATCATTGTGAGTTCAAAGAGGGAATTAAACAGGCTATGTCTCTAGCCCAAGAAGCTAACCGTTATCTTGATGAACAAGCTCCGTGGAAGACAATAAAAACAGAGCGAAGTTCCGATAAAATCGGGACAGCCAAATCCATCTACACAGCCCTCTCTGTGCTAACAGCATTGAAAACTATTTTCTATCCCTTCCTTCCCTTCAGTTCCGAAAGGCTCCACTCATTCCTGGGATTTGATGGTAGTGTGAAAGAATCAGGTTGGAAAATTCAGTTTTTGCCTCCGGGACAGAAACTACGCCAGCCCCAGCCACTATTTGTCAAGCTAGACGAAGATATTGTCGCTAAAGAAAGTAGCCGGCTTGGCTCCCCGAAAGAAAATCAAAAAAATGAATCTTAACTTGTCCTGTGCTTCTTGATTTAGCTGGCGGCTGGCTGTGGTGCTAAGCCTTCAAATATCTTATTGAGCTCAGGTTCATCCAGAGTTTCATGAGCTATAAGCTCTTGAGCTAGCTGCCTTAGTTTATCTTTATTCGTGGTCAGAACTTGCTTGGCGGTATCGTAGGCCCGCTGGATAACATTACGCACTTCTTCATCGATTTCATCGGCTATCTTATCGCCGTAATCCCTCTGTTCGCTGATTTCACGGCCCAGAAAGATGAGTTCCTGTCTTTTCCCAAAGACCCGAGGGCCCAATTTCTCACTCATGCCATACTCGGTGACCATTTCTCTCGCCAAGTTAGTTGCTTGTTCCAAGTCATGTTGGGCGCCAGTAGTCATTTCCCCAAAGGTAATTTCCTCGGCAACGCGCCCGCCCAAGAGTACTGCCAATCTATCGTCAAGCTGAGACTTAGTCCAATTACGACGGTCTTCCGATGGCAGAAAGCGTGTCCAGCCCCCCATGATCCCTCGAGCGACAATAGAAACCTTATGCACAGGGTCAGCATTGGGCAACATCCTGGCGGTCAAGGCATGGCCACTTTCGTGGTAAGCAGCTATTTCCTTCTCCTTGGAGCTTATTACACGGCTTCTCTTTTCCGGTCCAGCTATAACGCGGTCAGCAGCATCTTCAAGCTCCTTTACTGTGATGTCTTTACGATTGCGCCGCGCAGCCAGGATGGCCGCTTCATTAATTACATTAGCCAGGTCAGCGCCGCTGAACCCCGGGGTTTCCTTAGCTATAGTCTCAAGGTCGACTTCTTTAGCCAGCGGCTTGCCCTTGGCATGTACCTCCAAGATAGCCTTGCGACCTTTTATATCGGGTAAGTCAATGACAATGTGGCGGTCGAAGCGACCAGGGCGGAGGAGGGCTGGGTCAAGGATGTCGGGACGATTGGTGGCAGCCATAACGATGACGTTGGCATTGGTATCGAAGCCATCCATCTCGGCCAGAATTTGATTGAGAGTCTGCTCCCTTTCGTCGTGCCCTCCACCTAAGCCAGCACCACGGTGTCGGCCAACGGCATCGATTTCATCAACAAATACGAGGCATGGTGCATTGCGCTTGGCTTGATCAAACAGGTCTCTGACCCTGGCAGCGCCCACGCCCACAAACATCTCCACAAATTCGCTGCCACTGATAGAGTAAAATGGTACTCTAGCCTCTCCAGCTATGGCTTTGGCCAGTAAAGTTTTACCTGTTCCTGGTGGCCCTACCAGGAGCACTCCTCGGGGTATGCGTCCTCCCAGTGCCTGGAATTTCTGGGGGGACTTGAGGAATTCCACTATTTCTTGAACCTCTTCTTTAGCCTCTTCTGCTCCAGCGACATCGGCGAAAGTTACATCGGGCCTCTTATCAAGAGTTAATCGGGCACGGCTTTTGCTGAAATTGAAAGCTTGTGTGCCAGCGCCACGGGCGGCACGGAAGAATAAGAAGTAAAATAACGCCCCAAGCAAAACAATGGGTAGAATGACTGTTAGTCCTATCGCTCCCCAATCAACACCACTAACTATGGGAGCAACAATACCAGGGTCTACCCCTTCGCTTTCAAGTAGTTGTCGCAACTCCTCAGTACTGCCAATGAAGCCAGTTTTGTACTTAGCCTCACCGTCCTTTAAGGCGATGAGGGTATCACCATCTTGCTGGATAGTATCAATTCCCTCGTTCGCATCCTTGACCTTTTCGATAAAGAGCCCAATTTTGTCTATGTACTCAGGCCCCTCTCCAGCCGTAACACGAGCAAATACGAGAGCCATTACCACTACTAGAAGCACTAAATAGAAAAACCCACTACGCCACCATTTCGTTTGCATATCTTTATCCTCGTTTCAATTATATCAAATATATTGCAAACTCAAAAATTTTCATTCTCAAATTTACAAGGGGCACTCCTGCAACAGAGTTCTAATGCAGGGTAAGTTATTTCTCCAAAATATACATGGCAAGACAGTCTTAGTCAAATGTTGTCATAAGTGGTATAATTACAACAGGAGGTTAGTGCCTTTCTAGAAGCTGAGGGAATAGCGCGCTTGGCTACCGAGCTTGCTTCTGAGAAGCAAGCTAAGGATGTTGCTATGTTGGATGTCAGAGCCCTGTGCTCTTTCGCAGATTATTTTGTTATCTGCACTGGGGATACCAAGCGGCATATTGAAGCTATTTGGCGGGGTATTGAGGAGGCGTTGAGAACCAAAGGTGTCGTAGCCCATCACAATGAAGGGACTCCTGACTCGGGTTGGATGCTTGCTGATTTTGGTTCGGTTATTGTCCATATATTTGCTCCCTTAGAGCGGGATTATTATCAACTGGATAAACTATGGGAGAAGGCGATCCCTGTAGTTAGAATTCAATAGATCCATTTATCTAGTTCCCGGTCGTAGTTGAAAATTTCTTCTGTTGAGAAGAATAAGTCTATTTCCTTCGAGGCATTCTCCAGCGAATCCGAGCCATGTATTAAGTTATGTCCAATATCAATGCCCAAATCGCCTCTGATAGTGCCACTCTGAGCTTTGGCGGGGTCAGTTTCTCCCATCATTCGTCGTATTATTTCCACGGCATTTTTACCTTGGAAAACGATAGCAATGACTGGGCTAGAAGTAATGAAATTTACCAAATCATCAAAGAAAGCTTTTCCTTTATGAATGTCATAGTGCCGTTGGGCCAAATTTTTGTCCATATGTAACATCTTCATAGCTACGATTTTAAGCCCCCTCTTTTCCAGGCGAGAAATGATTTCCCCGGCCAATCCCCGTTGTATAGCATCAGGTTTGATAAGGACTAAACTTCTCTCCGTCTTCACTTTACTCCTTTCTCTGATCCCACCTGAGTTTGATTTTTAAATAGCGGGTTTCCACGAAAATAGCAAATTCTTCGTGGGTGGTTTAAACCCTCGTGAGCAGGGTAATCAAATCCACATTTTCTAACGAGTCAACTACTCTGTCAGCCTCCTCGAGCTCTTCCCGGGGGTGTGTATTGGCTATGGCCAGGCATTTCATCCCTGCGGTCTTGGCTGCTTTGACTCCCGAGGGCGAATCTTCGATTGCCACACAATCGCTAGGTGTCACTGCCAATTTCTTGGCGGCCAAAAGATATATCTGGGGGCTGGGTTTGCTTTCGGATACTTCTTGACCAAAGACAATACAATCAAAAATCCCTTCCAACTTAAGCTCACTGAGGACCAAGTCGATATTTTCCTTGGGCGCTGAAGAAACCAAACCTAGTTTAAAATTCCCCTTCTTTATGGCATTCAGCAGCCTTACAGCCCCGGGAAACGGCTTGATGCTTCCTGTTGCCTTCCGTCGAAAAATTTCTTCTTTCTCCTGTACTATGATTTTGACATCTCTTTCAGAAAACTCCCTGCCCATAACACTTCTGATTATGAAGTCATTTCTGGTGCCAAAGAGCTTGCTAAAATCTTCTTTGGTGAATTCTATCCCCCTTTTAGTAAAGGCCTCTTGCCAAGCAGCAAAGTGGAACGAATTGGAATCGGCAATAACTCCGTCCATGTCCCAGAGGATTGTCTTTTTTGACTGTCTCCAAACATAGAATAAGAAATCACCATCGACTATGACTGTATTATCCTTGAGAGTAAGCACTCCTTTAGCTTCCACTAGCCGTTTTGTCAGTTTAGTGACCCAGGCAGAGGCTTGGATGGGCTCATTGATGGGTGCTACTTGTTTAAATCTTATCTCGCTCTTGGCAGTAACACCAAACTCAATCCCATGGCAAAGCATGGCGTAAGCAGTCACCTCATCGAGGAGGGTGTAGAGGATACCGCCATGGACCACACCATTCCAACCTTGATGAAACTTCCCAGCGGTGAACTCCGCGGTGACTTTCTCCCCGTCGTGAACAGGTTTCAACTTTAGCCCTACAGGGTTCTCCTGGCTACAGGCAAAGCAAAGCCTTGCTGTGTACTCAGCATCTAATCTGGGAATTTCCATTTACTAAATTACCCCAAAAAAAGTCGTAAGATTTTTGGGGACCCCGCTAAATTTGCTCTAAATCTTAACTGGGTTCCCAAGAAAATCGCAAGATTTTCTTGCGTTAGTTTAGTCCCCCTTGCTCCACTCAAGGTGACAAAGGAGTGTTTTGTCTCTGGGCTTGGTTATATGAGGGGGGCGAAGGTATAATGGCTGGAGGGTGAGCGGGTCATCCCATTCTCCTCTGCTCAATTTTCGCCAACCTAATATAGCCAAAGAGCTAGTTCGAGATGGGCTATTACTTTGGGAAATTATAGCGCGCTTACCCAGCTTTTGCTGTATTTCGCTTATTATGTCAGCAGGGATTTCACCACAGAAAAGCGTTTTTTGCTTAATTCGACGGCACAAACTTTTAATTGTGGTTAGATTTTCTGCCTCCAGACATTGCCATCCATTATCTTTTTGCCGGTAAAGGGCAGTGGCTATTTCCTCACGACCAGCTTTGTGAATGGGGCGCAAGGGCAATCCAGTAAAGGCAAAGGTGTAGGCTTCAGCTTCTAATGTGTTTACACCAAGCAAAGGAATATTTAAGACAAAAGCTAGCCCTTTAGCAGTGCTTATGCCTACCCGGAGTCCATTAAAGCTTCCTGGACCTTTAGCGACAACGATTGCTTCTATGGAGCCTAGCTCCACCTTAGCTTGTTGTAACAAACAAACTAAATTCGGCAACAGTTCTATTGTATGGTTTCGCGTTGTTCGCCAGGTTAGCGAAGCCAGTATCTCACCTTTATGAGATACGGCAACGCTGACGATGTTGGATGAAGTATCTATAGCTAATTCCATATCAGAAATCTAATCTCTAAACTCTAAATAAATCCCTCCGAAATGCAAAAAGGTGCGAAATGGCACAGCAAAGTTAAAAAGTTTTGCTTTTTTGACCTTTGATTTTTGAATTTCTGTATGGCTTGGCATTTCGTATTCAGAGCCACAATTCCTTCTTCCTTTGGAGTTGTCCTATTAGTTCATAATAGCGCTCGCCTTGAGGTTTCAGACAAATAGACCGTCCTGTCTGAGAGTCCGGAATATAGTCTATGGTGATAAATAAATTATCTCGCGGTACTACCTGCAGCCCTTTCTCTGCCCATTCAACCACACAAACTCCATCGCCACAAAAATATTCCTCCAGTCCCAGGTCAGCAATCTCCTCAATGTGATCCAAACGATAGAAATCAATGTGATATAAGGGAAGTCGGCCATGATACTCTCTAAGGATGACGAAAGAGGGACTGAACGCATATTCTTTTACACCTAGCCCACGAGCGATGCCCTGGACAAGACAAGTTTTCCCTGTTCCCAACTCACCTATGAGAAGGAAAACATCAGCTTTTTGAGCTAGTTCCCCAAGGTAGCTTCCCAAAAGCTGAGTTTGCTCAGGGCTATGCGAATTTAACTTCAGGGACTCCATTTTTAAACCACTCACGAAAATCTTGCGATTTTCGTGGAGACCCAAATAAGATTCTAGATTTCAAATCTGCGGAGGCCCCCGGAAAGTTGCAAGACTTTCTCGGGTTGATTTAAAGTGCTCCCAACCCCCTTTCTTGTAAGGAATGATCTTTCCCTCGCTATCCATCACAGTCACTCGTGTTGGTAACTTCTCTTCTGTTATATCACCGATTACAGTCACCGGGCAGTTTAGGGCTTCCTTGGCCCGGGCAATAGTGGCTTCATCAGCGGTAAACAGAAGCTCATAATCTTCTCCACCATATAAAGCCAGCTCCTGATGGTTAGGAAAATTTGCTTTGACTGCAGGGTGTATTGGCACTTGTTCCATATTTATCTTAGCGTTGACTTTGCTGGATTCACATATATGGCCAAGGTCAGCAACAAGGCCATCGCTTATATCTATAGCGGTTTTAACTCCTAGTTTGATTAAGATTCGCCCCTCTTTTACTCTTGGCATAGGCTTAAAGTGAGCTCGCCTCAAGATGCTGCTTACTTTAGAATCTGAGATTGCTTTTCCCTGGAGCATTTCCAGGCCGGCTGCCGATAATCCTAGATAGCCTGTGACAGCTACTTGCTCACCAAGAGAAGCTGTTGACCTCTTAAGTATCGCTTTGCCTTCGGAGCAGCCTATGAGTGTTACAGTTATGACTACGTTGGGAGCGGCAGCTACATTACCCCCGATTATGGCCACTCCAAATTCCCTGGCCAAGTGCACCATGCTATTGATAAACTTGGAGATGTCTTCCACCTCCAATTCACTAGGCAGTGCCAGAGAAAGCAACGCGTACTTGGGAATACCACCCATGGCCGCTATATCGCTTAGATTCACTGCCAGTGCTTTCCAGCCCAATTCTTCCCAGCTAATGACGTCCACGTCGAAGTGTATACCTTGGACTAAGGTATCAGTAGTAGCTAACTGGATGCGATTGTCACCTTTCCAGGCAGCAGCATCATCACCAATGCCCACTAGAACTTCTCGCCATGGAGTGCGTCCAGAATTTTCGTATCTCGCACTGCTGTTGCGTATGAGGTTAATTAGGCCAAATTCTCCCAGCTTGGATAGTTTCATTGGTGGAATTATAACACTGGCTTTATTCAACGTTCTAGCTGGTAGATAACACAGGTCTTGTTGCCATTTTATTCACTGTGGTATAAAATTCTAGACATGCGTGATTACGAGCTGGTAGCTATAATTAGTCCCGAAGTTGACGAAGAGGGAGTGTCTAAAATTGTCGACAAGGTGACTCAGTCCATTAATAGCCGTGGTGGGGTGGTGGAAGAGATAAAAAATTGGGGAAGAAGAAAGCTAGCTTACCCTATAAGGAAATTTATGGAGGCTGATTATATTCTAGCTCGCTTTAAGTTAATGCCAAAATCGGTTAAGGAACTTGAGGGAGAAATCAGTGTTTTCGGGGATATTCTACGATATCTTGTGGTAAAAGTGGAGGATTGACATGGCAGGCCTAAGCAAAGTAATACTCATTGGCAATCTAGGTTCTGATCCAGAGATGAGGTATACGCCTGATGGGAAAGCAGTTACTTCTTTTCGTATGGCTACTAGTCGTCGTTACACTACTTCGGCCGGAGACAACAGGGAAGAAACAGACTGGTTTAGGGTTACCGTTTGGGGCAAGCAAGCTGAGCAGTGCAATCAATTTTTAAGCAAGGGGAGGCAAGTTTACGTCGAGGGAAGATTGCATGCTCGCAGTTGGGAAGGGCAGGACGGGCAGACGCGCACCAGCCTTGAGGTGACTGCGGATCGTGTGCTTTTCCTTGGTAAGCGAACTCCGGTTTCCCTAGCCGAGGAGGGGGAGCTTGAGCCTGAAGATTTACCCTTTGAGTAAAATAAAGGAGAGGAAAATTTGGCTAATACTGGAAGAGTAAGAGGTACGAGGAACTTCATTACCAAGCCAGCAGTCTGTCCCTTTTGCAAGGGACATATGAAAATCGACTATAAAGATGTTTCCGTGTTATCTCGCTATATTTCCAGTCAGGGTAAGATTGTGTCGCGGCGGAGGAGCAGAACCTGTGCTAAACACCAAAGAAGCTTAGCACAAGCTATAAAGAGGGCTCGTTATCTGGCTATTTTACCTAACGCACCAAGCCATATTTGGAAAACAGGAGGCGTCGGCCTATCCCGTCCGACAGTCTGAAGAATGCCAAAGAGGACTTATCAACCTAAGAAAATTCCCCGGAAGCGCAGCTTGGGTTTCCGTGCTAGAATGGCTACTCGAGGTGGAAGACAGGTGCTCAAAGCAAGGCGCCTTAAGGGGAGGTATAGGCTGACTCCAGTTTAACTCTATCCTGTGAGGGAGCTTCGTTTTTTAACTAATAGAGCGCAATATACTTTGGTTTATCGACAAGGCAAAGTATGGGCAAATAGTCTGCTAGTGATGAAGGCGATGCCCAATGGTTTAAATCTAAGCCGGTATGGTTTTTCTGTGACCAAAAAAGTAGGTAAAGCGGTGCAGCGCAATCGCTCGAAGAGATTACTCAGGGAAATAATGAGGCGGCAATCCCTAAAGCCCGGCTGGGACATCGTCTTTATTGCCCGGCCTGTAGCAGTCGATTCTGATTATCACCAGCTAGAGAGGACAGTAACCAAGCTTTTAGCTCGGGCACAATTGTTGGAGAGCAACGGATGACTCAATTAGCTATGGGCTTAATTAAATTATACCAGAACACAGTGTCGAGGGTTTTGCCTCATGCTTGCCGTTTCCAGCCCACATGCTCTCATTATGCTTTTGAGGCAATTAAAAAATATGGGTTTGCCCGAGGTAGTTGGCTGGCAGCCAAGAGGATAGCGCGATGTAATCCCTTCTCTGAAGGTGGCTACGACCCCGTACCTTAGTTATAGAATGAAACAACCAAAGACATTGTTTCTCGTTGCAATTGCTCTTTTGCCCTTGGTCCTGGTTTCCTGTAGTAGTATTTTCGGTGGAGCTTCAGTATCAGGGGGGTGGGCCGGAACTGCATTTCGCGACGGCATCATTTATATGGGCACCAGAGATGGCAAGGTGGTGGCAATAAATGCATCGACTCAAAGTGAACAATGGGCTTACACTATCACC
>Ga0172362_10006341_pt1 | contig 10157 bp, 12 predicted proteins | sample LakKivs1_kivu2a2_FD_114534 | JGI IMG/M metagenome (GOLD analysis project Ga0172362, IMG submission 114534) | Sediment microbial communities from Lake Kivu, Rwanda - Sediment s1_kivu2a2 | ecosystem: Environmental > Aquatic > Freshwater > Lake > Sediment | place: Rwanda: Western Province, Lake... | reverse complement strand
TCATCCCACTCCTTGCGAATTTGTTAGAAGTGCTTTGGGTGATCACATATATAGCAACTTTTTACACGTTAAACGCAAGGAGTGGGATGAATACCGCACGCAGGTCTCTAAATGGGAGATAGACAGATACCTACCGCTTGTATAAGTTAAGATGCTATTTTTACTAATTTGCTTATTTGCCTTTACATAGTTAAATAAATCTTATAAGTCGGTGCTCCATTCTACCTTGAGGTTTTTTGTTATGGCATTTGAAATGCAGATTGTTAGCAACACCCCGCTTGTTGGAGAAGATGATTTGGACACAGCTGCAAAAATGTTCTTTGAACAAATCGGCTATTTGTCAAAAGGATCGGACCCGGCAATTCCTTACAAAATCTTTGCAGATTTTTTCCTAAAGCATCCAACAAAGTCCTGGTTTGTCGAAGACATTGCTGCCAAGCTTGAAATATCAAAACCAACAGTATATAGACACCTAAATAAGCTTAAGGGATTTGACATACTTGAGGAAACTCAAGTTTTTGATGAAACAACCAAACAGAATAAAAAGGCATATCGCTTGCGCTATGGAAATCTTCAAAAAGCCTGGAACTTTGTTGAAGCGCATCTAAAAGTAGCAATAGAGAATTACGGCAAGACCGTAGAACACTTGCAGAAACTTATCGAAAAACAAAAGAAGGGAGCTTAATGGATAAAAAATTAGATATAGAATTAACAGAAGGTTCTGAATATAAAATAACCTCTCTTGGCGGAAGAGATCACTCAATTGAAACTGAAGGCACATTCAAAGGATTCATGTCAATTGGTGTTGATGAAGTTGGACTGCTGATGGAACTTGGCAAGAGCCATAATAATATGGCGGGCAAGATTAGAATCGTCCCATTGCATGTAATACTTGCCATTGATGTGCTTGAAGCAAAGCCAAACGTTAAGAAGAATTCCGATAAAGAAACAGCCCATTACGTAGGATGAAAAACGCAATCATATTTCTTTCATCTTAAATAATATTATATTTAATATTTATCAACAGTTATTTATATGGGGTCCTTCTTTTTAATAAGGACACGATGCCCAAGGTAAAGAAACCTATTGTAAAACTGGATTGCATAAGTAAGAAGTACAACGAATACGGGGTAGAAGTTAAGGCACTAGATTCTGTTTCCTTGGAGATCTATTCTGGGGAGTTCGTATCAATAATAGGGCCATCAGGTTGCGGCAAATCTACATTGCTGCATTGCATGGGACTTTTGGATCGCCCCTCATCCGGAGTTGTATATATCGATGGAAAGGATACTTCAAAGATTACAGGCCTTGAAATCGCACTTTATAGAGGGGAAAAATTGGGTTTTGTCTTTCAGAATTATAACTTGATACCAAGATTGACTGTTTTGGAAAATGTGATGCTGCCCGGGCTTATAATGGAAAAAGAGGAGGCTCATTTAGAAAAGAAGGCACACAATTTGTTAAAAGAGGTTGGAATTGCTCATCGTGCCGATCACAAGGGAATACATCTATCTGGCGGAGAACAACAGAAGGTAGCCATAGCTAGGGCGCTAATAAATGACCCGGTGCTTGTTTTAGCAGATGAACCAACCGGTGCCTTGGATTCGGAAAATAGTTCGGAAATCATGAAATTGCTAGTTAAAATGAATGAGAAAAAAAAGGCCACTTTCGTATTTGTCTCCCACGATATGGATATAGCCAGCTATGGAAAGAGAACAATTGTGGTCAAAGATGGTAAAATTATAGGGGATACTAAAAGAAATCATGAAAATTTTGAAAGTGCTTTGAAAAAACTGGGCAGAGATGCTAAAAGCAATAAAAGGAGGAGACATTGAGCGTTAGCAGACACCTGGCGTGGGGGGAGCTGAAAGAGCACAAAAGAATCTACGCAGTAATTGTGATTGTGATAGCTTTAACAATGACGTCTTTCATGCTGGAAAATGCCTATTTGAACTATATGATGCAGGTTGTAGATGACACAACAAAACTTGTTACATCAGATGCAGCCATTGTTGATCAAAATAGCAACCTCAGGGATTTGTACGGAACAGAGGTTGAATTGAAAAATGCCGGTGAGATAGCGAGAAAAATCGAAAGGAGTCTGCCCGATTATCAAGCTACCATTAGAGTAACTGCTCAAGGTACTTACGGATTGACCACTTCAGGTGAAGCTGTTGACGGATGCACCATACAAGGAATAAACCCCACAAAGGATGACGCCATCTCAGGAATTGGAGGAAAAATTGTAAAGGGCAGATTTTTTAGTAGCTCTGATCCTATTTTAAGAGGGCATACACCTTTGTACATAGTGATAAAGGGCCGTGGCGGTTTGCCTGATTTTACATATGGGGCTGGTGAAAAACCTCTTGGAAACGAACAGCCTTATCCGATTATTGTTGGCGCGACTGTACCAAAAATCCATCCATCCATTGATGTAGGAAAGACTTTTTCCATTACAATAAGTGTTTCAAGCAGGGAAGCAAGTTACGCCACTGTAAATGTCAAAGTGATTGGTTTATATGAAAGCGGTACTCCCACGCTTGATGCACTGATTTGGTTTATGCATGCAGATTCACTCAGGGAAATTAAAAGATATGGTGAGGTGACTGGTAAAGACTGGCACATACCTGGAATTGGCACATTCAAAGGATATAATCCCATAAAGGTTGATCGTGACAGGGGTGATGTTGTAATAGTTAAAGCACCTCCCCCGGCCACTGAATTAAATCCTCTAGGAAACGCAGAATACATAAATGAACAGTTAGGAAGTGTTTTGTCTAATGTTAAAATTTACAACTGGCATGATTTCCTTGTTTATATAGCTGGGTCGATGCAGGATGTAGTAACAATAATGCTATGGGGGAGTATTGCGGTTACTTTGTTTTTGTGCGGTGCTGCAATAAAATATGTTATGGATTCAATTATAATGCGTAAAATAAGAGAGATTGGTTCTCTTAAGGCGTTTGGTGCAAGAGATAGGGTTATTTTTAGGATATTTTTGTACCAGGGTGTGATTATCGGACTGGTTGCTGGCACTCTTGGGATTATAATCTCACTTTGTGTAATGCAGTTTGTTAATTGGTATGGCCTCAGTGCGCAATTTGTCTCTGGAACACAACTCAAAGTTGGTTTTATAATAAACTGGTTAACACTTTTGATTGCTCTTGCTTTACCTGTGACTCTTTCTGTACTTGCTGCTGCTTTTCCCGCAAAAAAGGCATCAAAACTTGCTCCTGTCGAGGCACTAAGAAAGGGAGAACTATCACTATAGAAAGCTATCGAAATAACTTTAAAAATTAATTGAGAAGATAATTGAGTTTATTGATGATTTAATTGTTACGTCTCCACTTGAATTCCGCTTTTTTCCAATGCGGGGGGATCTTTTTCCCTTCTTTTGTTTTGTAGCCCTCAACTGGCTCCCACCTTATTCCATATTCACCAATTTTACTATGATTGTGTTTCATATCTTTCACATCCTCTTCATCTTGCTTTATAAAGCGTGTTAATGTCTGTCAATGAAGCTATATAAACTTTTTGCGTCAAAATGTCAGATTGAAAAAATTTAAGAAAACAGGTTTCTGATTCAATATAATTTTACAGAATAATGTAATTTTGAATTAATGATAGATAAATAATAGACGAACAAGATTAATTCTATTTTTGCTTTGGTATTAGGCAATTGCATGAATCTGCTACATACACTGGACGCCCATAACAAGTTCCTTTCCTAGGATTAAATTTATCCACTCTGTAGTGAATACAATCACCACATGCCTTTCCATCTGATCTCTTTGGTGCATCTACCATGATCGGTTCCCTCCAGCCCTGCAATAATAATTACTCTTTATAAATTTTGCTTGCAAAAAAGTGTTATTTCTTTTTGATTGTTTTCTATCTATTGCAACAGGTATGATGGTTCTTTTTCATTTTGGCATTTTAACACGATAGCTTTAAATATAATTATTGACAAAGGTTAACAAGGCTCATAGTAGCATGTGGAAGTAGAGGTGAAGGAAAAATGAATGTCAATATAAACCTAAATAGATCCGTTAACCTAAATTTCAACAAAGTAAAATTAAACAATTCCACGGCCGACAGATTCGTAGAGCTTGATTTACTTAGAGGGTTTGCCATACTAGGTATGCTTTTCCTACACGTACTCTGGGATTTGGACTATTTTGGGCTTGTACCTTTAAATCAACAGATATACCAATTCCAAAAAGTTGTACCTACGATGTTCTTCTTATTGGTAGGTATATGTCTAGTTGTAAGTTATAACAGAAAAATAACCAAACCATCATACGATCAAAAGAAATACAATCAACACTGCATCCTTCGAGGATTGAAGATATTTGGTCTTGGAATGATTTTGACGATGGTGACATTACTATTCATGCCCGATAGACCCATATTTTTTGGGGTACTACATTGTATAGGTTTCTGTATTGTACTCAGCGCCCTGTTTCTCAAAATGAAACCAACATATACTTTTTTGATAGGAGTGACAGTGGTACTTGTCGGTATCCTCATGTCAATATATCCGATGCAAAATCCGACGATAGCACATCTGGCCTTAGGAATGCACCCAACAAACATATACAGTTTCACAGTCGACTACTTCCCGATCTTTCCGTGGTTTGGCTTATGCCTAGTTGGTATTGCAACAGGACACTGGCTCTACAAGGAAAACAAAAGAAGATTCAGCATACCTGACCTCTCAAAATACAAACCAGTTTCGGCGTTTTCATGGTTGGGAAAACACTCTCTAGTTATTTATCTGGTACATCAACCAATTATCGCGGGAGTTTTGTTCCTGTTTGTGATATTGTAGGCTTTTAGTTCGCTAGTGCTTCTTTAAAATCAGTTGGGCTTGGTTGCCCAAGTGCCATTTTTATTCCGTATAACATGCACCAGAGAAATGCAGGAAAACAAGAAAGCGATTCGGAAATAGCGACCCCTTCAAAGATTAGTAAAAAAGTTGTTGAGCTGATAGCCAATACAGCAAAAAGAACTGCGAATGCACCCATCCTTCGTTCAAACGGATCTTGTTTTGCCCCCAGTCCAATAACCAATAAAGAAATTGCAAGCAATATAAAGAAAGATGCAGATATGATAAAATGTGTCGGGAAAATGGTTTCAGGAAATAGTCCAATTCCTATAAGCGCCAAAGCACTTAAACTAAGGATGTGCGCTCCAATTTTGTTTGATATTATTCTTGCCAACCCCAGAGAAAATACAAGTAAGAGTACACCACCAATTACCATGCCGCAGTTAAATAGTAACGCTGATGCACTTTCGACACCCAAATCACTCAAGGCATTTTGAATCCATATGAACCATGGTGCGTGTACCATAGCCAGTCCAATGCATGAAAATACAACTAATGGAGCGAGAATGCCGCAAATTCCTGCTATCTTTGTTATTGTTGTATTATCTAGCTTAAACTGTTGCATGATTCATATTTTGTTGTATTTTGTTTATATCTCTTATTTAACAAGTCTTATCGTTTTGCAAAATTATTTTTTGTTTTGTTTTTTGAAAAATCATAAAACTTTATTTATTGAAAGCACATTATGCTTTTGGGGGAATTTGGACCGTCTAAAAAGGATGGGTCTTCCATTACTGGACTCGATTCCTCAAATTAAGAATAATGTATTTGGAACATGAGGGGAGCCAAATACGAAAGAAAGGTGCCGGTAAACACAGAAATGTGCCCGATTCCCCCACCTTATATGAATTATGACTTCTAAGAAAGGTTTTTTGGCATGCTTCTGGAAGGTAAAAAGTCGTAAAATCTAGTAAGAGATATATATTAGATAGATAGATATTTAATATTAGATAAAAATAAGTGAGGGAAATGCGATGGAAAAAATGAAGAAAAAGTCTATATTTTTTGGTGCTGCCCTAGTATCAATATTCCTAGTTTTTGGCGCGACTGGCACAGCCGTAACACAGATAAAGGAAATTTCAAAAGTAAAGACTGGCATTAGTACTACTTGCGTTGAACCCGGAATTTATATCAGCGGATCCGAACAAAGAAAAATCCTTTCAGATTCGTTATGTTATATTGACGAACCAAATGCTCATCGGTTAATTCAAGCAATACTAGCTGTGATGGATTTGAAAAGTTTTGTGAATAGCAAAGACTTAGAGCAAATTATAATCGAAAATAACTTAGAATTTAGTCTTGTAGCGGGTATTGGAGCGCCCATTACTACAGGAGCTTATCCTAATCCTGGCTATGCATTAAGAGTGGGGCATCCCTTACAAAGTTCTGGGACCGTACTTTTTGGTTTGCTTTTCTGGAATGCAAAACATTCTCTTAACCCCGCTAGAGACATAAATATAACAATTACTTTGTCTGGCTTACAGCTTATTGTTGTTGATGATAAATTGGGTTTGTCTGTTGGTTTTTCTGGCACCTTTGCTAGAGGAGAAGAGGAAACTGGCAAGTGGTTTACAATTCAAGGATCTGCATTGTTGCATCTTGTCTATTGATCCTCATCTGTCTTAATTTTATTCTCTGAATTGGTGCTAAAAAGCCTTAATCACGTGCGGGCTTCAAATACAAACATATGGGTTTTAAAACCACCATTTCTCTTATTTTTATGATAAAATTTATATATTATGAGGTTAATTTAATTATATCGTTTCGTTAGTAGGTGAAAATGAAATGAAAGGGGCAAAGAAAAATGTAGTACTTTTTGGTGCTGTTGCAATCACATTGTTGATGGTTTCTGGCACAATTGCCATGGCCATACCGCGACCAAATGAAAGCCAAATTTTAGGAAATGATGTCGACAATTATGTCGGTCCGGGAATTTATCTAAGCGGTTCTGAACAAAGAGAGATTATTTCTGCTGCAATAAATTTTGTTGATGACAGGGATTTTCGTATACTATTGCAAGAAATAGCGAATGAGATGGCCTATGGGCCTGTAGATAGTAACGATATAGAGCAGATGATAATCGATAACGATCTCGATGTTGGTACATTAGTACCTATTGGCGATATAGTTGCTGGTGGGCATCCTTATTCTTATATTTGTGGAGGTATTATAAATTGTATAAGGCGACCTCTTTGTGCAGTTGTAGTTCTACCCATTCCTATTTTAGTTCTCCATTTTCATGCATTTTTTCAATATTCAGTTGACAATAACCCCAATTACCCTGTTCAAATTAAAATTGGTGGCAAATTTATTGATTACGAGATCATTGGAAATGCTGTAGGTTTCTGGGGTGGTTGTGGTAACAACATTGCCCCGACCATGGGTTTTAGATGCAACGGTGCTGCTTTATTAATTCAATATAGGGCGCCGGGCAGTGGCCAGCAAAGTAGTGCTTCCACACAATCCGCGAGTGGTTCAACACCAAGCACCAGCAGCCAAACAATATAAACAACAAATAAAACAATAAAACTACAAGCAGGGTTTGCTCTGCTTCTCCTTTTTTATTTTAAAAATTACATCAAGCGCGTCTGCCCACGAATCTTATAATTTGACAGTTCTTTGAATAACTCATCATCTTGCAAAATACTAATGATATCGTTTGATGAGGACAATTTAATTTCTTTGGTTCGTCCGTATCTTCCTTTTGAAATCACTCGGGCAGAAATTATACCTAGCATGTCCATCTCAGATATAAGATCTGCAAGTCTTCTCTGTGTTAATGAGTCGGCTCTAGTTTTCTTGCATAAATCTTTGTAGATGTCGTATACATCTCCTGTGGTAATTGCACCGGTATTTTCTGTCTTTTCATTATGTTTTTCTTGGAAAAGAATGGCCAGTAAGACGAGTTTGGATTGGGTTGGTAACGTACGAACAACCTCTTTTATGCGATCGATTTCAATCTTGCTTTGTGCCTGCCGAACGTATTTTTTTGTGATTCTTGGTGCACCGCTTCGCTCTGCAAGTTCAGCAGCCATTCTCAATAAATCTAAAGCCCTTCGTGCGTCTCCATGTTCTTGTGCGGCCAACGCCGAACAAAGCGGAACTACCTCTTCATCAACAGATTCTTTCTTCAGTGCAACATTAACGCGCTGTTCTAAAATGTCTTTCAGCTCGCTGGCGTCATATGGAGGAAAAATCATGTTTTCCTCACCAAGGCTTGATTTCACGCGCGGGTCCAAAAATTCTGTAAATTTCAAATCATTTGATATGCCGATAATTGAGACTTTAGCTTTTTTGAGATCATTGTTTATTCTTGATAAATTGTAGAGTGCTTCGTCTCCCTTGAGCTTGTCAACCTCATCAAGAATTACGACTGTGACCCCGCCGCGTTCGTCTATCATGTGTCTAAGCTTTGCATAAACTTCATCGGTTGGCCAGCCTGTGAAAGGTATGCGTTCGGACCACTCTTCGATAAAATGATTTGCAATATTTTGCATGAGGCGGTATTGTGTATCGACAACTTCACAATTAATGTAAATAAAGTTCACACTCATGCCGGTCTGTTCACCTTTTTTTAATAACTCTTTCCCGACATACTTTGCGACTGCGGTTTTTCCTGTGCCAGTTTTTCCGTAAATAAAAACATTTGATGGGGTTTCTAGTCTTAAAGCGGGCACTAAAACAGATGCTAATTCATTGATCTCTTTTTCTCTGTGAGGGAGTATTTCAGGCATGTAAGTTGAGCGCATCGCTTCTCTGTTTACGAATAGACCACCTGATTTCAAAAGATGGCCAAAGATATCACTATTTACTGTGTTTTTGCTCGTAAAAATTTCCTCCCGCCTCATTCGTAATTGATTGTGGTATATTAAGTTTTATGTAAAATTTTTCTACATGTTCATATCTGTTGCAATTGGAGAAGGGAGGGGCCTTCATTTCCTATGGAAATTTTTATTGTTCAGTTTAATATCTTAAAATTTTTCTATATTTATAATTTTAAAAACCGCAATATTCAAATACCGCCAAAATTATAACCACACGGATATACTACGTCTTTTAAACATCATTATAAATGATATACCCAACAATATGTTTTCCACACGAAATGAAGGGGTCCCCCTTGGGCAAATTTTATTAAAAATACGAGCTAAAAATCAAACTAAGTTAATTATAACAAAATATGAAAAGAGTACGGCGCAAATTGCAGTACCCACAAATTAACTTCCGACGACTATGACATCCTTTACTGATTTTATTGAACTAAACGGGAACACAAGATGTCCTTGGTTATCCAAATGATATAACCTTGGATCAACATCTTCTGAAGGTTCTATAAGAATGTCCATCAATGTTCCTGTTTTTTCGTCAACAGTTGAATTTCTCAAAATACCGAGGTACAAACCCTCTTCGCTCATAACTGATTTTCCTCTCAGCTCATTTTCGGCTAATCTCATTTTTTCCCTCCATTTATTTTTATTATAGCATACTTTTTATTTTATGCTTATAAATATTGTATGTCTTTATCTTTTTTATCCTTTTTGGCTATACTGCTACCAAGTTTTTCCGCTATACTGTCATAAAATTTGTTGACTCCTTCTGTTATTGTAGCACGGATGTTTCTCTTGGCCTCTTCAAAATGCCTTCGTTCAACCTGTTTTGATTCGATGCTTTCTCTTAATGTTAATATCGCTGCCTCTCTGCATAGTGCCTCTAAATCTGCGCCACTGTAACCTTCGGTTTCTTCAGATAATTTCTTTAATGAAACTGCAGCTCCCTTTCCATATACTTTTAGCTGAGAATTAATTTCTTTTATCTCATATGCCCGCATGCTGTAATAACTTTCTTTCAACTGAGTATCTTTTTCTATCCGACGTTTTTCTTCCTCGGGTAATTTTATTATATTCGCATCTTTTATTTGCCAATGTTTTTCGTCTATTTTATATATTTTTGCTTCTTCTGATAAAGGGTATTTGCGTTCGTTGAATGTTCTTCTGAGGTGTTCGTCAATTTCAGTATTTTTGTCAATATTTTTTAGATGTTTTTTGAGGTCATGCTCCAAATCAAATAAGGATACCGATGCTAAGGCAATCTTAATAGCATTATCTAAGTCATTCTTAGTTGATTCTTTCAATAATTCATTCATAAATACACTAAATTGCTTATTATCGTATTCTTCAGTATCGTCTAAAACAACTCTGACAATATTAAGGGTTTTTTTATCAGAGTCTTTCTGCAATTTGTTTAATTGAGCCTCAAAATCTTCTTTATG
>Ga0172362_10006339_pt1 | contig 10159 bp, 8 predicted proteins | sample LakKivs1_kivu2a2_FD_114534 | JGI IMG/M metagenome (GOLD analysis project Ga0172362, IMG submission 114534) | Sediment microbial communities from Lake Kivu, Rwanda - Sediment s1_kivu2a2 | ecosystem: Environmental > Aquatic > Freshwater > Lake > Sediment | place: Rwanda: Western Province, Lake... | reverse complement strand
CTATTTCGGGTATCAGTGGAATCTCTACAATGCACTCACCGGTGGGATCAACGTGGAACAGGCATGGGACGTCGAGACGGGCGACCCGAACGTCATCGTGGCCGTGCTGGACAGCGGTATTGCTTATGAGAACTACGGCTTCTACCGGCAGGCCCCGGACCTGGCGGGAACGCGGTTTGTGCCGGGTTACGACTACGTGAACGACGACAGCCATCCCAACGACGACAACGGGCACGGCACCCACGTCACGGGCACGATCGCCCAGAGCACGAACAACGACCTCGGTGTCGCGGGCATCGCGTTCGGCTGCTCGATCATGCCGGTGAAAGTGATGGATGCGACCGGCCTGGGCGATTACTTCACCATCACCCAGGGCATCTACTTCGCCGTCCAGAACGGCGCGAAAGTGATCAATCTGAGTCTCGGTTCCTCCAGCGCGTCCATCACGCTGCAAAACGCGGTGGCCTTTGCTTACCACAGCGGCGTGACCGTCGTTTGCGCGGCCGGCAACGATTACGGCAGCGGCAATCTCCCCGACTATCCCGCCGCGTATGACGCGTACTGCATGGCGGTAGGGGCCGTACGCTATGACAATCAGCGCGCGGACTATTCCAACACCGGCTCCTATCTGGACGTCGTTGCGCCCGGAGGGGACACGCTCGTCGACCAGAACGCGGATGGGTATCCGGACGGAATCGTCCAGCAGACGTTCGTCCTCAATCCGACCGACTTCGGCTACTACTTCTTCCAGGGAACCTCGATGGCTACGCCGCATGTGAGCGGTCTCGCTGCGCTGCTGATCTCACACGGGGTAGTCGAGCCGGACGATGTGCGGAAGGCCATCCAGCAGACGGCGGTCGATCTGGGACCGACGGGTTGGGACGAGCGGTACGGCTGGGGCCTTATCGACGCTCAGACGGCGCTGGCTTACTTCGGTACGGCCGTCCCCGAATAGCCTGTCCCCGTCGGCCACCCGCCGGTCGCGGGGCTGTGACGGGTCCTGAAAGGGCAGGGTCCCGGTTGCGCGTTGGCGTGAGTGTGAACCGGTCGTCCGGAATTCGCCACGGGATCGTGTGCCCTGAGGCTCACCCCGCGCCCGGCGTCATCGCTTCACTTCGGCCAATCCTTCGACAATAGCTTGGGCGAACAGCCCGGCGGCCGGCGCGCCGATGGCGGTGATGATCAGTCCCTGCTTCTCCGCCGCATTGCCGGTGTAGAGGGCGCCGCCCCGAAGGAGTCGCGCCTGCTCCGCGGGATAGGCGGTGGCGGTCACGCCCTGCAGCAGGCCGGCGGCGGCGAGGATGGAGGGAGCTGTGCCGATGGCGGCCACGACCTTCTGTTGCGTCGCGGCCTGACGCGCCAAGTTTTGGGCCGTGGCGTTGTTGATGTAGTCGACCGCGCCGATGCCGCCGATGAAGACGACCGCGTCGAAATTGCCGATGTTGGCTTGGTTCAGGAGCATGTCGGCGCGAACGGTCCCGCCGAGCATGCCCATCAGGATGCCCGTGCGACTGCTGGCGATAGCCACCTGTACTCCCGCCAGCTCCAGGGCGCGCCGGGTGCCGGCCAGCTCTTCATCCTGAAACCCTCTGGCGGGCACGACGAGCAGGGCCGACCGTCCGGTTGCGGCGGTAGTATCGGGCGTTTCCGTGGACGTCGTCGCAGGCAGGGCCCCGGGAGGGTAGCCCACGAAGATGGCGTACAGCGCCTCGTAGTTCCTGGGGATCCGTGCGACCCGTCGGACGTCGTTGCCCTCGACGGCGTCGATGCTGACGAAGGTCAGGCCCAGGGCCACCGCCTGAAGCTGGAGGCTCTGGGAGACTCTGCCAGCCAGCAGTGCGGCGACCGTCCTGCCGCGCGGCCCGTAACGGGTGCTGAACTCCTTCGCGGCGGACGCCAGGACGATTTGACAGCCGCCGGCCGGTGCGTTCGGCTGGTTCGAGAGAGCGGCGGCCATCGCGCTACGGACGTCGCCATCGCTGATCTGCTGCAGGAGGTGTCCTGCGGGCTCGTAGGAAAAGACCCCTTCGGGCACGATGAAGTAGGCTCGTATCAGAGGCTCGGCGGCTGCCGTCGGGGCAGCCGGCGCGGTGACGAGCGAGGGAGCTCCCGCCGCCTGGGTCGCCCAGGCGAGCTGCCCGATCTGGGCCAGGTTCAGGGGCTGATTGGCCGGCGGCTGGACCTTCTGCTGCTCCACGAGCGCCTGCTCGACACTGACCGCGCTGGTCGTGGCCGGCTGGGGAAGTTGGACCGTCTTGACGCGAGCGGCCGGCCCACCGCGTCGGGCTGGCGCCGCCGGCGCTTGTCTCGTCGGTGGTTGCTTCGTCTGTGCCTGTTTTTCCGCGCCGCTGCTTGTGGTGGGCGCCAAGGTCAACAGCAACAGGGCGGGCAGCACCCACGTTGCGACCTTGCCTGCGAATGATCGATCTATCATCGTTGTATCCTCCCATGCGCTCGGCAGAAAGTCACCGGCCGTATTGTAACAGGAAGACCGCATGAAAGAAAATCCGAAATTCGAATATCGACCCCGCCAGAGCGGGAACGTCAATCCGAAACAAGCACGAGGGATCGAATTCAGAACTCAAAACGACTCCGTCGGCCGGGCGGCAGCATTTGGGTCATTTGGATTTCTGGTTCTTTGGATTTGTTTCGGATTTCGTGCTTCGGCTTTCGAACTTCCTGTGAAGGGTTTGTACAGCGGATCGCCGATCAGGAGCATCTGCCAGGAGTTGAACGGCTGCGTGAGGTAGAACGCCTCCACGAGACAGTGGCCGTCGAACAGGGCCTCGAAGAAGGCCTTGGGCTCGGGGAAGGCATGCAGGTAGGGCTCGTTGACGGGCCCGAGCGTGGCGGTGATGCCGTCCCGGAGCATGGCGGGGCACCATTGCGTGCTGTTGGGGTCGCGAAGCTGGACCGCCTCGAAACTGGCGATGTGGAAGCCCACCGCCCCCTCGACGAAGTCGAAGGCGTCAACATACTTACCCACGCTGTACCAGCCGCAGTAGAGCGCCGTCTGCGGACAACTGCCCGGCGCGAACAACGCGCCCGTCTGCTCCTCCTGGACCGGCAGGTTGGTCCGCAGGCGCACCAGGGCCGCCAGGTCCCGCAGCGATTGATCGTAGTAGCCGTACGCGTCTTTGCCCGTGAGCCCGCGCGAATCGACGTAGGCCCGGCCGACTAGGCCCTTCTGCTCGGTCGCGAGGCTCTTGTCGATCAGCCCCTTCGCGATACTGTAGCTCGGCCCGTCGAGCCGGCTGACCATCAGTGTCCTAAAAGGCTGCGGCTGGGGGCCTCGCAGCCCGTTCGGCTGCCAGCGGTAGAGCTCATACTCGCCGCAGAGAACCAGGGACAGCTCGCTGTCGACGGAGGCCTCCGTTTCCTTGCCGCTGATACGATCGAGGTCCATCTGGATCTGGGTCGACGCGAGCTGCCGCTGGCGCCACGAGAGTGAATTGGCCTGGCCCTTCTGCTCCAATTCTGCGATCGCGTCCTTCTGCTCCTGGAGCAACTGGCGCAATTGTCTGAGTTGCGCGTCGAGTCCGTCGAGGGGCTCGCGCCGTCCCACGCGGAAGGGAACGCCGTACGTCGTGACGAGACATCGGATGTTCTCGAGGTCTTTGCGCGTCGTGAAGGTCCTGCGAATGGGTCCGGCGAGGCGCTTCTCGTAATCGTCCCGACCGATCGTATCCCGCAGCGGCGTACCCAGCGCGACGGGGACCACGTGATTGGCGGGAATGCCCCGCTGCTGGCAGTAGTAGCGCGCCAGGCGGGTCGACGCCGCATGATCGGTGTTGGCGATCACCAGGATTTCGTTCGGCTCCAGGGCGAAACCAGGCGGGGCGCAGGCTGTGATGATGAATAGAAGGATGGTAAGATTCCTGGGCATCATTCCTCTCGTCTACCATTCGCTCCCGAGGCGGGCCCCGACCGGCCGCGCGTGCCCTCGGTTCGGGAGTACTGCTTTTCGTAGATCCCTTGGCGCGCAAAGACCTGCGTCAGCGTGGCGCGCAGGATGCGGGCATCCGACCGCAGACCCGCGTGCTCCACGTATTGCACGTCGAGTTCCAATTTTTCTTCCACCGTCAGCCCCCCCCTCCCGGAAATCTGGGCCAGGCCGGTCAGGCCCGGCTTGACGAGCAGCCGCTTCCTCTGTCGCTCGTCCCATTCGGCCATTTGAGAAACGTACAATGGTCGCGGGCCGATGAGACTCATATCGCCAATAACGATGTTGACCAACTGCGGCAACTCATCCAGAGAGTACTCCCGCAAGAGGCGGCCGATTCGGGTCAGCCGGGGGTCCGCGCCGGACTTGGGACTGGGGCCGAAAGGATCTACGTCAAGCCGCATGGTCCTGAATTTGTAGAGCGCGAAGGGCCGTCCGCCCTTGCCCGTCCGCTCCTGCCGGAAGATCGCCGGGCCGGGACTGGAGACGCGAATCGCAACGGCGACCGCCAGCAACAGTGGTGACAGGACTACCAGCATCGTGCCGCCCACCAGCGCATCGAAAAGTCTCTTGAGAGTACGATACATCATACTTGAAACAATCCGGCGTAGCGTTGCGCAAGCGCCTCGTAGCTGTGCGTGCTCTGCACGTAGCGCCGTCCGCGCTCGCCCATCTCGCGCAGGCGCCCTCGCGGCAGGGTCACGATCCGGCGCAAAGCGTCCGCCAGGGCCGCAGGGTCCTGGGCGGGAAGAGAGAAGCCGCACTGGGCCTCGGAGACTTCGTCGTGGATCGTATCGATGGCGAACAGGACGGGCAGACCGGCCGACATGTATTCGTACAGCTTGTTCGGGCTGACGCCGTATCGAAAAAGGTCCTTCTTCTGCAGTCCGACGTAGCCGAGGTCGGCCGCAGCGGTCAGCGAAGGCATCTGCGACCTGCCGACCGGCGGCAGGAATGTGACATTTTCCAGACCGGCTTCCCGGGCTCGTTTCTGCAACGATTCCTTTTCCGGGCCCTGGCCGACCAGCAGGAAGTGCACGCCGGGATCGTCCCTCAGGAGCCCGGCGGCTTCGATGACGTTTTCGAGGGCGTTCACCAGGCCATGACTGCCGCTGTAGAGGACAATCAGTTTCCCGTGTTCTCGCAGGTTGGCAATGGCCCGCCCGTGCTCCTCCGGGAGGGCGTCCACCTGCTCCTGCGCGGACTGCGGATCGACGCCGTTGGGGATGTGGACGAACTTGCCCTCGTCGAGCCCGTGCGCGACCATGTAGTCTTTGGCGCCGCCGAGCAGGGAGACCGTGTGGTCGCCGCGCTCGTAGCCGAGCCTTTCTGCCCGGGCCATCATGCGCATGAAGGGGTGCCGCGGTGAATGACCGCCCACCTCCAGCAGCGTCAGCGGCCAGAGGTCCCGCACTTCGAAGATGAACTTGGCGCCGTGCTTCTTTGCGATTCGATACCCGTTGAAGGCGACGAACGGGTGCGGCGAAGAGGCGATCACGACATCCGGCCGGGGCAGCGGCTTGAGGCTGGTGAACATCAGCCGGGCGGAGAAGTCCAGCATGTTCAGCGCACGCCGGGCATCGTTCTTCTCATAACGGCGCGCCTTGATCCAGGCGTACGGAATGCCATCGACTTCTGCTTGGCCTGCTTCGGGCAGCTTCGTCAACAGATGATGAAACGACGCGCAGATGATCGCGGGTCGCAGGCCCATCCGTGCGAAGTGCTGCGCGAGGTAATAATGGCGGTACTCCATCCCGTGAACGCGGCTGCCGGCGTAGTGATTGATGATCCAGATGACCTTGCCTTCGGCCATCACCGCAGGAAGCCGAGAAGGCAATCCACGACCGCGTCCTTCATCTCGTCCGTCAGCTCGGGGTAGACGGGCAGTGCCATGATCTCATTGGCCGCCTTCTCGGAATGAGGGAAGTCACCCTCGCGGTAGCCCAGATAGGAGAAGCACTCCTGCAAATGGGCCGGGACGGGATAGTAGATCTCGCAGCCGATCTTGTTGGCCTTCAGATGCGCCACGACCTCGTCGCGCCGCGGCACGCGGATGCAGTACTGGTTGTAGATCGTCACGCAGTCCGGACTGATGTACGGCGTCTGCACGACGGTGCCTTCGAAACGCTTGTCATAATAGGCGGCGTTGCGCCGGCGGGCCTCGGACCATGCGCCCAGGTGCGGCAGCTTGACCAGCAGGGCCACCGCCTGGATTGGGTCCAGCCGGAAGTTGGCCCCGATGAACTTATGGTAGTATTTCGGCTCGGCGCCGTGATTGCGCATGAGCATAAGGCGTTTGTAGAGGGCTTCGTCGTTCGTGACGACCATGCCGCCGTCGCCGATGCCGCCGAGGTTCTTGCTGGGGAAGAAGCTGAAGCAGCCGGCCGTGCCGATACTGCCGGCCTTGCGGCCCTTGTACGTGCTCGTGATCGACTGGGCTGCATCCTCGATGACCGCCAGGTTGTACCGGCTGGCGATGCCCATGATCGGGTCCATGTCCGCCATCTGGCCGAACAGGTGGACCGGGATGATCGCCCGGGTCCGCCGGCTCACGGCGGTCTCAATTTGATTGGGGTCGATGTTGTACGTCCGGGGATCGATATCGACGAGAACGGGTTTGGCCCCGACGCGCGCGATACAGCCGACGGTGGCGAAGAACGTGAACGGCGTCGTGATGACCTCGTCGCCCGGCCCAATGTTCAGGCTCATCAGGCAGTTGAGGAGGGCGTCGGTCCCGCTCGAAACGCCGACGCCGAACCGGCAAGCGCTGGCGGCCGCGATCTTCTGCTCGAGTTCCAGCACCTTCGGCCCGCCGATGCAGACCTGCGAGTCCAGCACTTCCGCAATGCCGGCCAGCACCTCATCTTTGATCGTCTGGTATTGTGCCTTGAGATCCAATAACGGTACTTCCATGATCGTTCCTTGCGAAGTGTAATTTTTGACGTTTGATTCCTGATTTGAAGAGCACCGCGAATCGGGCTTCTCCAAATCAACAATCAAAGATCAACAATCAACATTTCCTCAGATCCCTATACGAAACCTTTCCGACCCGCTGCTCCTCGGGCAGGGGGGCCTCCTCGTCGAGGTCGAGACAGCGCACGACACCCGGCTGGACCTGCCGATAGCGATAGCCGCTCTCCGGACACACCATCCCACCTTCCGTATCCGGCTGGGGCAGTGGAATCCCGTGACGGCTCACCCATCCGGCCTGCCTCGCCGGCACGCCCAGCATCAAGGCATAGTCGGACACGTTCTTCGTCACCACGGCGCCGGCCCCGATGAGACAGTACCGGCCCAATTCGACCCCGCAGACGATCGTCGCGTTGGCCCCGACCGTGACGCCCCGGCGCAGCAGCGTCCGCTCGTAGAGATCGTGCCGGACGATCTGCGACCGTGGGTTCGACACGTTCGTCAGCACGCAACTGGGCCCGAGGAAGACATCATCCTCGATGATGGTCCCGGTGTAAATGGCGACGTTGTTCTGGACCTTGACATTGTTGCCGATGACGACGCCGCCCGAGACGAGCACGTTCTGGCCGAAGATGCAGTTCTCGCCGATCTGAGCGTCCTTCATGATGTGGCAGAAGTGCCAGATTCTGGTCCCTTTGCCGATCCGGCAGGGCTGGTCCACGTAGGCCGACTCGTGAACAAAGCAGTCACCTTGCATAGTGCTTGTGCCCTCTCAGTGGTCCCTTCAGGCTGCAAAATTCGAAATCCGAAACAAATTCAAAGGACCAAAAATCAAATGACCGAAACGCCGGCACCTGCCGGATGGTCCGTTTTGAGTTTTGGATTTCGGTTATTTGTGCTTGTTTCGGACTTCGGATTTCGTGCTTCCTACTTTCCTTAGAAGTGGACTTTTGCAAAATGGCCATTGGGCCTATATTCTTCAAGGAAATCTTATTCTTTGATTTCCTTGAAGAATCGACATAACTCGTTATTGGGACAGTGGTTAAGATTTAGGAAGGAAAAATCGAAGAACCAGATTTTTCCTTCCTAAAGTAGGCCCAATGGCCATTTTGCAGAAGTCCAGTTAGAACTTCCCCGGATCCACCGGCATCCCGCGCTTCTTGAGGGATTCCTGTCCCGCTTCGAGCACCTGCACGACCCTCAGTCCATCGGCGCCGTCGGTCCGGACCGGGCGGTTCGCCAGCACGCATTCGACGAAATGCTGGCACTCCAACGAGAGCGGCTCGCCGCCGGGGATCGTCGGGATGACGATATCGCCGAACCGTAGCGCGATGATGTCGGCGTAGGACGTTGTGATGTCATGCTTGATCGCGGCGCCCTTGTCGTAGATGCGGATCTTCTCCGTGGCCTCCATGTCGTCGAAGGTCACCATCTTCTGGGGCCCGACCACCGTCATCTTGCGGATCTTGTGCGGGTCCAGCCAACTGCAGTGGACGTGCGCCATCTTGCCGTCGGCGAACTTGATCGTCGCGAAGACCACGTCCTCGATGTCCCGCTGCAGGTAGCACTGCCCGTGGGCGGCGACGGACACGGGCTCCGAGCCCAGCAGGTAGCAGATGACGGCGATATCGTGCGGTGCCAGCGACCACCAGGCATTCTCGTTCTGGCGGACGATGCCGAGGTTCACGCGCTGCGTGTACATGTAATAGGGTTGGCCGAGCTGGCCGCGGTCGAGCATGTCCTTGAGGTAGTTGACGGCCGGGTGGTACTCCAGGAGGTGGCCCACCATCAGTTTGAGTTCTGTCTCCTGGGCCAGATCGATCAACGCGCGGGCCTCGGTTGCCCGCAGCGTCAGCGGCTTCTCGACGTAGACGTGCTTGCCCGCCCGCAGCGCCCGACTGGCGAGGTCGAAGTGCGTCGGCACGGGCGTCGCGAGCACCACTGCCTGCACCCGATCGTCGCTGAGGACCGCATCTGCATCGGTCGTCGTCGCGAGGAAGGGGAAGTTGCGTTGATGCGCCGCCAGCAGGCTTTCGTTGATATCGCAGACGGTCTTCAGGGCGCAGCGTTTCGCGGTCGCGAAGATCCTCACGAGGTTCTTCCCCCAGTACCCCGCGCCGATCACGGCTACGCTCAGGGCGCTGTCGCTCATTCCTCAGACTCCTTCCGCCGGTCCGTCCCGTCATTGACGTCCCTGTCCTCTGCCTGCGGATTGCGGGCCCGGATGATCCGCGCGGGACACCCTGCCGCGACCACGTCGTCCGGGATCGACTCATGGACCAGCGAGCCTGCTCCGACCACGGCGTTGCGCCCGATGGTCACGCCGTGCTTGCCGGAGACGATCGTGCATCGCATGCCTACGTAGGCGTTCTCTCTAATGTGAATCGGCGTGTGACCCTGGTCGAGACCGTGGATCGCAAAATAGGTGCCATACGAAATCACGACGTTGTCCTCGATGGTCGTGAGGGCCGGCTCAACATCGTCGAGGTAGCATTTCATCCCGATGAAGACGTGCCGGCCGATCCGAAAGCCGATGAGCCGGTACAGCGCAACCCGCAGGCGGGTGAACACGACATTCGGGATCACCACGACGTTGAGCCACTTGCGGATGGGTTTCCAGAGGATCAGCGCCAGCGGATAGTCCGCGTAGTACGGCACCGGCCGGCCGACGGCTCTGTATAGCAACGCCGCGATTCTCATAGGCACCCCAGCTCCTATGAGAGCAGTTACGTGAGGAGTGGGCAGGTGGTTTTCACGAGGTTCCGCCGGGCGGCGTTGACAAGCACCTCTTCGAGGCGTCCGGCCAGGAGGGAACGGTCGAACTGCCGCTCGGCCACCGCACGGGCATTGGCGCCCATCTGTCGGCACAGAGCGGGCTCCCGCGCGAGCTTCTCCAATGCGTCGGCGAGGTCTTCGGGCCGATCCGGCTCAAGACGGACGCCGCACGCGTTGCCCTCCACGATCTCGCCCAGCCAGCCGGAGACATTGAGCAGCACCGGCCTGCCCGCCGCGAGGGCGTCGAACATCTTATTCGGCGACCAAGTCTGCTCCTTGACCGCCCGGTAGATCGTCAGGCACGCGTCACAACCGGCCACGATCCTCGCCACCTCCTCCTTGTCGGGCACCAGGTCGCTGAATACGACGTTTTTGAGTCCATAGTGGTGTGCCAGGGCCTCCAGTTCGGGCTTCTTGCCGCCGCTGCCGTGCAGGACGATCACGATATGTTCCGCCCCGCGATCGGCGAGGGCCCTCGCTGCCTCGATGACATAGTCCAAACCGTTGGCCAGCGCAGAAGATACAGCAACT
>Ga0172362_10006336_pt1 | contig 10161 bp, 6 predicted proteins | sample LakKivs1_kivu2a2_FD_114534 | JGI IMG/M metagenome (GOLD analysis project Ga0172362, IMG submission 114534) | Sediment microbial communities from Lake Kivu, Rwanda - Sediment s1_kivu2a2 | ecosystem: Environmental > Aquatic > Freshwater > Lake > Sediment | place: Rwanda: Western Province, Lake... | reverse complement strand
TTCACAGTATTTAGTATAATCATTGATGGCTGTTTTTCATGGTTATCTGCATCGTCAAGCGCGCTAAGTATCTGCATCATATCATGACCGTTAATTTCTATAACGTTCCATCCAAACGAACTCCAGCGATCTCTAACGGACTCAAGACGCAGTACCGTCTCCGTATTACCATCTATTTGCAAGAAATTTCTATCAATCATTCCAGTTATGTTGTCAAGTTTGTAATGTGATGCAACAGATGCAGCTTCCCACACTTGCCCCTCATCTGTCTCACCATCGCCCATCATAACGTAAATCTTGTAATCTTTTTTATCCAATTTGCCTGCTAAAGCAACTCCGTTTGCAAAAGACAGTCCATGACCTAAAGAACCAGTGGATGCTTCTACTCCAGGAACCTCGGTACAAACAGGATGACCCTGCAGCATACAATTTAACTCTCTTAATCTCTTTAATTCAGTAACAGGAAAATAGCCTGACTCAGCTAGTACTGCATAAAGCGCGGGCACTGCATGGCCTTTACTTAGAATAAAACGATCTCTATCTGGGTCGTGAGGCTTTTTTGGGTTGTGTTTCATATGAGAAAAATAAAGTGCAACAAGCGCATCAGCAGCAGACAATGAACCACCAGGATGACCTGATTTTGCTCTGTATAGCATATCGATTATATGCTTTCTGATTTTCACAGCCATTATGTTCAATTGGTTGATGGTTTTATCATCGTAGTTCTTCATTGGCCCCCCTCAACAAAAATAAGGGATTTTAACTTTTTCCAGAATATCATTGCTGGGTAAATAGTTTTTGTAATTTTATTAATCATTTTTTTATATGGTGCCGAGAGATTTCATACAAATCATGATAAATCTCAGGTCTTATGTCTCTTATTACTGGACGATTTGCTCGTGAAACCTTAAGTTGTTTTAGGTCTATTTCGCAGGTTACAATGCTTTCTTTGAAATATGGAGCTTTTACTAGCAGATTAGCTAAGGGATCATATATCTGTGACCCACCCCAGAATACCAAATCTTCCTGAGTCCCAACAAGATTTACATAAATGATAAATGTCGTATTTTCTATCGCTCGTGCTGGCAACATTGCTTCAAAGTATTTTCTTGTGGTTGAAGGTGTTGCTGAAATACATATTATTATGTCTGCACCTTGAAGTGAATATGCCTTACAAATTTCAGGGAAAAACAGGTCATAACATACCATTAATCCAACTTTGCCAAATTTTGTGTCAAAAACTTTTAGACTTTCTCCTTCATCAAAAAAGATTTTTTCTTCAAATGGACCAAATGTCGGTAAAAACCATTTATTGTAATTGTCTACTTTTCCATCAGGATGAACTAAAATTGCTGAATTGTGGATCAGTCCTTCAACTTTGTCGTCTTTCAATGGCATACCAAAAACAATGTAGCAATTTTTATTTTTAGCAATTTTTTTCATTTTGTTTACTGAGGGCCCATCTATTGGTTCTGCTAAGTTTCGTAATTCGTCTTTGCAGTGATAACCTGTGAGCGATATTTCTCCAAAAACATAGAAATCTGCCTTAGTTTTTTTGATGTATTTTTCCATAATATCTAGATTAGCGTTTTTATCGGCCAACTTGGGCCTCATTGAAATTAAAGCAGCTTTCATATTTATCAAAATAGATATCTGGACTATTTTTATAATGTTGTTGATAAGAGGCACCTCTCATATTAAAAAATGAGAGCGATGGGATGCAAAATGGAGGCACCTCTTATGCCCGAGGAGGAAGAATGTGCAGTGAGGAGTGATACTGAATCTATGTTGATTATTGAAAGCCTGCCCCCGTGGGATGCAGTAGCGGTGTTACAAGGATTTTTTTTCAAGTCCCTCACCATTTGTGCAATGCACATTCGCATTGCAATGCCAATATATGATAATTAGTATATAAACTTTTTGTCTTTTGCATTGCATTATTGATAATCAAAAGAGAAATGCATAAATAGTTATGAAAATATACTCAAACAATGGAAAGTTATCAAAAGGAAATTGCATCAATACAGCAGATTTTAAAGGAAAATCCAAAGGGAATGACAGTAACCGATATTTCAAGAAAAATTAAGATTAATCGAAATTCAGTTGCTAAGTATCTTGATATTATGCGTATCTCTGGACTTGTTGAAATGATAACCTTTGGACCAGCAAAGGTGTTTTTTCCATCAAGACGGGTTCCAATATGTGATATACTCAACTATACATCTGACTACGTTTTGGTCTTTGATGATGCCTTTAAAATTACAATGATAAACGATGCACTTTTAGATTTTATGAAAAATGATAGGGAGGAAGTATTGGGACAAAAACTTCTTGGGGTTATTCCTTCATTTCTTAAAGATGATGGTGAAGTACTAGTTGGTATGAAAGAAGCCTTGCAGGGAAGAAATTTTTCGAAAGATCTGGATTTGGAAGGAAAGGGATACCGATTTTATTTTTCCGTTAAGATTATGCCCACGACTTTTGAAGATGGAAGAAACGGTGCAACTCTAATTATTAAAAATATCACCCAGCACAAGTTAGCTGAACTTGCTTTAAAAGGAAACCAAGATAATTTTAGAGATATAATGAAAAAGAGTAAAAAGTAGTTCAGCCTTTTAGAAGAAAAATTATCAGATTTATCATAAATGCTGTCAATACAACCAATGCAATTATGGCATTTGTTTTTAAATCAAATATTTTTATCCATTCCAATATCGCAATAATTACATAGGACAGTATAAGCATAACAACAAGTAGCAAAAACACTAATACAATGGCATATATTGTATCTGAATAATATGTCTGTATACCTTCAAATAGAATCCAAACACTAGCAAAAAATGCAAGCAATCCTATTGTTATTTGCGCTTTCATTCTTTCCTGCATGGCTTAAGTCAGTGATTTTTCGTTTATAAAACTTTTTAATAAAAACGTACCAAAACAAAAAATAAAAAAAGAGAGAGGGGTATTTTAAACCCCCAGTAGGTGTCGCAATATTGGGAATGCGTGTGGGAATGTATCTAGTATTTTTTGTAAAATCATTGGCATCATTGCAGTTCTGGGTGTACTGACACTTAGTTCTGCCCAGGCACTCTCTGCGTCACTTGTGTCTTTTGCCTTGCATTTTACTATGAATGTATCTTTCGTTGTCCATCTGTGTTTTATTTTAATGGGTGTACCTGATGCAACTGGAGTTGACCAATCGCTTGTTGCTCCATCTCCCCAGTCAACGTAATATGACACATCGTCCCCGTTTGGATCTGTTGTTGTAAAAGTGAATTCGTAGTTTATGAATCTCTTTAGTTTTGTTGGACCGTCAATTGTTGGTGCTACTGGTGGTGAATTACCACCAAGGCCTGCAAAATATACGTTTCCATCATCTGAGTTCATCCATGCAGCGCCGTATCCACATACATCAGATGCCTTGAACTCTTCCGGAACATTTGCGTTCTCTGGTTCGTCAACGATTTCAGGAGTGCTCCATGTTTCTCCACCGTTTTCAGTGGTTGAATAATAAACACTTCCATCCTGTATGAATGTACATGTTGCTTCCAGATCACCATTGTGTACAATTCTTGGATTTACTGCTTCAGTTTCTATAGTTGCCTCTAAAATAGTAGTTAGGCCGTCTAGAGAATAGTAAGCAACGATATCTCCATCACGCTCTGAGACAATAATAATATTGTCATTATTTGCTGAAATATCAATATAATCATCATCGCCAGTTGTTTCTATTGTCAAATCAGTGACATCTGGGTGTATTACAGTTCCAGAGTATGGTTCCCATGTTCCAAAATCGGAAACGTAAACATAGATATCCATGTTGCCGTGGTTGTTATAATTCCATGCAGCATATGCATATAGTGTCGTTGGATCGATGTCCATGCTGGTAATTTGAGAGCCATTTATAGCACCACCAAAACGGTATATCCAAGCATATCCTGCATCATCACGTTGATATGTGAAGAACGGTACGTTAGGGCCTTCAGTTCCATGGTCTCCAACTATTGAGTGGCCTCCAAATGCCCAGGTGTTTTCAACAGGATCAGTGGCTGTATATCCTCCAGTCGCTATAGCCCTAAAGTTGGTGTAGCCAGTACCGACACCATACCACACCCAAGTTGGACAGGTATAGCCGGTCTCGGTGAGATCCATTGGATCAACACAAGCCACTTTGTAAAGTTCGCTACCTTCAGATGCCTGCCAATTCGGTACCATTCCACCTATGAATCTTCCATCGCCACAGCTATCGACATCTGGAAGTTCAGGTGGTGGATCTATCAACCAACCGATAGCATCTCCAACCCAGTTCTGACCAGCATCTGCTGAGGCGGTAAACCAAACATTTGGTGAGTCGTCTTCAAAACCTAGAACGACATAACCTAATGCATCACTTGCCACGGTAGGATGATATCCTGGGAATACGGGAATTGCACTTTTATCTTGTGATTTGAGTACTAGTTCTTTTAATTCGCTTAGCGGACTAGAGTCCATTTCAATATTTACGTTCGGGTTTTTGTTCACAAAAAATGTTTGTGCGCTATGTGTTTGTGTATGTATCGCAGCACTTGCAGAAACTGCGATCATCAGCCCAGCAATAACTAAGGTTATTGCCAACAAAATATTTTTTCTATAATTTTTCATATTTCACCTCCACCTATCATAATTTAACAGATGTTAATTTATAATATTTTCGTTAACTATAAAAGAATATAACTGCAAAAAATAAAGAAAAATAAGATATTTTTTAACTAGTTCATCAGTTCTCTTAACATTGGAAATGCGTGAGGAAATCGATCCAGTAGTTTCTCCACGAAATTTAATAACGGCACCGATAATCCTTTTCTTGGCATACTACTGCTAAGTGGCTCTGACCAATCGCTTTCGGCATCATAAACATCTTTTGCTTTCGCTTTGATCAAATAACTGCCCCTTTCATTCCAAATGTGACTTGCCTCTACATCTACATCAGAATTATATGGTCCAAGCCAATCGCTAAAAGTACCATCGCCCCAATCCCACTTGCAGTACATTTGATCGCCATCAGGGTCAAAAAGAATCGTAGAATAAGTGTATTCTTTACCAACTTTCCCTTTCAATGTTCCTATGGGCCTTTCTGGTTTTTCAGGCGCTTCATAGTTATCATTTATACCAAATAATATGCCCGCGTCATCTTCATCTTCATTTGTGCTACTATCTGGCGGTAGCTCGCCGTTAGTATGATACCAATCCCCAGATTGAACAAGATAGTCTGTCGAACCACCTATGTCCATGAGTTCGTTTTCAAGTAAATCATATATGCCAATGAAAGTTTGCCTAATCTCATCGCTACTAATGTCAGCTACGTCATCTTCACCGCCTTCCCAGAAGCCGTCTTTGTCAAGCACTTGAATCTCAATAGTTACATACCGACTATACGCAAACATCTCATGATTTTTGTTTGGATTCCATATGTCCTCACTAATCCAATTCCCGTCGTATGTACCATCATCTGTATTGTAATTAGATTGCGACTGAACAACGTTTCCAGAAAGAATCTTTACGGTGTAATACCACTCAGGAGATGATAAATAATCAATTTCATCAATTTCGTATATTTGATGCATGAAAACATTAACTTTTTTTGGCGGTCTGTTGCCAGGGTTATAGTTTGTAGCCTTTAAGGGCATATCAAGAGTAGCATCTATTCCCTCCCATCCATAGACTGTTTCTTCTACTTTAACAAGGTAACCAGCGTCTGGAGAATACCAAAGATTCGATTCGCCACCAGTGCCTGGTCCGGTGCTACCTGAAATCAAAAAAGAGTCATAACTACCGCCAGGAACAGTTACATCTTCTCGTTTAACAAAATTTATAGTTTCATTCTCAAAAGGCCCCTCTGCACCAAAGTCTCTATCAAAAATAGAATCCACTTTTATGTGGCCGTTTATTCTACCATACGTTTCAGCAGGCCATGGCTCATCGTCTGATCTGATTGGAAAATCAAAGAAATCAAATGGAGGAGTAAAGGTCATGCTAATATTTACATTTGTTGCAAAAAGAGAGAAATCTCCTGAAGAAAAAAATTGAAAATCTGTTATAGCTAAAGTTGAAATATTTATGTGTGCAGTTCCAACTAAATCTGCATTATAACTGCCTGCAGGTATGATAAAAATGTTTAAAGCTGCATCTATTTTTCCAGTAATATTTAGTGTGTATAAATCTGCAGATTCGCCTATATCTACTACAACAAGCTTCATGTTTTTAATGGCACCTTTTATTGTAAATACATTTGAATATTTGAAATCAAAATTCATGTCATATACCCAAAAATTATCAATTGACCAGATCGGCAATTCTGCTACGTCTGAAAAAGAACATGTGCCCTCACTAGTTTTTATATTCTCAGACGATGCTGCTCCAAAAATACTAGATGTTATCAGAGTTACTAATGAAATATATAATAATAGCTTATTTTTCATTATTTAAACTACCTCCTCAGCCGTATATAAAATATCTAATTATTAAGATTTCTTTTTTTATAAAATTCAGTCTAATTTAAAAAAAGAATAATAAGAAAAAAAGAGAGAGTTAGTTAAGTTTTTTGATGTGCGTCTTTGTATTTTAAATGTCTGCAGAATATTTGAGGAACTTGAGTAGTATTGTTTGTGAGTTTGACGATTGTTGATTCAGTAGCGGCATAGTAACTTCAATTGTTCCCCAGTCACTTTCAGCACCGTACGTATCTTTTGCCAATGCACTAATCGTAAAAGTTCCCGCGCTATTGAAAGTGTGACTTACAGTAACTTCTTGTCCAGATGGATATGGTCCAACCCATACTATTCCAGGACAGCCCTCGCCCCATTCAATGCCATAAGTTACGTCATCTCCCTCAGGATCTGTTGTGACAAAAGTGTAATCGTATTTAACACCTGCGTTTCCACTTGTCGCGCCTGTTATAGTCGGTGTTTCTGGCGGGTTGTTATCTTTGTCTACTAGAGGTGAATTTATTGCTACTGGGGAAGTCCAGTCTGGACTGTATATTACAAGTTGTGGGTCGCCATATATGCACTGTATAGTTGTTATGCCGTCAGGGGCATATATTGATGAAGGACCATACATTGAGGTCGGATCGCTAGTAGTGAAATCTCTGTAGTGTAGCCAAACTTGTTTTGAAAATGCAGGACCTACGGCCTCTCCATATATAAGCGCATCTTCAAAGAATTCATCGTCTTGTAAATCTGCTTCTGGGCATAGTCCTGATCCAGCATTTCCATACCAAAGTGTTGCTCCATGTTCCAGATATACAAGCGGTGCAAATTGCTGTGCCGTTGAACAAGACATATAAAATATTGCGTCGCTCATTAGATTTTCCATCAATTGATCTACCCATTTATAGTGGATGATATCATAGAGATTTGGTGGCTCAGGATTATACCATCTTCTGCCGTTATCTCTTGGTGTCTTCCAGTTGTCATACATGTATCCTCGCCAGGCATCATACCATATCTGTTCAGGATAGTTGGAAAAATCTGTTTGTAAGTATTGAGCAGATATGCCACTTCCACCTGTTCCGTGTCCTGAGTAATACATCACGCTTGCACCATCCTTTATTCTCTCAAGATGCGCATCCCATAGACAATGACTATCGTATATTCTATTGTGTGACATAAACGCTTCTTTGATTAGTCTGCTTGAATATACTTGATGGGTTATTCCATCGTTTGTTCTCCACGTGTCGCCGTCTGGATAATTCATAAACTGAGTCGTTGTTACATCACGGTTTGGATTTGCAAATATCAATGCAGGATATAGTATGTCTCTTACAATGATGTCTGATGTTAACGCCGGTGTTTCTCCAGGTATGTCTCCTGCATATGAGTTGTTGCCCATCATTACCGAATGCAATTCTAGTCGAATGTCTTTTCTTGGTGCAACAAACACGTATCCTTCCTGCCCATCTTTATCCAATTCAAAGCCGTCGATCCAATCATGCACGCCATTGTACATCTCTTCATTCCAGTATCTTTTTGCATCCATTCCTAGAGGCGGAAGATCACCTTGTTCACCATTTGATAATACGTATTTCAAAATCTCTATTAGCAGTTTTCCTGGTCCCATGGGTGGGAGAGGTTCAGTAGCAATTGGTAGATGGCCCGGTGCGCGATTTCCATGATAGTAATCGCCACCCCACAATTCCCAGCTGTCTATTCTATTTGCCATTCCTGCAGGATTTGTTGCTTTAGTTAGCGGTAGAGCATCAATTTTTACTCCAGTAATACTATTCGCGCTCATCGCTTCTTTTTTGTTTAAATCCAGATACACGCTACCTTTTGCATTATCGCGAGGCGAAGACTGTACATAATTTGTTGGATAAGTCCATAAAATGTCCCCGCTTGATGAATCTAGACAATATATAGTATCCTCAGTTGAACCGAGGTACATTTGTCCTTTTGGTTGTGATAGAGGCAATGGATTGGTCGGAGTCCATCCTACTGGATTGCTCCATAAGTATTCTCCAGTTGTTGCATCTAGAGCATAAAAGTTGCCATTTATCTGTCCTACTATTATCGCACCACCAGTGTTCTGACTTGAACCCGCGCTAGTACCATCAGATATTTCGCTACTTGCCTCTTCTATGCGAAGTACAGGTGAACCATGGTACGCGGCAAGCATTGCTGATGGAGCAAAGTATCCGTCTCCGGTTTTAAGAGACGTGATTGTAATATAGTTTTCAGAGCCAGGATAGTCTTTAATGTAATTGATGATTTTTTCCATCGTGTTTAGATCTTCTGCAACTGTTGGTAGACTGTTTTTAACAGCACTTCCCATATCATTTCTCTCGACAAATATTACACTGCTTACACCAAGCGCGGTAAATGCATTTTGTGTTGCTGCTGGCACTTCATCTTCTTTAACATAAAGCAATGGAACATGCTCTTGGGATGCGATAACTGCGGCATTTGCAGCAGAGATAGTTGCATCAACACGCTTTTGGTTCAGTGTTCTTATCTCCCCAGATATAGTATACTTAATCGAAGATGAACCTTGTGCATTTCTTGGAACAACGATTGCAGTCCAATAGCCCGTTTCAGGGTGAAGAACTTCGGCAGAAAACTCTGTGTGAGGTGCTGGATTCCAATCTCTAAATGGATCGCAGGCATAATTTGGATCGCCAGTGTCCATGCCATTCCATCCATGTATTGGGTTAATTTCTCCTCCGTTCCAATCTGGATAGTCAGGTGCTCTAATATGCCCCTGAGGATCAATTAGCATAACCATGAGATCAGAAGGAGTTGTCGTTGTAACAGTTGCTTTTAAAACTGAATCGGCATTAGTAACCTTTATTCTATATCTATCACACTCGTATTTTGTTATTCTCAGTTCCCAGTCTCCGGTTATACTGCCAACTCCAGCAGCCCATACGCCCGTTGTTGTTATTGGATAGTAAATATCATATCTGGGTAAGTTATCGTTTGCAGGCCACCAGTCGTTTGCTAGGCTCATAAATTTTGGGAATAACTCAAGAAGTGACGGGCTAGTAGCACTAGGTATACTTGCTCCAAACATTGATACATTAATAGCACCCCATTTAGGGCCGATAAACATTGGATATACATATGAGCCAGCTATTTGCATTAGTTTATCGCTGTCGTTTGGTATAATTTCAACATCAACATTGCGTGGAAGTGTTTTCGTTCTGTGAAGCACTTCTTTAGTTGTATCTTGATACTCACTTCCATCAATTGCGACAACTGCTAGACTGGATGACTCCCAATTGTCTGTTGCAATTTGAGCTGCAGCTTGTATTGGATCGCTGGGTATAGTGTATTCTACAGGCGTTTTACCCATGCTAGTAAGATACGTGCTCCAGTCGTCCAATAAATAATTAGTTGTATCATCAACCGTTCCAAACCAGTTGGTAGGTGTTGTGTCACCAGTGTAAACAATCGGAGCTAAATATCTCGTACCGTCCTCAAGATAATTGCATGCTGGGATTGAAGCCAGGTATCCAAAATCATCCTTGTTGCTATTTGGATCATTTGCTACTTTGAACGTCTGTGCGATAGCCGTTATTTGTGGCTGAGGTATGGGGCTTGGTGGGGCTGGAGCAGATGCCTCTAGAGCATAGATCAATTTGTAAGCACCAGATCCATATGTCCAATATTCCCAGTCTATTGG
>Ga0172362_10006334_pt1 | contig 10163 bp, 6 predicted proteins | sample LakKivs1_kivu2a2_FD_114534 | JGI IMG/M metagenome (GOLD analysis project Ga0172362, IMG submission 114534) | Sediment microbial communities from Lake Kivu, Rwanda - Sediment s1_kivu2a2 | ecosystem: Environmental > Aquatic > Freshwater > Lake > Sediment | place: Rwanda: Western Province, Lake... | reverse complement strand
ATCCACACCTTTGAAGAACGTTTATTTCGTTTTCTTGGGCTGGCGTAGTTATATCATACAATCCCGATGTTTTTCCTTGTAAGATAGTTTTTAGGGTATTGCATGTGATAACGGAATCTGTTTTTCCTGTAATTTTTATTCTCATGGGACAATGCCTCCATTTAATTATTTGATTATATTATACAGGATTTTTGGATTTTTGAAAACATTAAATGAAACACTATTCATTAACAATATTCAAAGCTAATTCCTCTAATCTTTTCAGGTCTGGGTCTTCTTTTGGTTCTTCTATTGGTTTGTCTAGAATATGTTTGGTTGGATCGAATTTAGTAATTTTACCTGTAGCTTCGTACCATTTATATACATCAAAAGGCGAAGATGAGGGATTAGAAGCGGCATTATAAGAAACCAAATCATTATTTCCTCTTCTTAATACTTCAGCTAAAGCATCAGGGGGAGAGGAGGGATTAGAAGCGGCATTCCAAGAAACATAATCATCATTTCCTCTTCTTAACACTTCGGCCAAAGCATCAGGGGGAGTAGAGGGATTATAAGCGGCATTCCAAGAAACCTCATCATCTTTTCCTCTTCTTAATATATCAGCTAATATTTTAGGATCTTTAGTTGTTCTAGCTAATTCTATTGTATAATTTTGAGCATAATATTTTAAAGAAGATGTTTTTGTCCATCCCGCTATTCTACCTATTTGTTCCCATTGGCTTTTGCTTAATTTAATTTTCATTATTTTAATTTTTCTAATAACATCTAAATATTCTGGTCTTAAAATTCGTCATTGCTAATTGTTGCCCTAATTCTTGCGTTTTATGTTCCCGTAACCATTTATCGATATCTTGTGTATCATCCGGTAATTGATCAGCCATACTGGGATTAGCCATAATCTTTTGCTTAAACTGTTCGTCTCCTTCTAATTTTTCAATCCACTTGCTTCTATTTCTACCCTGCAACATATCTTTTAACGTATCCCATTCCACTCCTCTCTCTTTGTCCTCTTCTTTTTTATCTCTCTTATAATATTGACCCCTTATATCCATATAATGATTTATACAATCCGTTTGTACCTCATTTATTAACCATACTTGAGGACTTATTTTACTAACTAACGCAAAACCTATTTCATCATTAGAAAAATGTTTGCTCTGTTGAAGTAAATAAATAAAAAACTTATATAGGGCAGGATTTGAAGAATATTTTTGTAATAATTCGGGGCTAAGTCTTTGAAGAACCACTGTCTCGCTTATATTAGGATCAAATAATTGTCCGCCTGACCATTTAGAAGAATCCCAATCATAGTAAAATAAAGATTGGGATTTATTCTTCGGCTGTTTTTGTTTAAGTATTTGTAATACTTTATCTATATCATCCTGATTATAAAGGGATTTTCTGCCAATAATGCCTAAAAAAGCACCTTGATATTTACTTGGTAATTGTTCCAGTGTTAATTGTTTTTCTGCTATTTTCATTAGATCATGGTACTGGTCCGCATTTATTATTTTAAACCTATATGCCCAAAACTGTTCTTTTTTACTACCTCTTAATTTTGCCTTCTCTAACGAAAAACCTAATAAAGGTGGTAATTTATTATAAAAATATTCGGCTTTCATGTCATTAGAAACCGGCGCATTTTTTGCTAGGGTTTTTGGAGTATTCATATAAACTACTTGTACACCTTGTTCTCTAGCTATAGTTAAAACATGATTAATTAAGCTTTTTGCCCAATCAAAAACTATAGCCCCTAAATGGCTATCTATTACCGAAATTTCTTCTGGTGTAAATTTAGGATTTGTCATAGTAACCTCTTTTTAGGATTTTAATTATTCCTCATCAATTGGAAAATTTTCGGTAGTATCCGCAGGTAATTCTAGAACGTCCATATCTGGCATCATAGAATTTTGAGAAGTAATAAAACTAACTTCTCCACTAGACAATTTAGATAAATCTAAACTTTCTTCTGTTAAATTCAAGGCGGGGTGTTTTTCATTTATATAATCAACAACGTCTCTAATTATCATATCCCTATTTACTTCGTGTATTTCGGCGTTAATCTTTACGCTGCCAATTGCCATCAAAGTACCTTCAATATCTTTCTCTTCATAACTAATTTCTTCAAAGGTATCTGGTACTATTTCTTCCTTTATCCCTTCTTGTTTTACCTCTTCTTGTTTGCCAATTAAGCCTATTAATGAATCGCCTGTAACCCTTACATAAGCCTGATCAAAACCCTTCAATGATATATTTTCAGGAGTTATGAAATTTGCTAATTCTGGTTTTACTTGGAGCACCTTGTCTAAAATTGCCTCTTTTATTTCAACTTCATTTTCAAAACTTTCAGGGCTATAATGTACCTTCATAAATAAATAAGGAATAGGTTCTTCGCCTTCCTTGGTTTGAATAATAGTAATGGGTTTGCTCTTTTGGGTTTCTTCGGGAGACGGTGTAGCCTTTTCTTTTTCGGCGTCTTCTACTTCAACATCTTCTTCCTCTTCTGTAATAGAAAAATCATCCTGTTCGGCATCTTCTTCTCCTACATCTTGCCATCGAGGTTTATCAAAACTTAATTCATTTATTGCATTTTTTTTTAAACTAGAATCGCTAGCTAATTTTAAGCCATCAGGACTCTTACTGTCCCACCACTTACCACTTTTAGATTTTATAGTGGCGCTTTCATATTCTTCTTTTTCTACTGGTTTAGAAGCTAAACGTTTTTCTTCTAGTTTATTAATGTCACCAGTGTAAGCGTCAGGATTACGATATTTTACACCATTCTTAGGATCTTGATTTTCTAGTCTTGCTTCAACAGTACGATCAGCAGCTCCAGTACGATTCTTTTCTAATAACTTTTCTGTTAAAACGTCTTTTTCGGTGGCGCGATAATCTTCTAATTGAGACTCGTTAATAACCTCGGCTTCTTCTGAGCCTTTATTAACATTACGCAATCTCATCTCAATATGTTCGTCACCATTTATTTTTTGATATTTCTTAAGGTTAAAAATTTTAGCCATGACTATCTCCTTATTATTCTCTCCATTTCTATTTCATATTTATTAAATGGAATTCCTTCAAAAATCACCATCCTGTTCTTACGACAACCGGTGCTGGTAAGGATGGGCGTATATTTTCGGAAGCCATAGCACACGCTCCCGCTAAACAATCTATTGCATCATCAGTATTTACCTCGCCATATTTATCCACTATTAAACTTACCCCTCTTATGGTTGGTCTATATTTCAAACATTTTAACTCTAATATAAGTCTGGGATCGTCATATAATAATATTTCGGGATCTGGTAAATAGGACATCAATTCTTTTAAATTCTGATATATTTTATTCTTAAAACCCCGATTAAAAGATGTATCTACACAATTTACGCCATGATTTCGTAATGTTTGTATTGTGGAAATAGAATTGTATTGATCAAAAGAAACGACTAAAGGATGATATTCTGCGCAAATTCTTATTAATTCTCTTTCTATTTCGTTATATAAAAGTCCGATTCCTGGCTGAGGTTCCCATATCCATATATTAGCCAATCTTAATTTAGCCCTTCTTCTACCCATATTATTTACATAATATTCTTTTGCGATTAATAAAGCCACATATCTATTGTTATTTTTGGCAGGATCAACATGTAAGTAATAATTAAATCCTGGCATTGGACGAATATGAGGAGACATGTCTAATCGAATACACCTGGTTATTAAATCTATCGGGAAATAATTACCATAAACCCCTCCTTTAGCCCACTGAGCACCATATTCTACAGCAAATACATCTGGATTACGTTTCCTATCGGGCGCTAAACTCTCATACGGTACTTCAGGATTCATGTCCCAAGTAGGTAATTGAAAAGATAATACCGACTCATTATTTGGAGCATCTTTGAAAATATCATGAAATATTCCACTTTCTGCATTAGGCGAGGATATTTCAACCAATCTACCGTCTCCTTTAGGAATAAATTTAGCTAAAGAAGGTTTTAAACGATTATAAAAATATGTACCTGTAACTTTACCAGAATCATCATAATAAGCTAATTCATCAAAAAGAATAAGAATAGCTCCTTTACCAGCTAGAGTATCGGGATTACTATGACCGCACATAATTAATATAGAACCGGGAATTTCAAACATAGAACCCTGCCGTTTCAATTGTTTGATTTTTCTAAGATCAGAATCTGTATATAAACGTATTTCGGACGTAGTGGCTTTTGCAATTCTACCAAGGAAAAATTTAGAGTTCCTTAGCCTGGTATAAATATCATTAAACAATTTACCGGCTTGGGTTTGAGACAAAGCTACATTAATTATAGCTATTTCATCATCTGCTGGTAGGTTATAAAAAGTATGAGGATCGCCATTATTAATAACCAGCAGTTTATATGTCTCGTAAGCGGAAATAAGGGACGCAGTAGCAGTTTTAGTGGCCCGTCTTCCTGCTGCCAAATGTAATTCTTTAAAAGGAGTAACCCGTTCGCCTTTTTCTTTTTCCCGTAATTTTTTTATAACATCTTTTATATTCTTCGTATATAAAATATCGTCTTTTACTTCATCTTCTTGTTTAGAATATAACCACTCCCATTCTTCTTTATTTAGTTTAACATTTTCATTACCTCGACTATTCATATAAAAACTCTTTAATATGACTTTCTGTGACATGTAAAGAGGCATTCCGTTTGCAGGTAAATTTAAATAATCAGGATGGTTACAAAAAGTGATTACGTCTACTAATGGTTTAGTTTTATTACTAACCCCTTGTATTTGATTTATAGCATCTAACAAAGGATCTATTTTTGCTCCTTGTCTTTTTTTCATTCTTTTTCCAATATAAATAAATTTTTGTTATTATCCATATCTATACTCACTAAATTATTCGAACTAAAAATACAATTAGAAGATTTGTCTAACGAAAGATAACATATATTCACTGTATTACTTATAAAATATATCAATTTGTTTTTAGCAACCATCTTAGAAGGCATTTTAACATTATTTAAAAACATATCCATCTTACCTTTTAATATCTTCTTGATGCAATTATTTCCAGTATCTGAAACATATAATTCCCCGTTCAAAAAACTAATGCCTTGTGGACCAGAAAAATTACTGCTTAATAATTCAGACGACACTATCTCGCCATATTTACCATTGCCAGCGAAATATGAATATTCAGACCCTCGAAATCTTATACATCTATTTAAAAAATTGTGTGTCGCATAAATTTCTTCATAATAATCCACACATCCTCTAACTATTGTTTCAATATCATCGGTTAACATTCTCAAATCTTTTTTCATTAATCTACTATATTCGTCACCTAAAAAAGGCATTAAATAATCAAAACCTCTCGTAAAATATCTAAGAGACCTTCCTCCGTTTTCAAAAATATAACATCTATGGCTCTGTTCCGAATAAAACAAAGATAATGGCTTGTTTAAATTACTTATGAAACTATAATCAACTTTGCCCGAAAAATCCGCAAGCCCTAACTGGTTCCCATATATAAAAGCAATACCTACCCCTTCAATATAACAAATATCGTTAACAGTTTGAGAGTCTGGTATTGATAAGTTTGTTATAACAGACGTTTTACCGGTTCCATATTTTATTTTCGATAATTTATAATTCATGCAACGATTTGAATTTGCCTTTCAGATAATCTTACATTTTCTAATCCTTCGCCAAAATCTACATCTAATAATATCATATCAGTTAAAGGAATAACTTGTATAACTACACCACTTCTTCCATAAATAGACTCTAAAGATCTATCGGTACATTTAACTATTGATCTTAAATAATTCTGCTCGGTATACTTGGAGACTGCAGATGCTGTTTTATTTGTTTTGGCCACATCAAATAACCATATAGGCTTTTTACCTCGAAAACTTAACAAAACCGATTTCTTTTGTTTTTTATCAACATCCCATCCATCCAAAACAAAATCAGATGGGTCTTTAGGCGCATCTGGTAATCTAGAAATAGTAGGACTTATCAAAATATCAAAATCATCTATATAAAAATGACCTAATGCTTCTACTATAGGTCGCCAAAATTTCTGATAAAACTCAATGCTAAATTCAGGGTATATATCTTTAAGATGGGAAGAAGGAATAATATTATTTACACATAATTTATTATTTATTTTAAGTTCAATAAGTTCTTGCCCATCTATGTTACTAATAACTATATTTGAATTATTCCTAAAAAATACTAAATCGGTATAAAAATTCTTTAAGGATTTACAAGCTTTATATCCGTAATCTTCTAATATCTCAGTTATTTCTTCAGGTTGTAATTGTTGTTTTTGAATTATGGCTGCTGTTGGTTTAATTCCATCCCTATAATGAAGAAAAGATGAAACAGATGAAGCGGTTTTTATATCAGGTAATAAAGACGACAATTTTTTAAAAGCTACTATCAAACTACCGATTTTTGCCTTGTCTTTTTCTTCCTCTAGTTTATTCCTGATTTTTTCCAGTTCTTGTAAAATAAGATCGATCTTTTGTTTAACATTTTTTTCCTCTTTTGGATTACCCTTGGCACTTTCTAATTCATCTCTAGTCGTATGTAAATATTCTAAATAGCGATCAGTTATTTGTTCTTCAGTAGATATTTCTTTAATAGAGGCAGATTCAGCCCCACCCATATTTTGTCTATAAGCGTCCGGAATCTCAACATGATAGGATTTCTTTAATAATTCTCTTGCTTCTTTTTGAGCATCCCACGCATAACAATGTAAATTAGCCATTGTACTTACTTTTGGTTTAATGCCTCGGTTGTAATTCGAACCAATGCCCGAAGAAGATATGACAATATTCTTCTTGTTATCAAGAATATTAAAACCAAAATAATTTCTGATTCGTATTATTTCTATTTGCATAATTAAAGCCTGTTTCTTTATTATTTCTAAAGAAACAGGCTTTAATCCTTCTTAAAAAGAATCACATGCAATTAGAATTTCCGCATATTTTACAGGTAGGACATCCATTCTTGTAATAAACTTCCGTAGAATTACAGATTGGACATTCAAGAGAGGCAGATTCACCTTCCGCTATATATTTCTTCAAAACCCTAGATAACGCCCTTTGAAAACTAAATAGGTCGCCTTCTACACCGGGTTTAGTTATTTGTTCACAAATATACTTTATAGGAACACCATGCCTCATACTTAAACTAACCGTTCTAGTAAAAGCACCATATTCATAATTATTGAAATGTTTAGATATACCTTTAATCTCTAACTTTTCTTCTTCATTTGTTAGAGATCCCAATATTAAATTATATTGGGTTACACCGTCTTTGTTCATGCCATTTTTAAGAATCCAACCGGTTTTATACTTAGTGGGAATAGTAAACTTTTCGCTATTTCCACCAAATACCTCATAAGGCTGTCCATTTGTTAATCCTATAAAGAATAACCAATCACCGCCACCCACTTTACTTCTATGTAAGTCGCATTCTACTATTTCGGGACGTTTAGGTGCTGAAGCAGGAATAATTGCTCTAGGTCTTTTACCCTGAGAAATTAATTTAACCAAATCCTTACTAGCCTCGTCACAATCATCACATTCTCTGGTTGATGATGCTTCTTTTGTTAATACTCCATCTCTAGAACCATCACGATAAACTGTAACACCTTTTAAACCTTCTTGCCAAGCTAACATATAAAGCTTTTCTACGGTTTTAATGGTAGCACTATTAGGTAAATTAATTGTCGAACTAATACTATGGTCAATATAACGCTGAGCCATAGCCTGCATTTTTATCCGCATTTCGTAATCAATATCACCGGCTTGAGATTTATGATAGGGACTGTCTTTAAATTCCTTTCCTGTAATCTTTGTAAATAATTTTAATCCATGATGTTGAACTTTATATTGTTTCCACTTATCTCCTAATTGATCAATAAAATCTGGTTTTTCGTTGTCATTGTCATTAATTTTCCTTTTACGCACATATTCGGCCAAAAATACTGGTTCAAATCCAGATGTTGTTTGGGTTAGAACACTTACTGAACCGGCAGGACTTACAGTAAGACATGCGATATTCCTTCTCCCATGTTTTTTCATTTCTTTATATACATCATCTGGTAATTTGTTTAAAAATTTATTATCTTTTTCTTTTTCATAATCCCAAATCGGAAAAGCTCCTCTATCTTTAGCCATTTCAATTGAAGATTTATATGCTTCATCACGTATAATAAGAAATATATCTTTAACTATTTTTAAAGATTCTTCTGAACCATATCGCATATTTAACATGGCAATACAGTCTCCCAATCCTGTTATTCCTAAACCAGTTCTGCGACCCTTAATAGCAGTATTTTTAACATTCTGCCACAAACCCAACTCATTAGCTTTAATTTCATCAGACTCAGGATCGTTTTTTATCTTTTCAATAATCCTTTCAATAGCTTCAATCTCTAAATCAACCATGTCATCTATTAATTTCTGCGCTATTTTAGTATTTTTAATTAATAATTCTTTGTCTAGTTGTGCATCTACCGTAAATGGATTTTTCACATATGAAGTAAGATTTTGCAAAAGTAAAATACAAGCCCCACCGGTGTTAAGTCCTATTTCTCCACAAGGGTTAGTACTCGAAGTCCTAAAACCGACATCTGCATAACTATCTGCGGGACTAAATTCTGTCATCGTATTCCAAAATAAAATTCCGGGTTCACCACTATGATGAGAACATTTTATAATTTCATTCCAAATTTCCTTTGCATTAACCTTATTAGTCATCATCGGTTTATCAGAATCAACCGGCCATCTCTGTTCATATGTTTTTTCTTTCTTAACAGCATCCATAAATTCGTCCGTAACTCGAACGGATATATTAGCACCCGTTATTTTTTTAAGATCTAATTTAGCTCTGATAAAATTTAATACCTCTGGATGATGTATAGAGAGACTTTCCATCAATGCTCCACGACGACCGGAATTATGAACATAAAATCCTTCACACCAAAAAAGATGTTCGCTTTCTAATTGTAAATCATAAGTTTCGGTTATACAATCCTTTTCTATACTCGAAACCGAACTTTGTACTAAAATTCCCTGAGGAATATTTATATTAAAATTTTCTAATAACCTTCTATAAGACAAAACAGAAAGGTTGTGAGTATCATCGGGAATAAAAGAATAACATTTATTATGGGTTACACCGAGATCTCTTGCCCTATATGGTGTCAACCAATTATCCCTTTTTCCATCGTACTTTAGTTTTTGAACCTTAATTGAATGATGCATATTCTTTTTAAAAAGATCCTTGGAATAACCACCCGATATACATAAAGTATAAAGATTATGCCACCCCATTTTCGATCTATCTTCGAAATGTATTTTAGAAAGCATACCCATAGATATCAATATAGTCTGAATTGTTTTAAGAAAATCCAAATTAACAGAAGAAAAAGAATATCCTTTTTTTCGACCAGACGCATACCCATCGGCATCAAAATAACCACTAATAAAGGAAGCAATTACTGAATTAGGAGAGGATAATATTTTAAATGGGAAACATATATTAATAGATTTCTCTTTTAAAAGAAAATTCTTATCTAAAAAATTGATTACACATTTATTGGTTATATCTAGTTTATTAACCGCACCACCACCTTGACGATAATGAGGAGTATATTTAAACTCTTTAAATATTATTTTCGCCAATTTATCCTGTATTTCTGGATATTTATGCGCACAAGTCAATGATAATACTCTAGGTTCACCATATTTATTTCTATCTACCCATCTATCACCATAACTATATCCGAGCAAATATGCAATATCTTCATTTAATATCAATGGTAACTCACAATTGTTGGGTTTATTATTAGAATTTTTATATTCATATTGCTCAAATTTTATATATTCTTTTTTTACGTCATTATTACCACATAAAAGAACAACGGTATCACCAACCTGTATTTTTGACAATCTTTTTTCAATAATATTGTTACCATCATAAGTTAAAAAAATATGATCCAATGATGTTTTTATTTCAAAACCGTCATTAGTTGTAACCTTATAAACTTGCTTTTGATTTTGTGTTTTACCAATAACCTTCACCCATCCATTTTTTGTCCATACATAATCATAATCAATATTTACATCTTCTATATTTTTAAGCCCATTTTTAGT
>Ga0172362_10006333_pt1 | contig 10163 bp, 7 predicted proteins | sample LakKivs1_kivu2a2_FD_114534 | JGI IMG/M metagenome (GOLD analysis project Ga0172362, IMG submission 114534) | Sediment microbial communities from Lake Kivu, Rwanda - Sediment s1_kivu2a2 | ecosystem: Environmental > Aquatic > Freshwater > Lake > Sediment | place: Rwanda: Western Province, Lake... | reverse complement strand
GGCAGATAAAGGCTTTTTACATGCGGCTTAACGATGACGGGAAGACTGTCAGGGCAATGGACGTGCTCGTGCCACGGATAGGGGAGTTGATCGGCGGAAGCGAACGCGAGGAACGTCTCGACATACTTGCCGAACGAATGAAAGAGATGAGCCTTGATGAAAAGAATTACTGGTGGTATCTCGATCTCCGGAAATTCGGCACCACACCGCATGCGGGCTTCGGCCTGGGTTTCGAGAGGCTTATACTCCTTGTTACCGGCATGCAGAATATCCGTGATGTCATTCCGTTTCCGCGGACGCCGGGAAATGCGGAGTTCTGATACCCCGATCACTCTGATAATGTTTTAGGTTGTAAAATACGGATTTCTCGAGTATTGGTTTTGACACGCAGGAGTCCGGGTCAAAAACACCTGCCGGAAGTTTTCCGGAAGCAGGCGCCCTCGCTGCAGTGATAACAGATCTCGTTGGGGAGTTTGTCTTCTTCCAGGTACAGACGGATATTGTCGAGTGTTGTTCGCGCGATATTGTCCAGCGCTTCTTTTGTAAAGAATGCCTGATGAGCCGTGACAAGGACATTGGGGAATGTTGTCAGCCGCGCCAGTACGTCGTCGCTGATCGCTTCAGCGGAAAAATCCTCAAAGAAATAATCACCCTCTTCTTCGTAAACATCAAGACCCGCTGACCCGATCCTGTGGGATTTGAGACCGCTTATGAGATCTTTTGTATGTATCAGCTTACCCCTTCCGGTATTGATTATCATCACTCCGTCTTTCATTTTAGCGATGCTTTCCCGGTTTATCATATGTACGTTGTCGGGTGTAAGCGGGCAGTGAAGCGTGATTATGTCGGATTCTCTGTAAACCGTATCGAGGTCGACATAGCTGAATCCGTTCTGTTCAGCATACGACTTATCGGGATAAACATCGTATGCCAGTATGCGCATCCCGAATCCTTTCAAAATGCCGATTGTGACTTTGCCGATTTTCCCTGTTCCGATCACACCCGCTGTTTTGCCATAGATGTCGACGCCGAGGAGCCCGTTGATTGCAACATTGTTATCACGCGTGCGCCAGTAGGCTTTGTGAATTTTCCTGTTGAGAGACAGCATGAGTGCCACGGCATGTTCGGCCACCGCATACGGTGAATATGCAGGAACACGGACCACATGAATTTTCCCGAAACTCTCCTTGAGGTCGATATTGTTGTATCCCGCGGAACGCAGCGCAATCAGTTTTACTCCCTTTTCGTCGAGTGCCCTGATCACCGGCGCGTCAATCACATCGTTTACAAAAACACATACCGACTGGTATCCTGAGGTCAACGCGACAGTATCGGCGGTCAGGTGGTTCGGATAAAAATGGATCTTTATTCCATATCCCCGGTTATTGCGCTCGAATGATTCGATGTCGTAAGGTTTAGCATCGAAAAAAGCAAGGTTAATCGTCTCCATCATGTCTCCAGATCGTTATGTATTTGAATTGTGCGGAGCGTCTCGAGTATGTTTTTCATCACTGCGTTGGCCGCTTTCAATGCACTACCGCTCCGCGATACTATTTCTTCAGATGACTGGATATATTTTCCCTTGACAAGTTCATCATTACAATTATCTATCATGCTTGTAATGCTCTCCCGTGTCGCTTCAAGATGGAACTGAAACGCTATAACCCGGTCGGTATACAGGAATGCCTGATTTTCGCATGCCTCGCTTTTATAAAAATGCACTGCTTGTTCAGGAATATCAAACGTGTCGCCATGCCAGTGAAATGGAATACAGGTTTCCGGAAAACAGCCAGGCAATGGGTCAGAGCCAAATTCGTGGATCTTGTACACCGGGAACCAGCCTATCTCTTTGTGCGTATTTTTTCTCACTTCAGCACCGAGTACTGAAGCAATCAGCTGAGCGCCAAGACAAATCCCGAGTACGACCTTGTGGGTGGCGATCGCATTTTCAATGCATTTCTTCTCCGGGATCAGCCATGGATACCTCTGCTCGTTATTTACACCCATTGGACCGCCCGTTATAATCAGCCAGTCAAATGATCCGGCATCAGGAAATTGCTCGCCTTTGTAAAGAGCCGTTGATGTCACGGTAAAACCATGTTCTTCGGCAAACCTGCCGATAAAGGCAAGATCTTCAAAGGGAACATGCTGAAGCAGATGAAGGCGTGTGGTCATACGTTCCAAGTATAAGGGTGTTAATTTATTTCAGTTCATATCCCGAATTTTGAAATACTCATGCTCTAACGCTCTTACGCTCTTCTTCCCCCATGACCTCACCTTCAATACCGATGATTATGCATTTTATCGGAATCTTTCTTTTTGTTCTTTGAAGTGCGGTCTGGGCGATGCGCAGTAATCCGCTGCAACAGGGCACCTGCATTATCAGTACCGTTAATGTATTAATATGTGCATCATCAATTAAGGTCTGGAGTTTATCCACATAAATCTCCTGATCCACATCAAGCTTCGGACATCCTATAGCAAGTGTCTTGCCTTTAAGGTATTCCTTATGAAAATCGCCAAAAGCATATGCAGTGCAGTCGGCTGCCAGGAGCAGATCGGAACCTTTGTAATGAGGCGCCATGGGGGAAATCAGATGAAGCTGCACGGGCCAGTGAGTGAGTTGAGATTGGCGGGTCCCTGTTTCTTGTGTATCCATTTCTCTTTTTATAAATTGCATCGTTTTTGATCCCGGACACCCCTGGTGCAGGGCGGGTTGTTGATGACCGGCAGGCTTTTGATTTTCGAGTCCGGTTTGTATCTTGTTCTCCAAGCAATAATCGAGTGCCTGTTGAAAATACTGTGTTTCGCCGTGCTCCTTAAGATGTTTGAGGTGGGCGGTAACGACGGCCTGACCTTGCTTCGCGATGTTTGCCATCACCTTGCACTCATCATACGGCTCCGCTTCACGTTCCTCGATCGTAATTGCCCCTTCAGGACAATGTCCGAGACATGCCCCAAGGCCATCACAGAAAAGGTCGCTTATAAGCCGCGCCTTCCCTTCAATTATCCCGATCGCTCCCTCAGGGCAGTTCGGTATGCACAGTCCGCATCCGGTACACTTGTCTTCATTGATGGTTATTACCTTGCGTTTCATTCTTTCTCCTTTCATCCATGGTCCAGGTTTACTGTACCGACAGATTTCTATTCACAGTAAAATATCCGTTAAAACGCAGGATTTATCCTTGATGCGGATCAAGAAAACATATTTTATTACCGATTGTTTACCAAGGAAGAAAACATGGATATTTTTGCTTTTGTTGACAGGTCCGATTTTCTGCAAGGGGTATCGAAGAAGAACAAGCAGTTGTTCGTTGATATTTGTGTACCGAGAGAGGTTGCGAAAAAGACGGTTCTTTTTCATGAAGGTAACGAGGGGACTTCGTTTTACTTCCTTGCAAGCGGCGGGATCGGGATTTATAAAGGAGCGCCTGATGGGAGAGAGGTGGTGATAAAGGTCATACAACCGGGTGAACCTTTTGCTGAAGTCATCTTGTTTGAAGAAAGCCGGTACCCGGTGACTGCCATCGCAGTCAGGCCTTCACTTGTTTTCGTGATCGAAAAAAAGCAGTTCAATTCACTTCTCGACAACAAGGACTTCCGGAATGATTTCATTACGATGCTGATGAGGAAACAGCGGTACCTGGCTGAGCGGATCAAGTATCTCACGATGCATGATGTTGAAGATCGTTTTTTTCTGTTCCTGCTGGAACAATACGGCCCCCGTGATAAAATCGTCCCTGCTTTATCCAAGAAAGACATTGCGGCTGCGATCGGAACGACACCAGAGACGTATTCCCGTCTGATCACCAGGTTATCGGATAATGGATTAATTAGAATCGAGGGTAAAACTATCATGATTAGAGATGAGTTTTGGGAGGAGTGGAATAAGCAGCACTGATGATAGCAAATAATCGTCTGGATGGGGACCACTTCACCGAAAGTTGCTGACCTGCAAATACGCACTGATCCCTGCTTCGGCGCAGTGCCATCCTAAAAAAAAACAAACTATGTAAGAAACGAAAAATCCAGTCTGCGCAGTTCTCGTCTGAGAACATTATAGTTACACCACATTTCAACTTTAATTTCCAGGAATTATATTAATTATTCGGTTAAATTATTATAGAAAAATTTACTTCAGGCTGCCATCCGCTGAATGGAGTTCTCTCCACAGTTGACGGGAAATCAGGATTGGTATCGCCGGGTAAACGAAAGGAGCATCCGTGAAATCGTTATTTATCCGCTTCAGTTGTGTCCTTGCGGGTTGTCTGCCGCTTGTGTGGCTGAACTGCGCAAATCCAGTTGACGAACCGCCGCTCAAATGGAGGAGCAATATCGAAGTTCCGATGACAAACGAGAAGTTTGTCCTGGCTGATGAATTTACAGGCCTGTTCAGCGGAGTTACCGACGACAGTCTTGACACAACAGGAAAGATGCTGATCCTCAAAAGGGACACTGTGTGCTTCTCCGCTCCATCAAAGGATACTGTTGAGTTCGAGACCGGTGAAGACAGTCTCGAGGACAAGATCTACCACGAAAACGTGGGTCTCATCCCTTTGACAAATGCCCCGGCGATCACCGCATCGGTTCCGCTTCCGAAAAGCGGAGCTAAAACACTCCCTTCAGCGGCTCTGCCGATCGCGATGAACAAAGTATATGCACTTGCCACTGTTGCAAACAGCGGTCCGATTGAAATCACAGTGACTAATAATTCCACGAACGCCACTATAAGCACACTCACACTCGCCTTCGATCACGGTATCGGTTCGAGAAGCATATCGAGTCCGCTGGGCCCGGGGCAATCGGCGGTATTGTCGTATACGGGAGCCAGCCTGCTCCTTGACAGTACGGTCGTAATGACACCATCAGGATCGCTCGATGTTCTTGATGCCGGTTCCGGGACATTGGGTATTTCGATATCCTTAAAGAAATTGATCGTCGCTTCCGCGACAGTGCAGGACAGCCTTATTCCGATGGACCTTCATTTTCAGAACGCGTATAAAATGTCTGATTCAGTAGATATCGATTATATCGATGTCGAATACGGATTTTTCAATTACGAATTCTTTAATGGAACCGGGATTCCGATCCTGGTATCCGCCAAACATCGTCATCTCTGGACCACACCTTACAGCCAGAGTAAAGGTTTTACAAAGTATACAGATATCATCAATGCTGACAGTACTTTTTATTACAGTGGTAATATTACCGGACGTACGCAACTTCTCGCCCCTGCAAATTTTAAGACTGCTTTCACACAGCTGAATATTTCAGGAAACCGGCTGTTCTGCGAATGGGAAACCGCGGGATCACGCAGTGTTACGGTAGTGGATTATTTCTTGAAAACGGAACCGACCGGGAAGAAAATAACTCTGAATGCAACCGACTCTTTAGTCTTTATTATTAAACCAACCACTATCAAATTCAAGGAAATGGTCGGCAAACTGGTAAAACCGTTCAAGAAGCAGAGCGATACGCAATATGTCGAGATCCGTTTCCCCTGGGGCGAGAGCTCGAAAGACTCATTACGAGGCAAATTTTATCTGGAATCGGCGCTAGCCGACGTGCGTGTCGCCAATGACCTTCCGGAAAGGGCGTATCTTGACACGGTGAACATGATTTTTACCATCTACGATCCGAAGAAACCGTCTGCAAAAATCGACACGTCGATTTCATATTATCATATTTGTAAAGATTCTCTTTTCAAGCGCACTATCGATATCACACCGGTGGTGAACAGCTTTCCCGATTCGGTGGCGGTTGATGTCGATATCACGGTGCCGGTGGGTACACGGATGCGTGTCTTGAATAACAATACTGATACGACCGGGTACATGATGAATAAAATCGGCCAGATGACCCTTCGCACGTTCCCGGATTACCGGATGACCGCGAAATTCTCCTGGCGCGTCGACAGCGCCGCGCGTATCGATCTAGGTAACGGCCAAATTGCCATAGCTGAATGGGCGCGATTGGCGAACAAGATGACCGAGCGCGAAGCTTCATTCAACATGAATGTCTATAACAATTCAAACGTGTATATTCGTTTGTACGGCCTGCTGCTGCCCGGAGTAACCCTGGATTCGCTTAACAAGCTGGACACCCTCGGGATCTTTACAACAGGCATTGTGACCCAGATGATAAACGATCCGAACGCTACGGTGACCAAGCCGTATATCAACCTCCTCGGGCCTGAGGGGATCCTGATCCCGCCCAGAGACAGTTCGGCTTTCAATTCCGTCGATCTGAATGAAGCGGAGCTCAAGGCGTTGTTTGCAGACACGGTTTGCGGAATGAGATGGCAGCTCAGGTTCATGCCGATGAAAAATGATGCGTTAATAGACACCGATTACATCGAAATACATTCCTGGATCCATCTCAGGGGCACTAACAACATGGATTCCCTGTTGATCTGGTAAATAGTTGAAATCAAAGCGGAAAGGCTGTAGTCCGATGAAAAAAATAAATAAGTATCTTCTGGCCCTGATTATTCTCTCAGGCGTAATGATGTCCTCTGCGGTTGATCACAACCCCAGGAGTAACGGAACTACCAATGCCCGTAACTTGACAGGGAATTCATTTGAATCGACGTTTCACAACCCGGCGCTCCTCGGTGTCGAACGGATGCCTAAAGGCGGACTGCTCTTGTTCCCGATCACCGATTACGGTATCGGCGTCTACAGTGACAAGCTCGCACTGTCGCCGTTCAATAAATACTGGGTCGACAGTCTCAGGGAGATGTCGGCGCTTACCACAAAGATATTCAACGAAAGTTTCGGGCTCAAAGGCCTTTCTCCCGTCCAGGTTTCAAAGAAACTGACCGAAGAACTCAAAGGCGGTATCAACACGTATGCGGGATTCAAGACTTCGATTTTTACGCTGGCGGTCAACCGTTTCGCCGTCGATCTCCAGACCCATTTCGATGAACAGGTGCACATTCCTGAAGCGCCGCTCATGATGATTTTCTCGGAAACCGACGGTTTGCTCAGGGGAGAGACGTTTGATTTGACGGATCAGAAGCAGGAAGGAATCTGGGCGACGGACCTGACTTTCCAACTCGGTCTCCCGGTAGCCATTCCGGCCCTTAACGACTTCTTCAAACTCCGTTTCGGCGCCGGCGGCATCGGGCTTAAATATGTCATGGGGCATTCCGTGTTGAGAGCGGTTACGGAAAAAGGGAAGTTGACATATAACGGAAGTACCAATGCTCTCGATGTCGATGCGCAGGTCCGGGTACAGACTGCCGGGACAGGATTGAGCAACTACTGGAATAGTAAGAATCCTTTTGACGGCAGCTTTCCGATCAACGGTCACGGTATCGGAGTTGAAATCGGCGGCATACTGTATGACGATAAGGGATCGCTGAGTGTCAATGTGCAGAACCTCGGAGTGCTGTTCTGGATGAATGACGTGCGTGAGGCGACGTATTATGTCAAGAAAAGCGATCTTGACGCGTACGATATCATAAAAGGATACGAGGAATATCCCGACAGTCCTGAGGTGTATATTTTCAATCACAGGGCCGGAGACGAGTTCTCCAACGGCGCCAAGTTCGAGGAAAGCAACGGATTCGCTACATTCCTGCCCCTTGGCTTGAATATCGGTTACGCGTACACATGGGATTTCGAGAAGATCAAGACGCAGGGATTGCGGTTTCTCGCCGAGTACGGAACCGTTGCAGCGAATTACGAGCAGCAGCTCATGCCGTACCCCGGACGGTCGTTCATCCCGAGATTTACGCTGGGCGGTGAAGCGGGGGTGATGCACGGGTTCATCCCGATGCGCCTCGGATTCGTCCTGGGCGGTCCCGAAATCGTCGCTTCATCATTCTGCATGGGATTCAATTTACGGTACTTTACAATTGAAGGGTCGTATAAGGCGGTCGGGACATTGTGGATGTACCCTAAACGGGGTGTCGAGCTTGCAGGGGGACTCGGTATTCAGTTCGGTATGAATGTGGACAGCGATCGTGACGGCATTCCCGACAGGATTGATAAGTGTCCGTTTAAAGCCGAGGATAAGGATAACTTCGAGGATGAAGACGGGTGCCCGGATTACGACAATGACGGCGACGGGATCCCGGATACGCTTGACAAATGTCCGAATGCGGCCGAGGACAAGGACAGCTTCCAGGATAATGACGGGTGTCCGGATTACGACAACGATAATGACGCGATACCGGATTCGGTCGACAAGTGCCCGATGGAAAAGGAAGACAAGGATAATTTCAAGGATGAAGACGGGTGTCCGGATTACGATAATGACGGGGATGCGATACCGGACAGTGTCGATAAGTGCCCGAACCTGGCTGAGGACATCGACATGTTTGAAGACAATGACGGGTGTCCGGATTACGATAACGATAAGGACGGCATAGCCGATACGGTTGACAACTGTATCATGGAACCGGAAACGTTCAACGGATACAGAGACAATGACGGGTGTCCGGATACGCTGATCAAACCGACGGAGACCGAGACAAAGGCGCTCAATACAAAGTTGAGGGCGATCAATTTCAAGACCGCCAGCGCCGAGTTGTTGCCGGCCTCGAATGCCGCTCTCGATTATATAGTCACATTCCTGAGGCAGTATCCGTACCTTCGGTATGAGATTCAGGGACATACGGATGCGCAGGGGAGTGACGATTACAACATGCTGCTGTCGGCGGCGCGCGCAGGGACGGTGCGTTCGTACCTGCTTGCAAAGGGAATTGCCGATTCGAATCTCATCGCCATCGGTTACGGCGAGACCCGTCCAATTGACGATAACAACACGGCAAAAGGCCGTGCGGTGAACCGGAGAGTGGAGTTCACGATCATCGACAGCAACGACGAGTATTCACGGCTCAAGGGTCAGGAAGTGATCTTCAGAGAGCAAATTAAAAACGCGAAGATCAAAGGCGCAGGATATTGATCGTTGTGACAAATTGAAGGCAGGAGAGAAGTTTCTCCTGCTTTTTTCTTTTAAAAAAACGATAGCCACAGAGGCTCAGAGACACAGAGTAAATAAAATAGATAGTTCGAAAGTAGTATTCATTCAGCCACGCTCCGGATTTAGATTTTTATATATATTAATCTCTGTGTCTCTGTGTCTCTTATTCAAATTAAGGAGCAGATATGGAATTCTCATTTGCAAAACATTTTTTCGGTAAACGTTACGGGATGCTGGAACGGAAAAGGAAAACGGTAATGTCGCGTCCGCTCACGCCGAAAGAAATTAACATGCTGCTCTCGATCATGAAAAACAATGTTCCGTTATACGAGTCGATCGATGTTTTTTATTCCGAGGAGTTCAAGGCCTCCATGGGAAAACCGGCCCATGAGCATGAGTCTAAAACAGAGCATTACCGTCCTGCGACTGAACAGGAAGCGAACCTGTTGTATTGTGATGTTCATTCCAGAGAAGTGAATGATTGAGGTGCAAAACTTATCACCTTGACTCTTGCCGGGCGCTTTAAGTGTTAGCATGCTTCCCTTTTCCCTTGTAAATATGGAATATTGATAATAACAGGATTTTCCACCTTCGCCGAAACGCCATGGCGGGCATGCCCAAACTTAACAAATGAAAGATTGCTGACAGGAATCGTGGGAGAAAACAGGTAGGAATGCACCATGCTATTCCGTAACAAATACAGGATAGAATCAGCGAGATTGCCGGGATGGGATTATTCATCGCCTGGATATTATTTCCTCACGGTTTGCACGCACGACCGTGTTAACCTGTTCGGTGAAATCATTGATGGAAAAATGGTGCGAAACAATTTCGGGCAAATCGTATTTGACGAATGGATGAAATCGTTTGAAATCCGGCGTGAATTGATGTGCGATGAATTTACGGTGATGCCCAATCATTTTCATGGTATTGTGCGGTTGGTCGATTTCGGGGGTCAAAATGAAATCAATGGTAACGCCGTTGCCGTTGCCGTCGTCGTAGAGACGTCCGGCCGGACGTCTCTACGGCGACCGCAACAACGGTGGCGACGGTGCGAAAATCGTTTGGAATCGGATTGTCGTCCACGATTGCGCCCGAAATCGGTATCGTCGTTCATGGCCGGGGTTAAATCGGTTATCACCAAACGTATTAATACCGTGCGGGGCACACCGGGTACGCACATATTGCAATACCGTTTTCATGACCATATCGTCAGAAACGAACAGGAATTG
>Ga0172362_10006332_pt1 | contig 10164 bp, 8 predicted proteins | sample LakKivs1_kivu2a2_FD_114534 | JGI IMG/M metagenome (GOLD analysis project Ga0172362, IMG submission 114534) | Sediment microbial communities from Lake Kivu, Rwanda - Sediment s1_kivu2a2 | ecosystem: Environmental > Aquatic > Freshwater > Lake > Sediment | place: Rwanda: Western Province, Lake... | reverse complement strand
TTGATGCAGGGTTGAACAGCATGACAATCGCTAGCACCAATCCAATCAGGAATAAGGCGATCGACATGGCAACAAGTGAAATGAAGCGGGAACGCCATTGCTGCTTCTGCCGATAATCCATTTCCGCGGGTGATATTTGCCGCCATGCTTTTTTATTTACAGCATCCTGGTCTCCCTGGGAGGCTTGCTTATCGGCAGGAGCTTGAGGGGATCTGAGGGCAGGTGGTATAACAATGCGCTTACCACAATAATCACACACGAAGGTTTCGGCATCAGGAACAGCCAGTGTGGCGCCGCATGAAGGGCAATCCATTACCTGGGGTCGATGGAATTGATAGCTCATAGCGTTTACACCGCAAATTTTGGCTCAGAATTGAGCCTGAAAAGTTGGATGGCAGCCTGGACGATGCCGCCAACATCAGGCAATACCTGCGATTCGAGGGGCTGTGAAGCAGGGATGGGTACTTCACTGGCAGCCAGGCGCTTGTATCGGATGGTAGGTGTGGGCGAAGCCTCAGCAACCCGGGCGACCAGCTCGGCTCCCCAACCCAAGGTGTAAGTGCCCTCTTCGACGACCAACAGAGCCCCGGTGCCGCGGGCTGAATTGATGATAGGGTCGATTTCGCAGGGGGATAAGCAGGTGGGAACCAGCAGCTCAACGAAGATTTCGTGCTCATAAGCCAATCGGAGAGCAGCTTGTTTGGCGAGCTCAGCCATATAGCCGTAGGCAGCGATGGTGAGATTGGCGGGTGGCGCTCCACGGATCGCCAGGTTGTAGGTGGGAAAATAATGGAGCTGGCTGCTTGTATCTAGGGCAAGGGTGAAATCTCTGAGGTCTGACTGGCTTTGAACCGGTAGCAGATATTGGAGCTTGTTTTCGATGAAAAGAATAGGCCCATTGTCTTCAAGAATGGCATGAAATAATAAAGCACCGGGGTCTGCCTGGCCTTCAGCAGAGCAAAAAGCTGCGGGAGCAATCACCTTAATATGAGGCACCCCCAGGAAATGTTTTTCGAGCGTCTGGCTGTGGGTGGGACCGTAACCACGTCGGCCTCCCATGGGGGTGCGTACTACCAGGGGAAGATCGACCTGCCCGTTATACATCCAGTGAAATTTTGCCATGTGGTTGATCAGTTGGTCTGCAATGAGGCTGATAAAATCTCCGAACATGATTTCCACCACGGGGCGCAGACCCCGTAAGGCCATGCCGGTAGCTACCCCTACAAAACCGGCTTCCGATATGGGTGTGGTGATCACCCGTTGTGGATACAGTGTGGATAGGCCGCGAGTGACCTTAAAAGCTCCCCCATACGGGTCAAGCACGTCTTCACCCAATAAAAATACTCTTTCGCTCTGTGAAAATGCCCGGTGCAGAGCAGCGTTTAATGATTCCAAAACTGTCGGCATAAATCTATCCGTGGCTCATATACAGGAATACGAATTCTTCTGGATGAGAAAGACTCGTGTGATTTACGTTAAGGTCAACCAGTCAGGCGCCGGGACGTCGATAAACTGGTTTATTGATTTCAACTTTAAGTTGCTCGATATTTTCGCGTACACGTACTTTATCGGCTTCAGAGAGATGGGTTGAAGCCATCAGACTATCCAGGATTTTTAGAGCCTCACGCGGGCGATCGATTTGCTTGAGATATGTCGCCAGGTACTCCTGCGCCTCGAAACGGCAATGGGGCTTTTCGTACTGGATTGCCCTGGCATACCATTCCAGGCTCTGCTGTACGTTGCCCAGCTTGTCATATACGACAGCAATGTTCAGGCACATGGATGACTTGTCTATATCCGAGATGTCACTGTTGACCAAAGCGGTGAAAATCTCGAGAGCAGCCTGTAAATTCCCTGCATCAAACATCTGCATACCATGGTCGACACGATTTTGAAAATCTTTGTAATTCATATGGCCCTTCCTCGCGCGCTCTTGGGTAGACCAACACAAAACATTATTCTAGGCAGGGATGCAATTCTATAAATAATCACACATATTTTATCTTAACCGGTGAAAAAAAGTTGCATTTTGTGATTAATCTTCGCGTAATTGTTGCAAGACGGCCATTAATTTCTCCATCCAGCCGTTGGATTGAACAACGGGGATCCACACGGCATTTTTTCCCGTGCGAATATCGTCCCCCAGCTCAGGCAAGGCTCGCGATGTCTCACCATCTGGTAAAGGCGGGTAGCGTAGGATGATCTGCCCATTTTCTCCGCTTACTGAAGTGAGACCTGCCTTTTCGGCCAGCAGCTTGATCTTAAGCTGGAAAAACAAGTTCCTGGCTTCCTCCGGGAGAGGGCCAAAACGATCGACGAATTCATCTACCATGGCATCGATCTCGTCCTGCGTGCGCAGGTCTGCCAGGCGCCGGTATAGCCGCGTGCGGGTTTGCCTCTCGGGGATGTAGCTGGCTGGCAAGCTGATGGGGATGGGCAAATCCACCGATACGGGCATGCCGATGGGTCCGTATTCCTGCTGAAGCGCTTCAGCAGCGACGGGCACTTCCTTGCCTGTGTGCAACCTCTGCACAGAATCAGCCAGCAACTTGGTGTATAAATGGAAGCCGACTGAGGCGATATATCCATGCTGGCGCGTGCCCAGGATGTCACCGGCCCCGCGTATCTCGAGGTCGCGCATGGCGACGGAATAGCCAGCACCAAGCTGGGAATTTTCGGCAATCGTCTCCAGGCGTTGCCGGCCTTCGATGGTGGGTGCCAGGTGCCTGTGGCGGAAGAAATAAGCGTAGGCGCGCTGGGCACCCCTTCCAACCCTGCCGCGCAGCTGGTACAGCTGGGCAAGGCCGAAAGTATCGGCGCGGTCGACGATCAAAGTATTGGCATTGGGTATATCCAGGCCTGATTCGATGATCGAGGTGCTGAGTAAGACATCTACTTCACCAACAGTAAACTGCTCCATGCGCGTGGAAAGCTGGTCTTCGGGCATTTGCCCATGAGCCACAACGATACGCGCTTCAGGGATTAACTTAACCAGGTGAGTGCGGACGGCTCCAATCGTCTGCACCCGGTTATGAACGAAGAAGACCTGTCCGCCCCTTTCTAGCTCGCGCAGGATAGCTTGGCGCACCAGCCAGGGTGAGTATGGTCCCACATGGGTGATGATGGGCAGGCGTTCTTCAGGAGGGGTATTAATGGTTGAGATATCACGCACACCGGTGAGGGTCATGTACAGCGTGCGGGGGATGGGTGTGGCGGTGAGGGTGAGCACATCCACTTCGGTACGCATCTTTTTCAAAGTTTCCTTATGGGTTACACCGAAGCGCTGCTCCTCATCGATGACGAGCAGGCCGAGGTCTTTGAAGTGCACATCTCCCTGGAGCAAACGGTGGGTGCCGATGATGATATCTACTTTGCCTAGCTGCAATCGCTCGAGGATATCCTTTTGTTGCAGGGGCGAGCGGAACCGTGAGAGCATCTCCACTTCCACCGGGAAGGGCGACAGGCGTTGGCAAAAGGTATGATAATGCTGTTGGGCAAGCACGGTGGTGGGCACCAGGATGGCTACTTGCTTGCCATCCATCACGGCCTTAAATGCAGCCCTGAGCGCCACCTCGGTTTTACCATAACCGACATCTCCGCAGATCAGGCGGTCCATGGGTCGGGAAGATTCCATGTCAGCTTTGACTTCATTAATGACACGCAGCTGATCATCGGTTTCAATGTAAGGGAAGCTTGCTTCCAATTCCTTCTGCCAGGGAGCATCTCTGCCAAAAGCATGACCCTCCACCACGCTGCGCCGGGCGTATAAATCCAGCAGGTCTTGAGCCACCTCTTCCACGGCTTCCTTGACGTGGGATTTGGTGGTGCGCCATTCCGGGCTGCCCAGCCGGGTGAGGGAAGGTGGGCGGGCATCTGCGCCCACGTAGCGTGTCAGCCGGTCTGCCTGGTATACCGGCACGAACAGCTGGTCGCCCTCGGCATACTCAACGGACAGGTATTCGCGCTCGATACCATCCACCGAGCGCTGCACCAGACCATTGAACCGGCCGATGCCATGGTCGATATGCACCACCCAATCACCGGGCTCGAAGTCAGCATAAGCTGCTTCAGGGGCTTCGGCTGCCGGGCGAGGGCGCTGGCGGAGTTCAGGCCTGCGCCAGCCGAAGATCTCACCATCAGTGAAGAGATGGAGCGGTTTAGCCCCGGGTGGGGCAAAGGTAAATCCCTCGGAGAGGCTGGCATCATAAAATGTCAGGCAAAAATCAGCCGGGGTAAAAGGTTTATGCTCCTTCCACAGTTCTTGCAGGCGGGCCGTCTGGCGTGAAACGATGGTGACAGGCTCACTTTGCTCGCATAATTTATCCAGCTGCTCTAAAAATGGCCTGAGCTGGCCTGCAAAACGCGCACCGGGTAGAAAGTGTTCTGAGACAGCGCTGACACTGGTTGGCAGGCTTTCCATCTCGACGGGCTGGCCGAAATCGATGGTCTGTTTTCTTGCCAGTGTGTCTTCAATTTCGCTCCAGCTGAGATATGGGATGGGAAAATCATCACGCAGCTCGCCGTCCTGGATATAGTTCTTGCGCAAGCCTACAGCTTGCTCTTCAACTTCCAGGATATAGTCACGCACCGCTTGCTGGTCATCCACCAGGATCAGGCTTTGCACGGGCAGATAATCCAGCAGGCTGGCCGTAGTGGGATGCAGGAGGGGGATGTGGAATTCTGACAACTCGGCAGGATCGACGTGCAACCCCTCCAAAGCTTCAGGGGAGGGGGTCAGATATTCACGCCCGGGCGATATGTTAAGCCGCTCAATGGTGCGGATGGTGCGTTGGGAGGCGGGGTCAAATTGGCGCAGCGTATCGATCTCATCGCCGAAGAACTCAATCCTGACCGGCTGTTCTGAAGAAGGCGTCCAGATGTCAAGGATGCCGCCTCGCCGTGAGAACTGGCCGGGGCTCACCACGATATTGCTATGCTCATATCCCAAGTTCATCCAGCTGCGCAACAGCTCATCCGGTTGAATGACATCACCAACTTTTAAGCTGCGCATGGCTTTGAGGAATTCGCGCCTGGGCAGGGTGCGCGCCATCACCGCCCTTGCTGGAGCGATGAGGATGGGTGGGGCGGGTTTTTCAACTCCCGGGATGTGAAATGCTGCCAGGGTAGTCAGCACCGATAAGCGATCGCGGCGGGTGGTTAATCCCCAGGTGGCATTTTCGTAAAACAGTGGGGTGGGCTCGGGGAAAAACAGGCGGTTGAAGCCAGGCGCCCATAATGACAGCTCGTCAGCCAGCATCAGGGCATGGTCATTACGATCGGTAATCAACAGCAATGGGCGCTGGATAGTCAGGTGCAAGGCTGCCAGCCAGGGCAGGCGGGCGGAGCGCCGTATGCCCAATGGAGGGATGCTGAGCCTGGTCTCTATCGCTTGAAACAGCTCATTGGAAGCGGAAGAAATTGCGTTTGTGATTCCTGATATGTCCATATGATGATATCTGCTTGCCGTCTGATTTTTCTTACGGGCGGTGATGTATTAATTGTTGAATAAATTCATGGCGTGTTCCAGGCTATATTGAAGGTAGGTCAATACTGCTTCAACAGCCCGATCCAGGGTCTGGTTCACTATATCCATGGCTTCCCTGGGAAAATTCTGCAAAACATAATCAGCAGCTTCCTTCTTACCCGGAGGCCTGCCGGTGCCGATGCGTAAACGGGCAAAATCCTGCGTCCCCAGGTGGTCGATGATCGACTGCATGCCCTTGTGGCCTGCCGAGCCTCCCGAAGGGCGCAAACGCAGACTGCCTAGGGGAAGGTCCACATCATCATAAACAACCAGTAGATTCTCCAGGGGCACCTTATAATAATTAACCAATGATCTCACTGCACGGCCGGAGTCATTCATATAGGTTTGAGGCTTAGCGAGAATGATCCTGGTCTCCAGGTATCTTGTGGTAGCCACCAAAGCCCTCGACTTAACCTGGCCAAAACTTTCACCGAATTTTACGGATAAACGATTAATCAGCATAAAACCAACGTTGTGGCGGTTATGCTCGAATTCACGTCCCGGGTTGCCCAGTCCGGTGATGAGAAATGGACCATCTCGTCTGGCATGTTGTTCTTGAATTCCTAAGTTTTGATCAGCCATCTATCTCCATCCTCACTGACCGGCAGAAAGCAGAATAACCTGAATTCCACATGGCAAACTATTACTATAACATAAAAATGAAAGAGAAGCAATTTTACCGAACGATTGCTTGAAAGGTTCTTGATTAAAAGCTAATGCACGCAGGAAAAGCGCGGGGTATTTATAATTGGTGCTGATCCCCAACCAACCAGACCAATACTTTGATAAAATTATGGTAAACTTTTAGGTTGATCTAATTCATTACATAACAGGAAGAGCATGGATATTACACGTACCGACCAGATGGTTACCAGATTACGGCAGATGCAGGCTATTTCACCGGATATCGAGGCTTCAGCGGTGGTATCTGTGGATGGCTTGATCATCGCTTCAGCATTGCCGAGCAGCGTGGAGGAAGACCGGGTATCGGCAATGTCTGCCGCGATGCTTTCACTCGGTGAGAGGATTTCAGCGGAGCTGGGGCGAGGCACACTGGAGCAGGTATACATCAAAGGAGCGGACGGTTTCGTGATGATTACCTCCATCGGCAGCGAAGCGGTACTGACCGCCCTGGCCGGGCCGCACGCAAAATTGGGCTTGATCTTCCTGGAAATGCGCCGTGCAGCCGAAGATATCCAGCTGGTGATGGCATGATCCAGGCAGGGCATATATACAATGTCGCAAGTTTCGGTGGGGAGGCTGCCATCCAACGGCCCTCCCCACCGCCATTTTTAGCGATATCCATAGCCGTAAAATGGATTGGAATGAACAAGAAGCTGGGAGGGAATGGAGCATGACGACGAAATATATCTTCTTCACTGGCGGGGTGGTGAGCTCGGTTGGCAAGGGGGTTACGGCAGCTGCCATCGGGAGGTTGCTGAAGGAGCGCGGATTCAGTGTGGTTGCCCAAAAATTGGACCCTTATATTAATGTAGACCCGGGTACCATGAGCCCTTACCAGCACGGAGAAGTGTACGTTTTGGATGACGGTGCAGAGACGGACCTGGACCTGGGCCATTACGAGCGGTTTATTGATTCCAGCATGAGCAAGGTGTGTAACTTCACCAGCGGGCAGGTGTATGCGGAGGTGATCACCCGGGAAAGGCGCGGTGATTATCTGGGCGGCACCATCCAGGTGATCCCGCACATCACCAACGAGATCAAGCGGAGGATCATGCTGGTGTCGAAAACCACCGGTGCTGAGATCGTGCTGGTGGAGATTGGCGGCACGGTTGGGGATATCGAATCGCTGCCATTCCTCGAAGCGCTGCGCCAGATGCGTTCGGATATCGGCCGTGAAGATACGATCTACATCCATGTGACCTGGCTGCCCCATATCGGCGCCACCGATGAGCTGAAGACCAAGCCGACCCAGCATTCCGTGGCGGAACTGCGCTCGATCGGTATTGCTCCTGATATGATCGTGGCACGCTCAGATTTTACCGTGGGGGAGGATTTGCGGGATAAAATCGCCCTATTCTGCGACGTAGAAAAGAAAGCGGTCATCCCCATGGTCACGACCCCGGTTTTGTATGAAGTGCCGTTGATTCTGGAAAGAGCCGGGGTGGGTGATTACCTGCTGAAGAGGGCCAGCCTGGACGCGCGTGCCCAGCCAGATTGGTCAACCTGGGAGCTCCTGGTGGAAAAAGTCAGGCAGCCAAAGCCGAAGGTGACCGTGGCCCTGGTGGGGAAATACGTGGAGCTGCACGACGCCTACATGAGCGTGCGCGAAGCCCTCAAACACGCCGGCCTGGAAGCAGGGGTGGAGGTGGAAATCGCCTGGGTGCATTCATCCGATCTGGAGAAGGGGCGAGATTGGGACAAGGTGAAGAATGCGGATGGCATTTTGGTACCGGGTGGGTTTGGCTCACGCGGGATTGAAGGAAAACTGCAGGCCGCGCATTACGCCCGTGAGAACAAGGTGCCTTACCTGGGGTTATGCCTGGGGATGCAGCTGATGGTGGTCGATTTTGCGCGCATGATCTACAAGAGCGAAGCGCCCAATTCAACTGAATTCGATCGATCGACACCCTACCCGGTGATTGACCTGATGCCCGACCAGCGAGGAATTGTCGACTTGGGCGGCACAATGCGGCTGGGATTGTACCCGTGTGAATTACAGCCGGGCTCGATTGCCGCGCAGGCTTACCAGCAACCCCTGGTACAGGAACGCCACCGGCATCGCTTCGAGCTGAATAATGCCTTCCGCCAGATCTTACAAGAAAATGGCATGCGTTTCTCGGGGATCTCGCCGGATGGGAGGCTGGTGGAGATCGCCGAGCTGGTGGACCATCCTTTCATGCTTGGTACTCAATTCCATCCCGAATTCCTGTCCCGCCCCAACCGCCCGCACCCACTATTCCTGGCATTTATCCGGGCAGTCAAACAGGGGGCAGGGGTGACTTAGATCTTGCTCAGATTTGATGAGGTAGTTGTAAAAGTTCGGGGATCGATAGGCCAACTGGCTGAATAAGACCCTTCCAGGCAAGCCAGAACCCACCGCTGCTAAGTAAATTGGTTGCGTTCAGTGGGGCGACCCGTTTGAATCAATGTGCTCTTCAATAATTACCTGGTCTGCAGTTGAGGCTTCATCCTGTGCCGGAGTGGCCCGCAACACATCATCCATGGTCAGGTTTTCACGACGCATGCCTGGAGCCGGCGTGCCGCAGTAGGGACAGAGGTTCCAGGAGAGCTCCATCAGCTTATGGCACTGGTGGCAGGGCTTTTTAAGCCGGGTATGGCAATTCGGGCAGACCATCCAGGCGGGTTGGATGCGCCGGCCACATCCCGGACAAAGCGGCGAATCCTCGATGGACTGCAACAGGGCTTCTTCCTCCAGAGTATACTGGTATTCGTCCTCCAGGGTATGGGCGGGGCGCAGGATGAGGTATATCACCACGCCAGGCAGGAACAACAGGGCAACCACGATGATCGATAGAATACGCAGGAAAGGGTCACGCGCCCTCGAGCGGATATCCCGGTAGGTCCAGAAGATCAAGCTTAGCCAGAGCGCCACCAGGAAAGCTGCACCCCAGGTGGCCAATCCCGTGATAATATTATTCAAGACCTGCGGATCGATGGTCATGGTATGCTCCCAGTGATGATTATAGCATCGCGCGTGAGGAAAGCTGGTTTCTTTTCCCTCAATACCCCAAGATTGGGAGGAGTTTTCGAATGAGCCGAAGTGAGCCGAATGTTTACACCATTAAGGATCTCGATGAGGATGAGCGACCCAGGGAACGACTGGCCAGGTTGGGACCTCAATCGCTGTCCACCGCCGAGCTGCTGGCGATTTTGCTGAGGGTGGGAATGGTGGGTGAGACGGCGGTGCAGGTGGGGCAGAGGCTGCTGCAAACCTTCGGCGGCATCGCCGGCATCCACCGGGCTTCGTTTGAAGAATTGAGCAACCAGAAGGGAGTCAAGCTGGCCAAGGCCGCCCAGATCAAAGCGGCCATCGAACTGGGCAGGCGGCTGGTAAGCGAATCGCCTGAGGAGCGCCCGGTAGTGCACAGCCCAGCAGATGCAGCGGAGATGGTGCAGTATGAGATGAGCGCCCTTGAGCAGGAGGAGCTGCGGGTGATGCTGCTGGATACGCGTAACAAGGTGCAGCACATCGAGACGGTGTACCAGGGTTCGGTGAACTCTTCGCAGGTGCGCATCGCCGAGATCTTCAAAGCTGCCATCCGCCGCAATGCAGCCAATATCATTGTCATCCACAATCACCCATCGGGTGCGCCAAGAAGCATATAGGTAGAGAGTTCCAAATAGAACCCTGCACGGAGTGTGCAGAGTGGCTAGAGGGACAGGGGCGAAGACCTGAAGCAGAATCGCTTCTGAAGCTCCCTCGACAATGTGGCAAGGGAAGCCCTACTCTTCCCAAGGCTGCTAGCCAGAATATCGCCACGGTTACGAGAGAAACAGTCGTTTGAAGCGCCGCAGGTTGGAACACCCGTTCACGATAGGGCGAGGGTGTAGTCATCGGATTGTCCATCTCGCTTGGATGGACAAAACTTCTGATGGGTAGGAAACCAGCACTCCTGAAATAAACCTGGTCTTCCCCGATGACGAGCGAGGCAACG
>Ga0172362_10006331_pt1 | contig 10167 bp, 4 predicted proteins | sample LakKivs1_kivu2a2_FD_114534 | JGI IMG/M metagenome (GOLD analysis project Ga0172362, IMG submission 114534) | Sediment microbial communities from Lake Kivu, Rwanda - Sediment s1_kivu2a2 | ecosystem: Environmental > Aquatic > Freshwater > Lake > Sediment | place: Rwanda: Western Province, Lake... | reverse complement strand
GGCTGTGGATAAAATGATCTCTAAGATTTAAGGATAAGAGAATGTTCCAGACTCCGACCTTACCAGAAACCATGGCTGAGAAAGATGAGCGGCTGTTAACTGATTGGAAGAAGACTTCGGTGGGTTACCAGAAGGAACAGAAGCTTTCTGCCCTGCTGCAAAACCTCTCAGGAGCCATTGGTACAGCTGTTAATTCTTACCGAGGCGCTCCGCTGCCCTTCTCAGTACTGGAGATGGAAGGTAAGCGCCAGGCTATCCAGGCCATCCAGGAGTGGGACCGGACCAAGGGCATGTCCCTGGCCAGCTATGTCACCACCATGGTGAAGCAAAGACTCTACCGCTATGTCTCCACTTATCAGAATGTAGCCCGCATTCCAGAAGGCCAGGTGTTGCAGATTGGCCCCATGCGGGAAGCCATGACTGACTTGAGTTCCAAACTGGGCCGGGAGCCCACTATAGATGAATTGGCTGATCACCTGGGCTTGCCAGTCAAGCATGTGGTCAGGCTCAGGAAGAATCTCAGATCGGATCTGCTAGAAGAGGGAGGTGGGCTGGACAACATTGAAGGCTACCAGACTGACCCCAATTTTGAAAGAGCCATGATGGCCTACTACCAGCTTTCAACTCAAGAAAAGTTGGTCTTTGACTATTCTCTTGGGGCCCATGGCCAGCCCAAGCTTAAAGCCGGAGAGATTGCCACCAAGTTGAAGATCTCCAATGGCCGGGTCAGCCAACTGAAGACATCCATTGCCAATAAACTTAAACCCTATCTGGAGGGATAGTCCAATGAGGTTGAAGGTCATCAGTGATGGCACTCAAGGAGGTACCAAAGTCATTGATGCGGCTACTGGCAAGGAAATGAAGCATGTCCTGGCGATAAGGATCAATATCGATCCACAACACTTTGAGGCAGAAGTGTTGATGAGCAAAGTGGACCTGGAATTGGATAATTGCCCAACAGATGTGAAGACTGTTCTGTTGCCTTCCGCACTTCTGATGTCCAAGGATGAAGAGATTCCATGTCCACCCAGAAGCAACTAAACCAAATCAACCCCCTGGTTGAGAATGCCGAGGAGTATCTCGGCAAGGCTGCCTCTGTTGCCGGGGATGTTAGCCAGTTTACTGACAAGGCTTTGTCTGGCGGATTGAAAGTCTCTGCCTCCATTAAAGCTTCCCTGGATGCCGGAGCCTTTTCCGGCTTTATAGCTGCGGGTGGTAATTTTAGTCCTCCAGTGCCAGGAGATATCAAGGAGACAGTAGATAAGTGTTTGTCAGATTTGTCCTCTGTCTTGGGGGATATCAAGACCATCGGCATGACTGACGCCGACCTGTCCATGTTCCTATCTGCCAGACTGACCATTCCTTTCAATGATCTGGGCCAGCAAATGGCCATGATCTTCAAGCCCAAGGAGAAAGACTTTCAGAACAAACAACAGATCTTCAAATTGGTGGAACAGTATGCCTCTCAAGTGATCGCCAGCTTCACAGACCCTAAAGCCAGACTGACTGGCATGCAAACAGGATCACTGGCCAATGCCACCGACACTGTTCAGAAGATCTTGTTTAGTGGATCCAAGAATCTCGCCAGTGGCGACTTGGAGCTGGCCAACCAGTTATTCGATCAGACCAAGTTGTCCATGCGAGCCTTATTTGTGACTGGGGAGACAAATGATAATAACCTGGCAGGTTTATTTTTGTATGCCATAGAAGAAACGATGCCATTGATCGATGAGGAACTAGACAGTCTGAGAGACATGAAAGACCTGATTCGGGACCTGATTGAGTCCAGTTCTCAGTTGCCTCCGGCTTTCATTCCAGAGATTCCCAATTTAGCCATCATGGGCAAGCTGGATGAAGCTGAGACAGAATTGCAGACCGTGCTGTTTGAACTGCGTCAGTACCAGACTTTCAACCGGATGGCCTATGGCAATGCCACATCAGATGTGTGCTCCGCCCAGGAGATCTCCAGAAGGGGCGGGGTGCCTTCCCAGTATTACAAAGTCCTGCGGGATAGGTTTGGTTTGACTGATCTTCAAGTCAGTGCCCTAGCCAATGTTAGCTTCTTGCCGGATCCGGAATATGCTGCCAAACTTCTTGAACTGCAGGAGACGCATGAACAGGTTCAGAGTTTGAACGCCGAGGTGTTGTCTCTGGATGAGCATCTAAGGGAAACCACCGAAGTTTTGACTTCAGTGGAGCAAACGGGCATAGGTGGAATTCTATCTTTGATCATAGAAGTTTTCAGGGGACAGATTGCCATTATCAAAGCTAACTTGGAAGCTCAGGTAAACTCATTTGTTCAACAGATAGCTGCCAACTCTGCCCTGCAAAATCCCGCTGAAGTATTGGAGGTGGATGGCAGTATTCCTTTCCAGATGTCCGGTGAGCAGCTTTTAAAGACTCTGCAAAATAGACGTTCGACTGGCGGATCAATGGGAGGGTTCTCCGCGCCCATAGATCATGTTGTTTTATATTCCCAGCTATCCGCCCTGTGTTACATGATGGGACGGGCCAGGGCCTTGATTGACAATATGACCAGGCTGATAGAGGCTCAGTCAGCAGTGGCCAAAAGCGTGCTGGGGATGGTGGGACGCTATGATGTGGACTGTGGCCCGGAAGATGGCGCGGACTATATCGCCCAAGAGTTGGATCACTTCGTTAGTGTTGTCAACCAGCGTTTGTCCGGGGCCAAGACCACCAATGAAGTGGTCTGTTCTGCAGGACAGAATTTGATTTCTAGAATACAAGCCCACGAAGCTTTTCTGCGTTGCATGAAAGCCAACCTAAAGTCAGGCCACTCTGACATCGCCAACACCATGGCTAACAAGACGGGCGGCACTCCTGGCAGCGGGGGCAGCATGGCCGGGGCCAAGAATCTCATCATGGGTACAATCCGCGCCTTGCCAGATATGAAGAAAGCCATGAAGTCCTTGGATTTGCGTGCTATTTTGGGGACCAATAAAACTGAGTTCAGCGGCCTGGATAAATTGATGAACGGCATGAAATGCATCATGCAGTTGTGCGCCAATCCATCTACCCGTGAGGCAGTGCAACAAGTCAAAGCCCGGTTTGACATCGCATTTTCAAACAGAAAGTCGGTAGGCACAACCATGGGCTCCTTTGACGAAACTCCCAAGAGAGCATTGCATGTGGCGATCACTCAAAGGGTGACAGCCATCAATAAATCCATGGAGTCTCTGAAGACTTTGATTTCCTCCAATTTATCTGAAATCTGTCTGAATTCACAGCAGACAGCCAACAAGATCGCTAAATCCCTGCACTCGTTTGAGGTGGGCACGATTAAGATTGAAATCCCGCCCAGCTACCAAGAGCAGGCTTCCAAAGCTGCCGCCGACCTAAAGATAGCTGCCAGCGCTGCTGCTCCCTTCAAGAAAGCTTAGCGCTCAGGATTTAGTTGTTTGGAGGCGTGGGTTTCAGCCTCTGTCCGGGCCACATACATCACGGCCTGGGTCACTGGGACGGAACCTCTGAAACAAATATGCCAATGATCGTCATTGGACGGCGAGATGGTCATCATTACTAAAGCCAGCCCTACCGCCCTATTATACAACTCATTGATCAAGTCTTTGGTGCTGACATGCATCAAAGACTTCTCCAGGGCTAAAGTGGGTTCTGGATTGGGTTTAGGCGTCTGAGGAGCTGTTCCTTTTACTTTCAAGAGTTCATCTGTAAGTTTGTCCAACCCTTTCTTAGCCATGCTGTGAATGCTGAATCCAATAATGGAATGGTCGTCTGCTGTCTTCACATTGTGTGGTGAGCTTTTCTTGCGAGGCTTGCCGGCCATGAGTTTCTCCGTTACACTATTGGTCTATGACTACGATAGATCCCAACTCTCCGACTCCCTTAACCTTTGAGTCGGTCAATCCAACCCTCAAGACTGCCGTGGTGCAGGCAGTCTCCCGTCTGTTTCCTATCCGGACAGATGATGACAAAACAGAGGTCAGGGTTTCCAATGTTAGGATTGCCGACTCCCAATTCAACCCACATGGCCTGAATAGCCACCAAGACGCCAGACAGACAGGCAAGACTCTTGGCGCTGACATTCTAGCTACCTTAGAACTTTACCGCGACGGTAAGAAGACTCAAACCCTAAATAACTTTTCGTTAGGCACCCTACCATTGATGACTGCCTTGGGCACCTTCATGGTGGGGGGCAATGACTATTACACCCCCATGGCCCAACTCAGATTGAAGCCAGGAGCCTACACCAGGGAGAAGGCCAATGGCCAGTATGAGACCTTCATCCCCATGCAAGGCGCTCAGATGACTGTGTGGATGGACCCAGCCAAGGGTGTGATCAAGCTGGGCTTCTATTCATCCAATGTAAGCTGGTATGCCGTGGTGAAGGCCTTGGGTGCCACTGATGATGAGATTGTGAGGGCCCTGGGTGGTGACAACAGAGCCAGGGAGTTGCTGGCTGCCAACCAGATCAAGAATCCGGAGACTGACTTCAAGAAGCTGTTCTTGGCCATCTTTGAAAAGAATGTCAACCGGGATCTGGTCCGGGCTGGCCTGCAGAAGCGGGATGAGACCCTGGCCAATGTGGATTATGCTGGTCAGGTCGCAGCCATTAAACAATGGATGTCCGGACAGAAGGTGGACCCTTATGTCACTAAAAAGACTTTGGGAACCGGTATTGATGTGATGGGTAAGGATCTGCTGCTCAAGGCTGCGGGCCGAATCCTGGAAGTCTCCCGTAAAGCTGATGCCCCGGATGACCGGGATGCCTTGGAGTTCAAGAAGGCAGTTGGTGTTGATGAGCTGATGTCAGAGCGGATCAACAGACAGTCCAGATTGCTTCAGAGAAAAGTTCTTAGCCGGTTAGCTAAACCTGACTCTACTTTGGCTAGAGCCTTTGGCCCCGAATGGCTGGCTCCAGCAGTCAGAGGATATTTTGGTGGCACTGGTAGCTTGGAAGGTGGCCTGACTAACACTGCCGAGGCCGCCAATCCGCTGGCCATCCTGGGTGAACAAAGCAAGCTGACCCTGACTGGAGAAGGCGGCATTGGAAGTGAGCATGCCATCTCCCTTGGAGCCAGGCTGTACCGGCCAACTAATGTTAATTTCATTGACGCGGTGCATACTCCTGAGGGTTGTTACGCTGACGACATGGAAGTTTTTGTGAGCACCGGCTGGAAAAAATGGTCAGAAGTAACTACTGAAGATAAGTTTGCTTGTTTGATTGATGGAAAACTTGAGTACCATCGAGCCTCTAGTCTACTTCATGAGAAGTATGATGGGCTTATGTATGGTGCCGAGACTACTACCCTATCTTATTTAGTGACTCCTCAGCATAGAATGTGGGTACGCCCTCAACATAGACTGTTATCTGGAGAGTATGCTGAGTTTAGATTTGAGCAGCCAGAAAAAGTCAGCGATGCGGATTGCAGGGTTTTTCAATGTGCCGGACACCTGCCGTTACAGGGAAGTGACAATGCTTTTATGCTACCTCTTGTTACTGCAGAAGGAGCAGGCAACAAATGTGGCTGGCATTCTCCTCCGGTGGGAGCACATCTGATCAACGAAACAGATCCAATAAATATAGGAGATTGGTGTGAATTTTTGGGTTGGTTCTTGAGTGAAGGCAATACATGCACAAACGGTTATATGGTTGGTATTACTCAGCATTTTGAAAAGAATGCAGAAAACTGTACCCAGATAGAAAAGCTTTTGGATAGTTTGCCTTTCACATGGGCAAAAGGTCAAGGCAAGCGTTTCCGAATAGGTCGAAAACAATTATCCAGCTATCTTAAGCAGTTCGGTAAGAGTAGGCAAAAATTCATTCCTGCTGAAGTATTCAATGCTTCGGTAGAAGCACGACTAAGATTCAAAGATGCATTACTAAAGGGAGATGGTAAGAAAAGTAAATGGGGCGGATACCAAGGGCTTTGCACTACCAGCGAACAGCTTGCAAGAGATTTCCAACATCTCCTGTTTGAACTCGGTATCTCTAGCTGTATTACGTTTGAACCAGATGATAGAAAAGAACACTATCTGGGTTGTTTCATAGTGCATATTCACAGAAGAAATTTTAGAGTAGTGCGTAATAAACCATGTAGGACCACTGATGGCAGATACTTTACCAAACAATATTCTGGCATGATTCATTGTGCTGAAGTTCCAGGTGGGTTGTTGTATGTTCGTCGAAATAACCGGAGTGGCTTCTGGTGTGGAAATAGCCAGATTGGCATTACTACCCATTCTGCCGTGAATGTCAGGAAGAATGGAAGCCACCTGGAAGCGCCCTTTTACAGAGTGTTTGCAGGCCGGGCTGACATGTCCAAGTTGGTCTATCTTACCACTGAGGAAGCCGCTGATTCAGTGGTTGGCTACCCAGAGTACTGGAATCCCAAGACTGGCGAACCTCTGGACAAACAGGCTAGGGCTAACAAAGATGGTGAAATCCAGATGGTTCCAGTCTCTTCTGTGCAATACATGATTCCTTCTGGTGTGTCCATGTTTGATCACACCAGCAATGCTGCCTTGTTTCTGAACTACACTCATGCCAACCGGGGCATGATGGCGGGCAAGCATCTCTCCCAGGCTTTGCCATTGGTGAACCGGGAGCTGCCTCTGCCTGAGATGAAGGACATCCGGGGTAGAGACACACTATTGCAGTTGGCCAGGGTGTTTACCATCCGGTCCACTGTAGATGGCACTGTGGAGAAAGTAGAGCCTGAAGCCATCACCATCTCAGGTGTCAGGCATGAGTTGTTTGACCGCTACCCCATGCAGGCCAAGGTTTCCTTGCATCACACACCCATCGTTAAAGTGGGCGACAAAGTAAAGAAGGATCAACTGATTGCTGATTCTAATTACACCAGAGACGGCAAACTGGCTTTGGGTGTTAATCTTCGCAGTGCCTATGTTCCATGGAAAAATGCTTCGACATTTGAAGATGCAGTTGTGCTCTCTGAGACAGCTGCCAAGAAACTCACTTCAGAGCATACTCACCGGGAATCATTGGAGTTGTTGCCTGACATCCAGATCAGCAAGAAGTTGACCCTGGCCCAATTCCCCAACAATTTTCCCTCAGCCGAAGTACTGTCCAGATTGTCGGATGATGGTGTGATCAAAGAAGGTTCCAAGGTTAAGCCTGGTGAGCCTCTGATCATGGCGGTTCAGAAAGTCAACTTTGAAGAGAAAGATCGGTCCTCAACCAATTTGGCTCGCATTCACAAAGTGTTGGAACGGCCCTATAAAGATGCCTCGGTTTACTGGGACGAGATTTTTGAGGGGCTGGTCTATCGTGTAGTGCGAACTCCAGAGAGGATCGAGGTTCATGTCCGCACAGAAGAGCCCTTCCAGGTTGGAGACAAGCTGTCGATGTCCTCGGCTGCGAAAGGTACGGTATCACAGATCGTCCCTGATGACAAAATGCCTCGGGACAAATCTGGGCGACCTATGGAGGTCATTTTTAACCCGCTTGGAGTGGCGGGGCGCATCAACCCTTCCCAAACCATCGAACAAGCGGTGGGAAAACTAGTCCGGGATGGCAAACAGAAATACACCTTCAGCAACTTTGATGGTGTGAACCATGCCAAGGAAGTTAAGCGGCGACTTGAAAAGGCAGGACTGACTCATGAAGAGCCACTGTTTGATCCAGAGACAGGCAAGTGGCTGGAGCATCCAGTGGCCACCGGCTACAACTATGTCCTGAAGTTGGATCATCCAGTCAGAAAGAAGTTCTCAGCCAGAGGCAGAGACTATTATACCTTGGATGAAACCCCCACCTCTGGCAGGGGTACTGGTGGTCAAAGCTACGATCAACTCACCACTTATGCTTTGTTGGGTCACAATGCCCATGCCATCCTGGGTGAATCAGTTGGCATCCGGGGCGTGAAGAATGATGACTTCTGGCGGGCTTATCAAGCCGGTGAGACTCCACCTCCGCCCAAGGTTCCTTTTATCTTCAATAAGTTGGAAGCCTACCTGAATGCAGCGGGAGTGGATACAGCCACGCATGATGGCGTGATGTCTTTCATGCCCATGACAGACAAACGGGTCATGGAAAGATCGGAGGGTGAAGTTCAGAAAGCTACTCTCCTGAAAACCAGGGCAGGCAAGAAAGACATCATTGAAGAAAAGAATGGCCTGTTTGATCCCCAGACCACTGGTGGCTTGTTTGGGGATAAATGGACGCACATCAATCTGGCAGAAAAGATGCCCCATCCCCTTTATGAAAAAGTCATCCGGGATGTCACAGGAATCAAGACTGCTGACTTCTATGGTCTGATTGGCCACACCAGACACTATGATCTCAAGACCAAGAAATTCACTGATACTCCAACGGCGGGTACTGTGACTGGGGAGAAAGCATTCCAGCATTTGCTGACCTTTGATCCAAGAGAAAGGCTCAAGGAGTTCAAGCAAAAACTGGTCACTGCAGTGGGTTCAGACAAGAACAAATACAATCGGGCAGCCAACTATCTGAAGGGATTGATCAATACCAAACTGGATCCCGCAGAAGCTTACCTGATGAAAGTGGTGCCAGTGATTCCACCCAAATTCCGGGCTATCACTGAAATGAAGGATGGCTCCCTGAGAGTGGCTGATTCCAATCTACTCTACCGGGATGTGCTCCTGACCAATGAACAGCTCAAGCATGGCAAGAAAGAAGGAGTTCCAGAGGACCATCTGACAGATGCCCGCATGGCCACCTACAAGTCAGTGGGGGCCTTGGTGGGAGTCAACAATGCCCTGACTCACCGGGATGACCGGGAGGATGCCAAGGGCTTTGTGGATGTGATCAAGGGCAAGTCCAACAAGGAAGGCTTCTTCCAGAGAGTGGTGGCCAGACGGCGCAATGACTATACTGGCCGCTCCACCATTGAGCCGGATGCCAACCTGGGTGTGGATGAGATTGGACTTCCTGAACCAATGGCCTGGAAGATCTATGAGCCCACTGTGGTCAGGAGAATGGTTCAGACGGGCTGGGCACCGGCTGATGCCGCCAAGGAAGTTGGGAAGAAAAGCCTGCCTGCCAGGGAAGCCTTGAAAGCCGAGATGGCAGAACGGCCAGTGCTGTACAACCGTGCTCCTTCTCTGCATAGATGGAGTGTGATGGCAGCCCGGCCTACTCTTGTCCCTGGTAAAGAGATCAAGATTTCTCCGGCTGTGGTTGGTCCCTTCTCGGCAGACTATGACGGCGACACCATGGCTGTTCATGTTCCCATCACGGAGCAAGCCAAGGTTGAATCCCATAATCTTTTGCCATCCAATAATTTGTTCTATGACAAAGATAGATCCTTGGCATTTGGTTTGGAAAAAGATGTGGTGGCGGGCATCTTTGCGCTCACCCGGCCTGGCCGACCTACTGGTCTGACATTTAACAATGAAAATGAAGCTATAGCTTCATTTCAAAACAACAAGAACAGCAACTTGAAAATGACCAGCATGGTCACTATCAAGGGCCGGGGTCAGCAGTCAATTGGCTGGCTGCTATTCCAGAAAGTGGTGCCGACCAGGTTCATGGCAGGTGTTGCTCAGCCCGTGGATGGCAAGAAACTTAGAACCATCCTGGAGAGGATAGCCAAGGAGTCTCCTGGTGACTACAACGTCCTTTCCAGAAAGATTTCCCAAGCTGGCTTCCAGGCCGCTGCAGCTAGCGGCATCACCACCACTATTGGTGAATTGGTAATAGACAGAACCAAGATTGACCGCCTGCTGGCTCAGATGAACAGTGACATCCAGAAAGGCAAGACCCTGGAGGAGAAGCGGCAACTGGCTTCAGAAGCTTACCAGAAGTATGTTCCTGAGATCCATAAGGAGATCAAGAAGCATCTAGCCAAAGAAGATGCTGGCTATCATATGTTCCTGGAGTCCAAACCTTCAGGCAAGGTCAACATTGACCAGTTTACCCAGATGATTGCCTCTCCTATCTTGGTGACAGATGTCAATGATAAGGTTGTGCCCACGGTTATAACCTCAGCCTATGGCTCTGGGATGACTCCCTCAGATTACATCCTGACTACTCCTGGCTCCAGGAAGGGTCTGGTGGCCAAGTCATTGTCCACGGCTTTGCCTGGCTTCCTGGCCAAGGAAATTGCGGGCAACATGGGTCCAATCAGGATTACTGAAAAGGATTGTGGGACTTCTCATGGCATTGAGATGGAATTGGATCCTGAGGATAAACTGAAGAATCAT
>Ga0172362_10006329_pt1 | contig 10170 bp, 10 predicted proteins | sample LakKivs1_kivu2a2_FD_114534 | JGI IMG/M metagenome (GOLD analysis project Ga0172362, IMG submission 114534) | Sediment microbial communities from Lake Kivu, Rwanda - Sediment s1_kivu2a2 | ecosystem: Environmental > Aquatic > Freshwater > Lake > Sediment | place: Rwanda: Western Province, Lake... | reverse complement strand
ATACTTTTCTCTTTCTCCTCATAAAGAAATGAGATACCTTGTTTCTTTCTCATCAGTATATGCCATTGGTATAGTTTATGCGATTAGAAGAATGAAAAAGTATGAGACGTTAACCATCTCATTGTTAATCTTTTTTATAATCCAAGGATATTTTTTAGGATATCAAACGATTAAAGAAAACGAAGATGTTGGGTTAGCATTAAAGGAAGGATCTTTATTCTTGAAAGAAATCACAAGTCCAGATGAGTATGTAATGTCAGAATCTTATCCGTACATAACTTATTATTCTGAGAGAATTGCAGTAAGAATTCCCAAAGATAAAAAAACTTTTTACTCGCTAATAGAAGAATACAACATCAAATATATTTTTATCAATGTTAATGAACCTGGAAATCCTGATTATTTCCTGAACGAATTGCGAACAAAGAATTTTGAAGAGGTCAAATCTTTCACACATATAGAAATGATCGTAATATACAAAAAATTATAATCAAAATTTTTAGAAAAAGAAAAGAAAAAAAGAACGGCAATATTCTTTTTTAACGGCTAACATCCTAAAGCGGTGTTATACCCGCTGTAGTTGCGCTTGTTATTGCTATGGCAGTAGCTGTGCTATCCTTTAACAACGTGTCATACTTTTGTAGCACTGAACAGGCCGTCTTAGTCTGTTCTTTTGCTGTACCAGCAACGACTAAAACAGTTTGTCCTGTCTTGAAAGCGTCCTCGATTAACCAAATGTATCCCTTACCTGTTTCCCATCCTGTTCCTGGCGTTCCACCCGCACAAGTATACTTGGCATCTAACTTACCGTTAGTCACCAGTTTTTGTACGAGACTGTTAGCGCAAGAACCTCCAACCAAGATTAGGTTGTAGTCGACGGTTGCAGGGTCTTGGATATCTGTATCAACTAAAGACACAGACCAAGTTATCGGGACTGCTTGTTTGACAGTTCCTGTTGTAGCTCCTGTGGTTGTTGTTGTTGCTCCTTCCGATAGGAAGAATATGTCTGTGTATAACTGATCATCTGGATAAGTAATCGTTGCGGATCCTTCATTCTTGTTGTAGTACTTGACTAGAGTACCGTACGCATCTATAGCCTCGCTTGTGTAGCTATCACTTCCAAAGGTTACGAAGGCTACACCTCCACTAGAGGCTGTTGTTGATGTTGTATCGGCGAATGATGGAGTGTCAACTTTAACTGTATAAGGACTGCTTGAACTAGTCAATCCTACGTATACTGCATAGTACTTGTTGTCTGCCCTCTTCTCTTCTAGTATCATTATACCACTGTAGTAATCCTTCAAGGCATATGGTACTACTCTTACTCCGTTTGCTGCTGCGTCAGTATATGTGTAGTTTAAAGGACCTCCCGATGGGAAGTATCCAGTACTTGCATTGTTTACTGATGACGAAGTCTTAGTAGTTCCCTGATATGGAACGACTACTGTACTTGCGTTTGGAACATACGTGTAGTTGTTGACAAAGATTATGTATTCTCCATTCTTTGCCTTAATTTGTGGGAATATTGTGTATTTTCCTGCTGTACCATAGGTTGCTCCTGAATCTGTTGAGAGAGAACTTGTATCGTCCCAAGTTACCAAGACGTAACTGGCTGCTTTTACAGTTGAGTTACAAACTTGTACGTAATAATCTTGGGATCCTATCCTCATTGAAACGTTAGCACCATGCCCACCTGGACATGAGTTTGTAACAATATCTGAGGTTGCGAATGTGTGTTCGTATAGTGCACCAGTGAAGACATCCTGAAACCTTAATATATCTGTTGTTTTAATTACTCCATCTGGTACATTCTTCACTTGTAACAGATGTGTATCATCTGCTTTGTCAACTATTACATAATAGCTGTAGTTCGCAGCTTCTCCCTCTCTTACAATGTACTTGTACGAGTTACTATCCTGTAATTTCGGCGTAGCTACACTTGACGAACCAGCATCGTTGTAAGCAAAGTTTATTGTTTTTTCATTGCCATAGTAGTCAGTGAATTTTATGTTTCCATTGTTGGAACTTCCAGTTATGGTTATCACATCATTTGCAGTAGAGTCTAAAGCTGGAGTTGTACTCGCAAAGTTTAGACTAAACGATCCGAACACAGGATCTTTGTAAGATTTTTCTATTTGTATGTAATCAGCACTTGAGTCCTGTGCTGGTACTGCAATCGTGATACTAGAGACTAAGTTATTAGCTGCAGTTCCACCACTGATCGTAACCAAAGTGTTATCTACATAATCACTGGTGCCGAATAATACCTCATCACCGGTTGATAGAGTTAATTTCTGGGAACCAAGGCTAACCTTTGCTTGGCTTACCTGGCCCTCCTTTGGATAGTAATAAACGGCTGCTAGGTATACATCCAAACCACCGATCTTCATAGTATTTCCTTGAGTCATTGATTCTGATACACCATTGACACTGATAACTGCAACAGTAGATGAACTTACACCACCTACTCCAACAGTGTATTCAGTTCCGCCAACCGTTACTGTTACTTCCTCTCCCTCACTTATTGTTTGGGTATTAGCTCCACCATACAATATTAGTTTTGAATAATCAGAGCCACTACCAATCGTATAATCTACTCCAAACAATTTTATTGTTTTGTCTACAACATATGTACTGTTAACAGGCATTGACTTAGAGAAAGTAATTCTTGTTGTGTAGGTTGGAGTGCTTGAAGTCGTTCCCATCTGTACGATGAGTTCTGGGTCTGTCAAGTCATTACCACTGCGGGAGAAATACACTTTAGCATTTCCATTTAATTGTATATCCTGCGTGTATGGATAATCAGTTCCGTCAGAACCATGTACTGTTCCATCTGCTAAAAGTGTTTTCATTTCTGTTTTGGTTATAGTTGTCCTTGCGTCATTCAAAGCTTCACCAATTATTACTTTGTTACTGGACGTATCTATTCTAGTACCTTCACCTGTAACGGATGTTTCAGCTCCGCCTGTGGTTGACACTAACGTATAAGAGTCACCACTCAACCTGGCGATTAAATCTGAACCACCAGCTAGGTCCTCAGCTTTCGCGTTTGAACCATAGACTATGCGGAACTTTGTACAGTCACTTCCCGTATCGGTTACATGACAGAAAGGTTCTGAATAGTCACCCAGCTTGTATGTTGCTGCAAATGCTGGTACAAAAGTTACTGCTGCCATAATTGCCGTTAAAAACAAGGCAATTATTTTTTCTTTCATTTTATTTTTCCTCCTTATATAATCCACTTCATCTTTTGGTCAGTGGCAATATTTAATCATTTCTTACAAAGTCTTATTTTAATACATATATAAGTCTTTAATGAAACAGTTTCAATTGTTTCACTGATTATATTAAAATAATGTATTTTAAACATATTAAAAGATTAAAAGTGATTTAATTGTTTCATCGAAATAATAAAGCATTCTTACGTAAAAATAAACTAAATAAAGTCAGCAAATAAAAAAATAAAGTTTTTTACAATTTATTCACTTGACAAAATCTTCTTCAAACTTACACGATTCTTTCTTCCTAGTTTCTCTACTGATACAACTCCTCTACTCTCTAAACTTTGTATAATTCTGGACACCTTTGCTTTTGAAAACCCAGATTGAGCGACTATTTTTCTTTGGTCAACCTTTTCTTTTCCTAGTTTTGTAATTATATCTATAACTATTCTCTCAGCCTCATTTAAAACAGAAAGAATTAATTCTGATTTTCTTGACATTAACCTATAAACAAAAAATATTATAACGACGAAGACTAGAACAAATACAAAAAGCCATCTATAAATGAAGCTTTCAATTGATTTGATAGGTAAACTTTCATAGTATATTCTGATGGGTATGATATCCCCAGCATGTTTGTTCCTAAAATTCCATGATGCTGTAATCTTTCTTCCTTCGATTCCTTTCTCAGCACCAGAAGGAGAAATAGGTAAGAGAACTTGATCTTCTTCTGATATATAAACACCATCTGGCAGTTTAACTTTCATGGATATCATATCAGTACTCCACAATACAGGTATGTCAAAAGAAAATAGAGTTATATTTCCATTTCTTTCAGTCAATCCTTTCGCTTTAAAATTAGTTATGATAGTTACTTCGCCGATCATGAATGGTGATGGTGGTCTACAGTGAAGTGCTTTTTCAATTTTTTGAGTAACAAAACATTCCCCATATTGCGTGCTTATATCTTTAATTTCACCATTAAAAGGAAAAATAATTTCTTTTATTTCTTCAGTAAACCTGAATGACATAGTCACATCACTTACTGTATCATCCTTGACATTAACAGAAATATCGAGTTGACGCATAACTTGAGCTGATGCTGTTGGAAGTAATAATAAATTTAAAAAAATGAATAATATGAAACGTTTCATAATACTTAATTAACTTTATATAAAAATATATTAATCAATTACTAAGTTGATCTTAAACCCACAATTAGGACATCTATCTCCATCCAAGTTAATATTATTCACAAAAATTCCGGTCCTTTCTATAACTGACTGCCCACAATTATAACAATACGTATTTTCAAATTTACTACCCCATATGTTGCCGATGTAAGGGTATCTTAAACCCACACTCGATGCTTCTGTTGCAAAATTCTCTAAAGTTTCTAAAGGAGTTGGATAGATATCAGTCATCTGGAAGGATGGTGAAAAACCGAGAAGGTGATACGGTACACTTGAATCTAAATTATCGATAATCCATTCGACGAGTTTACGATTATTCTCAGGTTTATCACCAATGTCAGGAATTATCAAGTTAGAAACTTCTATGAACACTCTATGTTTCTGGAAATTTTTCAGAGCTTCGAATATTGGTTCAACTTCAGGAACACTCATATATTTTTTATAGAATTCAGGATTGCCAGACGCTTTTAAATCAACAGTAACAGCATCCAGATATTTACCAATTTTTTTTATCGCGTCAGAAGTCAAGTAACCGTTTGTAACGAATACATTCTTTATGTTGTATCGTTTAGCTAATCTAGCAGTTCTATAAGCAAACTCAAAGAATATTGTTGGTTCAGTATAAGTATATGCAATTATCTTGATGTTCTTTTGATTAGCGATCTTAACTATATCGTCTGGCTGGTACGATTTTCCTTTTATTGTTTTTGATTGGCTAATCTTCCAGTTCAAACAGAACAGACATTTAAAATTACAGCCTACAGAAGCTAAAGAAAGTGTGGGTGATCCTGGATAAAAATGATATAGTGGCTTTTTCTCGATTGGATCAACATCCATTGAAACAATTTTACCATAATTTTTAGTATACAAAGTTCCATTTTTGTTAACTCTTACTCCACAGAAACCAAAACCACTTTCTGGTATTAGACATCTTCTTGCACAGAGAAAACATCTGATGTTCTTTCCTTCTTTTATCCACAGCATAGCTTCGTGCATAAATATATTATTGTGAAAACTGAGTATTAAACTTGGTGTTTTGCCCTAATAGTTCAGCGGTAGAACGTCGGTCTCGTAAACCGAAAGTCGGGGGTTCAATTCCCTCTTAGGGCTTTGATAAAAATATAAAGTTGTAAAATCATCAATTGTAAAAATAATCGAGGGGATGGTTATGGAATTAGTGTTTAAGATTGAAAAGCAAAATTTGCAAAAAGTCAAGGATGTTTTATTGAGAGATGAGTTGATATCTAAGGCTACTATAATATTTAAAGAATCGAAGAGCTTAGATTTAAAGGGAGATTATTATTACTGTTATGTATCTGGTTTGAATGAATCATGTGATAAAGCTAAGAAATTAATGAAAGATTTAGCTGAAGTTGTTAAAGAAAAGGATACTAAAGGAATAATTGAAAGAATCAAATCTGAGGAAGAATCTGCGATCACTGGTTTTGGTGATATCTTTGGATGAGCGGTTGTAGTCTAGCCTGGTTATGATACGAGCTTGCCAAGCTTGCGACCCGGGTTCAAATCCCGGCAACCGCATCGAATCTTCTTAGAAAACCATAACTTTATTTATTAAAAAATTTGATAATTTATTTGAGGGGTTTATATGGCATTTTTCAGAAGAAAAAGTAAGGAAGAAGACTTAGAAGAACTCAGAGATATAGTAAGAGATAGGGCATTCGAGCCCGAAATTCCAGAAGTAAAACCAAAAGATGAAGCAAAAGCTACACAAGAAGAAATGATGCCTGTTCAACAAAAACCAGTCCAAGAAGAAAGACCGTTAGTCCCATCACAAGAAACCCCAAAACCTACATTTGCTCCTTTATTCGTTAAAATAGAAAAGTACAGAAATGTGCTGGATTCTATAAACGACCTTAAAACTACGATAATAATGCTCAAAAATGCTCTTATTGTTCAAAGACAGATTGAAGGTTTAAGGGATGAAAACAGAAAGTTCTTAGAATTGGCAATAGACAAAATAGATAAAAAAGTTGTTTCTTTAGATACAGAATTCCTGAAACCGAGAGGCTTTGAAGAGGAGTTTCCACCAGCCACTTATGAGACTGAAGGGTTAGAAGGTGTAGTTGACGACCTTAAGAAACAAATTGAAGGCCTTAAATCAGAACTGAAAGCGATAACTTAAAAAATTTCTTTTTCTTCTAATTTATATAACATTATTAGGCAGGGGTAAAAGCAGGGGTAACTTAAGTCAATTAAGTCCCTAAAGCCAAGCGGCCAACGGCGGTAGAATCATTGAGCGCTGATTGAATGATGCCGATGCTCAAGATCGTTGGAGAAACCTACTCCCTTAGTGGGTTCCTGAGTTCGAATCTCAGCCCCTGCATAAGTTTAAAGAACTCACCAAAATTTAAGAAGTAAGTTGTAATTCTTTTTCTAGCTCATCTAAAGTCTTAACATGCAAAAGAATCTTCATTACTTCTCTGATATTTTTCTTACTTATTTCTGCTATTTTTTCTGCTTCTTTAGTTAATATTACTTCCCCATATGCAGGTTTAATACTAGGAAATAAAAAAGGAATAAGTTTTGCCATGTACTCTATTACTTGAATTTCCTTTAATCCATCTATTTTTCTATTGAAGCTATCTGTTTCATTTTCAAATTCCTCTTCAAATTTTTTCAGATAAGAATGATTGCGAAAAAAATAAACATGTAGAACTTCATGCAAAGAACTTTTTTTGTTTTCCGATAATGAGGCATTAACATGTTCGCCCAACAAAATTATATCCAAATCGGGATAATGAAGAGTATAAGAGGCATCTAATATCCAATAAGAGTGTATGTCCAATAAACCTACATCGACAAAATAATCTTTATTAAGAATAAAAGGCGCCAATAGTTTCTTCTCAATTCTACCCTCTATCATTTCATAAATTCCCAATGTTTTAAGTTCATCCTGTATATTATGGCTGAAATCCCTGTATGCAAATCCATCAAGACAACCGAGATAAAAATCTCTAAAAACTCTCTTGGATGCAGGAGATATGTTTAATCCTTTTGTTTCCATTTTATATTTTCAAAAAACTTATATTTTTAAAACTTATGCTTAAAATAAAAAGTTAAAGGAACAATAACCTTCTAAATATTTCCTTAATAAATTAATCTAAAGAATACCATATAATTATTGATACGATGCAATTAGTCTGCCCTAAATGTTCCAGCAAAGTTAACGAACTCATGGAATGTGATAATTGCGGGAGCATAGGTTGCATAAAATGTATGAAAAAAAGTTATAAGAAATGGGTATGTCATAAATGCGAAGAACCAGAAAAATACTATTATCCTGAAACAGAATCTAAATCAGAAGATGAAGTTTCTGATGCTTTCTCGTCTATGTTTGGATGATTTCACCAGAAGGTGTTTTTTCTTTAAAGATTTGACATTGAAATTTATAGATTTTTACTTTTGGATCTAACCACATATCAGGAAGCAATCCAGACTTCATACAAGTGTTTTGCAAGAATGTTTCCACATCCCACTTTGGTTCGAATTGAAGTGGCACTTGTGGTAAGAGAAGACCCTTGTGAAGATTACATTCCATTATTAGACCATCCTTGCCTATCTTGATTTTTTTAAAGTATTCTTTGGGTGTTTTAACTTCGATTAATTTTGGCTCAGTAAGAATTGAAACTTCAAAAACAACATCTTTTAATTCTTCTTCGGATAATGGTAAGAATCTTGTATCTTGAAATGCTGCTGAGAATGATGCTCTTTGTAGTGCTTCGCCTAATGGTAGAGTGGGATAAGAATAGCCTATACAACCTCTTAGTTCATACTTGGAATAGTTATGGATAGAAACAAAAACTCCTCTCTTTTGTTTAAATTTTGTTGCTTTTATATCAAGCTTTTTATTTTTAAAGTAGTTCAATACAGTTTGTCTAGCCAATTTAACTAGTTCTATTCCATCAGATTTCGACAACATACTATCAATTTTTAGAAACCGGGATTGGAAGTTTAACATCATTATTTACGAATTTCGACAGATTAGAAACAATCCTAAAACCACAATAGATGCATACACCACTCCTGGCCTTTAAATCATCTCTATCGTTTGGTTTTCCGCAACCGGGACACTTGATGTTTTTCCAAATGACCATGAATATTATATGTTTTCAGTATTTATTATTTTGTTCGATATTGAGTGAGCAAGATATATTGGTTCAGGTAATTTATGTTTTTTTATGCAATTTTTCGTAATTTTCAAGGATGTATCTAAAGAAATTCTATGACCGGGAGAGATGAGAATTGGCCCACAGTTCTCTTTTGATTTATACGCATAACCAACTTTTCTATTCTGATACTTGACTGCTGAGTAATCTCCTACTTTAATTGGTCTTTTATATTCTCCGATTAGTCTACTTTGAGCTACACCTATGGATGGCTTATCTAACAATACCCCGACATGTGAAGCAATACCACAGAAAATAGGATGAGCAATACCTTGACCATTTATCATCAGGACATCGGGCTTAATTTTTAATTTTTTGTAAACTTTTATTATCGACGGACCTTCTCTGAAGGTTAAAAAAGTGGGAATGTAAGGGAATGAGACTTTAGTTTTTAGCGTTTTAATTTCTTTTACGTAAAGAGATTTGTAATCTAAAACAACACCAGTAACAACGGCTTTATCATTAAAGAACGCTAAATCAAAACCAGCTATTGTTTTTATTGGTCTGGAGAAATTATCTTTCAAAATCACTTTTTTGGCAATTTTTTCTTGTAATCTTCTTAATTTTTTCTCATGTCTTTTAGAAAGTTTTAAATGCATACGATCAATATCATCTTCCAACATAAATCAAAGGATAGTTTGTAGTTGAGTTAGTGCCGTTATTCAAGATAACTATAGAATTATCCCCTTTCGTGAAATGATCAGAACCTTGTAAATCTACGTTCGTATACTTGATAAAAAGATTTATGTCTTCTGCAGAAATTGTGATGTTAACATTACTTCTTTGACCAGCAATCTGTAAACCTTCTTTCATCCTGTAAGTGAAATTAATGAAATCGTTCGTTGAATCTACTCTGTAAGTTCCTTCTGTGGCTTTCAGGTTGATCGTTCTTTTTGAATCCTCTGCTTCAGAAGCGACTTCTCTTATCGTGCTGTCTATTATTTCCAAGTTGTTAAAGGCCTCGTTTATTATAGCCGAATCCTTGGCTTTGTTTAGTGCTGGGTTTAAGAGTGCCAAACTAAGAGTTAACGCTACAATTCCTATGAGGATAACTAGTGCGGTGGAAATGTAAGAACTCAAGGCTTTGTTTCTCATCAAGGTAAAGTATAGTTCTTCTGGAACTTATCTTTATATGTAGTTTCTGAGCCAGTTAAAGTGATGCCAAAGAATCCGACATAAATAGATTTGTTGACTTTTGTTCCTATAGTAATGTTTTCTTGATTATCATCATAGTCTACTATAAGAGTGTAATCGTTTCCTTGAGTAATAGTAAAATTCGTATCCCAACTGCTTGAGTCTTCCACTTGAAAAGCAATTTTTGCATACATTAAATCATCAGTTGTGCCATTGTGATAACTTATGTGGACATTTGGTGAGAATGAAGTTGAATCGCACAACCTACCTTTTTTAATTGCTATGCTCCTATCCCCCGCAGATATACCTTGAGGATCACTTCCTATATTATCGACTTGTTGGCAATTCCAAGTAGAGAGGTCGGTAGTATAACAGTATCTTAAATCATTATTTGTAGCATCATCATGTGAAATGTGTACTTTATCATTCGAATCT
>Ga0172362_10006325_pt1 | contig 10176 bp, 7 predicted proteins | sample LakKivs1_kivu2a2_FD_114534 | JGI IMG/M metagenome (GOLD analysis project Ga0172362, IMG submission 114534) | Sediment microbial communities from Lake Kivu, Rwanda - Sediment s1_kivu2a2 | ecosystem: Environmental > Aquatic > Freshwater > Lake > Sediment | place: Rwanda: Western Province, Lake... | reverse complement strand
AGGCGAACATCCTCGGGGTCCTGGTGCAGGAGATGGTCCGCACCAGCGGCAAGGAAGTGATCCTCGGCATGCACCGGGACCCGCATTTCGGCCCGCTGATGATGTTCGGCATGGGCGGCATCATGGTCGAGGTGCTGAAGGACGTTTCGTTCTATCTGGCGCCTCTGACCGCGGACGAGGCCAAACAGATGCTCGTGAACACCAAGACGTATCATATCTTGAAGGGCGTACGAGGCCAGGAGGGCGTGGACCTCGAAGCGATCGCCGAGGGTCTCCAAAGAGTATCGCAGTTGGTGACGGAGTTCCCCGAAATCAGGGAAATGGACATCAACCCGTACGTGGTCGGTGCACCGGGCACGACGCCGATCGCCGTGGACGCGCGCATCAGTCTGGAAAAGAAGTAGTCCCCTTCATCGAGTGGCGTGCGCGACGAGGGATCGGCAGGAATCCGGAGAGCGGGGACTCCGTCCTCCCGATTCGTGGTGTTCGAGTGGACACCATTTGTAGGTTGTGTTTTGGGCTGAGTCAGGCCCCGAGAGAAGAAGAATGCAAGAGTTCGACTGGAAGTCCAAGTACCGGGACAAGATCAAGACCGCGACGGCGGCCATGAAGCTCGTCAAGTCCGGCCACAGCGTTTTCATCGGGACCGGTTGTGCCCAGCCGCAGCATCTGGTCAACGCCCTGGTGGAACGCTCCGACCACATCTACGACGCCCACATCGTGCACCTGCTGACGATGGGCGAGGCGCCGTACGTGCAAGAGAAATACCGCGAGAAGTTCAAAATGAACAGCTTCTTCGTCGCGGAGAACGTGCGCGACGCCTTGGAGAAGGGGATCGGGGATTACACGCCCATCTTCCTGTCCGAGATCCCGATGGAGTTCGAGTCGGGGCGGATTCCCATCGATGTAGCGCTGATCTCGGTGGCCCCGCCCGACGTGAACGGCCTGTGCAGTCTGGGCGTGTCGGTGGACATCGTGCAGTCGGCGGCGGCGAACGCCCGCTACGTCATCGCGCAGGTAAACAGCCATATGCCGCGCACGCACGGCAACAGCTTCCTGCACGTCAATACGATCGACGTGCTCGTGCCGTACGATGAGCCGATCATCGAGATCCCGATTCCCGAGCCGGATGAGACGCTGCGCCAGATCGGCCAGAACGTCGCCCGCCTGGTGGAGGACGGCAGCACGATCGAGTGCGGCATCGGACGGATTCCCCAGGCCCTGGCGGGGTACCTCGTCTACAAGAAGGATCTCGGCGTCCACACCGAGATGTTCAGCGACTGGATCATCGACCTGATCGAATGCGGCGCCATCACCTGCGCCAAGAAATCGCTCAATCGCGGCAAGGTCGTCGCGAGCTTCTGCATGGGCTCTCAGAAGCTGTACGACTACATCAACAACAACCCGTTCTTCGAGTTCTATCCCAGCGAGTACGTCAATGACGTGAACATCGTCGCCCAGCACGACAAGATGGTCGCGATCAACGTCGGGCTGGAGATCGACCTGACCGGCCAGGTGTGCGCCGACTCGCTCGGCTACAAGTTCTACAGCGGGATCGGCGGCCAAGTGGATTTCAACCGCGGGGCCGCGCGGAGCCGGGGAGGCAAGGCCATTATCGCGATGCCTTCCACCGCCCGAGACGGGCAGGTCTCCAGGATCGTGCCGCACCTGACCGAGGGCGCGGGCGTCGTCACCACGCGCGGCGACGTGCACTACGTTGCGACCGAGTACGGCGTCGCCTACCTCCACGGCAAGAGCATCCGCCAGCGGGCCCTCGACCTGATCAATATCGCGCATCCGAAGTTCCGCAAGGGCCTGCTCCAGGCGGCCAAGGCCCGCAATTACATCTACCAGGACCAGATCGAGCTGTCGTGGGACCAGGTGGACTACCCTGAGGAACTGGAGCACTACGAATCGCTGCGGGATGGCACGGAGATCTTTTTCCGGCCGATCAAGCCGGTGGACGAGCCGGCCCTGTCGGAGATGCTGTACTCGCTGAGCGAGCAGTCGGTGCGGACGCGGTACATGACGCAGTCGATGGCGTTCCCGCACAAGGATGTGCAGCAGTTGACCAACATCGACTACAAGCACGACCTGGCGATCGTGGGCGTGGTCCCGGGCCCGGGCGGCGAGGACATCGTGGCCATCGCCCAGTACTTCCTGGACCCGAAGACGCAGGCGGCCGAGGTGGCCTTCCTGGTGCAGGACGAGTGGCAGGCCAAGGGCATGGGCACGTTCCTGCTCGACTACATCACACAGGTGGCCCGTCAGCGGGGCGTGAAGCACTTCTACGCGAAGGTCCTGGCCGACAACCGGCCGATGCTGGCGATCTTCCAGAACTCCGGCTATCGCGTCAATGTCGAGTTCGACGGCGACGTGTACAACATCTCCTACGATATCACGAAGAAAGAAGAGGAATGAGCGGAGTTCCGCGGAACTCCCCGACTGAACGCTGAGGCCCCCTTGTCCGCGCGAAGAGCCGTATTCATCCACTCGGAAGAACTTGAGAAATACAGCTATCCGGAAGACTGTCCGTTCAAAACAGAGCGGGCCGCACGCACCCGCCGAACGCTCTACGCCATGGGGCTGCTGTGGGGCGAGACGACCCGCGAGGTGGCGCCGAAACCCGCGTCCCGCGTGGTTCTCAAGAAGTTCCACTCGGCCCGTTACCTGCACGCCCTCAAGAATGCCGAGAAGGGCAAGTGGGACCTCGACGCGCTGAACATGGGGCTCGGGACGCCCGACTGCCCGATCTTCCGCGGGATGTACGAGTATGCGGCTCTCGCGGCGGGAGCGACTCTCACGGGTGCCGAACTGATCCTGGCGGGCCAAGCGGAGGTTGCCTTCAACCCATCGGGCGGGTACCATCACGCGTTTCCGGAGAAGGCGGCCGGATTCTGCTATGTCAACGACATGGCCCTGGCCTGCCTGACGCTGGCCGAAGCGGGCCGGCGCGTCCTGTACCTGGACGTGGACGTCCACAACGGCGACGGCGTCGCTTCCGCATTCTACGAGCGCTCCGATGTCATGACGATCTCCCTCCATGAGAACCCCAAAACCCTCTTTCCCGGAACGGGCTTCGAGGACGAGATCGGCGAAGGCGCGGGTCGAGGGTACTGCGTCAATCTCCCCCTGCCCGTGGGCACGTTCGACCAGGCCTATCTCTATGCGTTCGAGGCCATCGCCGTGCCGCTGATCGGCGCGTATAACCCGGATGTGATCGTCTTCGAGCTTGGCGCCGACACGCTGGCGGGCGACCCGCTGGCCCACCTGCAACTGACGAACAACGTCTACGTCGACGTGATCCACCACCTGCTGCGGTTCCACAAGCCGATCCTGGCGACCGGCGGCGGCGGCTATCACGTGGAGAACACGGTGCGGGCCTGGGCCCTGGCTTGGACCATCCTCTCTGGTCAGGACCTCGCGGAAGGCATGGACGCCGCCGTCGGCGGAGTGATGCTCCAGAGCATGGATTGGCAGGGGGGCTTCCGCGACCGGGAACTGCCCGTGACCAACCAGCAGCGGGAGATGGTGCTGCCGGCCCTCGAAGCCTCGATCGCGATGATCAAGGCGAAGGTCTTCCCGATTCACGGCCTGTAGAAACGCGGACAGCGTACGGGACGGCGAGTCCCGCACGCTGTCGCCAATGTGAGTGTACGTTTGATACTCCGCTCAGGCAGCGGCGGCGGTCTTCGGTTGCGCCGGCGTGAGCAGGAAGGTCATCCCGGCCCCGATCAGCAGCAGAACACCGGCGGCAAGGAAGGACGACGTGTACGTGCCCGAGCGCGTCTGGAGCATTTGTTGCATGCGCGGCAGGACGAATCCGCCGACGCCCCAGGCGGTGAATACGAGCCCATAGTTCACGCCAAAGGTTTTCAATCCCCAGAGATCCTTCGTGAAGGAGGGGAACAGCGACAGGTTGGCGCCGTAGTTGAAGCCGATCAGCGTCGCAATGAGGACGATGGCCGCGGCAGGCATCGTGCTCGAGCCGGTCACCGGAATGGCGACGGCCATCAGGACCGCCTGAGTCAGGAGCACGATCATCAGGGTCCATCGGCGTCCGATGCGGTCCGACATCATGCCTGCGACGATGCGCCCGGCGGCATTGCCGATTGCCAGGACGGCCACGGCGACGAAGGCCGCGTCGCCCATGCTCTTCTTCGCCATGCCGCTAACGCTGCTGATGACCATCAGGCCCGCGCCGGCGCCGATGAAATACATGACCCAGAGCAGGTAGAACGTGCGCGTCCGCAACATCTCGCCCGGCGTGGCGGTCACCGCTACGGCAGCCGCCTTCTTCTTGGCGGCCGTCCCGGCGGCGACGTAACTGGCCGGCGGATTGACCAGCAGCAGCGACAGGCCGCAGACCACGATAATGAACGCGATGCCATAGAATCTCATCGCCCCCATCACGCCGTAGTGGGCGAGAAGGTAGTCGGACAGAGGCGCGATGTACACGGAGGCCAGACCAAAGCCCGCGACGACCAGCCCGGCGATTAGACCCGTCTTCGAGGGTGGGAACCATTTCAACGCCGGCGGCGTCGCCGACGAGTAGCCGAACCCGATGCCGGCGCCGGCCAGGACGCCGAAGCCGAGAACCCATGCGGTATAGCTGGTCGTCGTGGAGATCCACAACAACCCGGCGCCCACGAGCAATCCGCCGATGAACGCCGTGATGCGGGGTCCCAGCTTGTCCTGACACCGGCCCGCCAGAATCATCGCGAAGGCGAAGACCAGACAGCACAGGGCATAGGGGTCATTGAGCTTCGTCGGGTCCCAGCCGAAATCCTTGGCGATGGCGGCCTTGAAAACGCTCCACGCGTAGAGGATGCCCAAAGCCAGATTGATCCCGGTGCCGGCGAAGGTTACCACCCATCCCCGGCTGGCCGCAGGGCTGTGGGCGAGTTCGGCTTGTTGTGCGGTGAGGTCAGCCATGTTCGCTCCTTGGAACTGATAATCGACAAAGGACGATGGATGATTGACCGAAGAAGGCCCGATTTTCTCCCTCAATTATCAATCATCCATCATCCGCATTCCTTTCTGAACTACTTGCCCCGGCCTTTGACCAGGATTTCCACCACGCCCGGATCGGCCAGGGTCGTGATGTCGCCGAGATTGTCGGTGCTGTTCTCGGCGATCTTGCGGAGAATCCGCCGCATGATCTTGCCCGAGCGGGTCTTCGGCAGGGCCGGCGCGAACTGGATCACGTCCGGGCAGGCGATCGGGCCGATCTCCTTGCGGACGTGCATCACCAGTTCCTTCTTGAGCTCGTCGCTCTCGTGGATGCCTTCCTTGAGGGTGACGAAGGCATAGAGGGCCTGCCCCTTGATCTCGTGCGGCATGGGCGTCACGGCGGCCTCGGCCACCTTGGCGTGACTGACCAGGGCGCTCTCGACCTCGGCGGTGCCGATGCGGTGGCCGGAGACGTTGACCACGTCGTCGATGCGGCCCATCAGCCAGTAATCGCCGTCCTGGTCCATGCGGCAGCCGTCGCCGGTGAAGTACTGATCGGGGAACATCGTGAAGTACGTGTCGATGAAGCGGTCGTGGTCGCCCCACATGGTTCGCATCATGCCCGGCCAGGGCTTGCGGATGCAGAGCTTGCCGCCCTCGTTCGAGCCGCACGGGGAGCCGTCATCCCGGAGAATGATCGGATCGACACCGAAGAACGGTTTGGTCGCGCTGCCCGGCTTGAGCGTAAATGCGCCCGGCAGCGGCGTGATCAGGATGCCGCCCGTTTCCGTCTGCCACCACGTGTCCACGATCGGGCACTGCTCGTGGCCGATGTGCTTGTAGTACCAGACCCAGGCCTCCGGGTTGATCGGCTCGCCGACCGTGCCCAGGACCCGCAGCGTGTCCAGCTTGTACTTGGCGGGCCACTCGTCGCCCAGACGCATAAGCGAGCGGATCGCGGTGGGCGCGGTGTAGAAGACCGTGACGCCGAACTTGTCGCAAACCTGCCAGAACCGACCGGCGTCCGGATAGGTGGGGATGCCCTCGAACATCAGGCTCGTGGCGCCGTTGGCCAGCGGGCCGTAGACGATGTAGCTGTGCCCGGTCACCCAGCCGATGTCCGCCGTGCACCAGTAGACGTCGTCCTCGTGAATGTCAAAGATGACCTTGTGGCTCATCGCACAGTGCAACAGGTAGCCGGCGGTCGTATGGACAACGCCCTTGGGCTTGCCCGTCGAGCCGGAGGTGTACAGGATGAACAGCGGATCCTCGGCGTTCATCTTCTCGGCTTCGCACTTGTTGCCGGCCTTGGCCATCTCGTCGTGGTACCAGACATCGCGTCCTTCCTGCATCTTGCACGGGTCATCCGACGTCTTGACGACAATGACCGTCTCGATCGTGGGGGTTTTCCGCAGGGCCTCGTCGGCGATGCCCTTGAGCGGGATGTGCTTGCCGCCGCGAAGGGAGACGTTCGCGGTGATCAGCATCTTGCAGTCGGAGTCGTTGACGCGCCCTTCGATCGCGTCGGCGCTGAAACCGCCAAAGATGATCGAGTGGATGGCGCCGATGCGGCAGCACGCGAGCATGGCCACCGGGAGTTCCGGGACCATGGGCATGTAGATCGCCACGCGGTCGCCCTTGCGAATGCCCTTGGACTTCAGGACGTTGGCGAACTTGCAGACTTCCTTGTGCAGTTGCTCGTACGTGTATTTCCTGACGGCCGCATCGACCTCGCCTTGCCAGATCAGAGCCGTCTTCTTGGCGGTCGGCGTGCCCAGGTGGCGATCCAGGCAGTTGTAGGAGACGTTGAGCTGACCATCGGCAAACCACGTGTGCTCGATCTTGCGCGCGGCAGTATCCCACGTGTAACGCAGGCTCTCCGTGGGCTTGCGGAACCAACTCAGCGACTGCGCCTGCTCCAGCCAGAACCCGTCGGGATCGTTGATCGACCGATCCCACATCTTCTGATACTGCTCCACGCTGGACACATGGGCATGTTTCTGGACTCGTTCCGGCGGGGGGAACGTCCGCGTTTCGGTCATTAGCGAACTGATCGCTTTCTCTGATGCCATAGCAGTCTCCTTGAGTGATAAATCGGTTCTCCTCTCAGCGGCTCCCGGATGCCTCGGCCGGCCCCCCTCGCGGGTATCAAATACGTCCGACACTCGGCATCGCGGCAGCACCCGCGAGGCCCACGATATAAAACTTGGTTTATACGAGATCCGGCGACCCCTGTCAAAAAAAAATCTGCCGTTTCCGCCGGGCCAATCGTCCTTGCCGTATCTCGGCCGAGCCCGACGGACGCCGGCCCCGTGGTGTGCCCCGGGAGGGAAGGAAAACGGACGGGGAAGGGGGCGGGAAACACGTGCGGAAGATATGAGCCCGCCACGTCACGGCTTGCGCGGTTGGCTGCCAGCCGGACCGCCACGGGCACGATGAGGCAGGGGGGTGCGGAACGAAACGGGCAGGAACGTCACCTGCTGTACCCGGCATGGTGCGCCGGAAGATGGTTAAGATGCCAATAGCTTAGAATCGTCCTGACGGTCTCCGCGAGCTCGTCATAGCTGGATGACTTCACCATATATCCGGCGGTGCCGAGGTCGAAGCTGTCGAAGATGTCCTGTGGTTCGTCGGACGCAGTCAGCGCGACGACCGGGATGCCGCGCAGGGAAGGATCGTCCTTGATGGCCTTCAACAGTTCGAGGCCGCTCGTGCCCGGCATGTGGAGATCGAGCAGGATCAAGGCCGGCCGTTCCGTGCCCGGCGACTGCAAATGGGCCATCGCCTCCTCCGCACAGGCAACGTGCTTCACCGTCTCGGTGACGTCCGACTGTTGCAGGACCCGCTGGATCGCCAAGGCGTCGGCGGGATCGTCTTCAACGAGCAGTACAGGCTTGCGGTACGACATGGGGGTCCTCGGCATTCTCCTGGGGGAGCTCACTCAGCGTCCAATACAGATTGACGGTCCGTATGGCCTCGACGAAGTTCCGATAGTCCACCGGTTTGATGATGTAGCCGGCGACGTTGAGCCGGAAAGTCTGCACGACGTCCCGCTCCTCGCTGGAGGTAGTGAGCACGACGACGGGGATTCTCCGCAGGTTCGCATCGGTCTTCGCCACCTTGAGGAATTCGATTCCGTTCATCCGGGGCATGTTCAGATCGAGAAGAATGACGCAGGGCCGCTCGTTGTCCGGGTTCTGAAGGTAGGCCAGGGCCTCCTCGCCATTGATGGCGTGCACCAGCGGGTTCGTCACCTTCAGGTCCCGAAAGGCTCGACGGACCGTCATAGCGTCAATGCTGTCGTCCTCAACCAGCAGTACCGACCTGGAGTTTCTCATGTTGTTCTTCTCCGTGTGCCTTGGGCAGTGTGAAATAGAAGGAACACCCCTCACCCACTTGGGACTCGATCCAGATTCTCCCGCCGTACAACTCGACGATCTTCTTGACCAGAGTCAGCCCGATGCCTGTGCTTTCGTACTGGTCCCGCGGCACCAGAGTCTGAAACAGTTGGAAGATCCTCTCGTGGTGTTTCGCGTCGATGCCGGGTCCATTGTCGGATACGTTGAACGTCCAGCATTCCTCGTCTTCCCGGCACCCCACGGTGATGCGTCCTTGCGGTTTGTCCATGTACTTGATCGCATTGCTCAGGAGATTCTGGAACACCTGGGTGATCCGCGTCCGTTCGGATTCGATGACCGGCAACTCGTCGCCGATCGTGATGTGGATGTGTTCGGGAGGGGCCAGCAGGTCGACGATCTGCGGGACCAGCGCGCCGAGGTCCACCCTCTCCTTCTCCTCGTTGACGCGTCCGACCCTCGAGTACTGCAGGATTCCGTCGATCAGGGCGTGCATTCGGTCGACACGCCCGAGCAACAGGCGGAGCTGCTCTTGGCCTTCATCGTCCAGGCGGTCGGCCTGGTCGGTGGCGATCCACTCGGCCAGGGTCTTGATCCCGCGCAGCGGGGCTTTGAGATCATGCGAGACGACATAGGCAAAGTCCTTCAACTCCTTGTTCACGCATTCCAACTGCCGGTTGGCCTCCTCCCACTGTTGCACAAGCTCATCTCGCCTCCTGCTCGTGCGGACTTGCTCGGTGATGTCCCGGAAGCTCCACACGCGTCCCACGATCTCGCCGGCCAGGAACTGGGGCCGGGAATAGCGCTCGAATACGCGCCCGTCCTTGAACTGAATGAGGTCGTTGCTTTCCGCGGTAGGCTCCGCGTAGAGTTGTTGCACCCGCGCGGCAAACGCCTGGGGATTCTGGACCTGGTCGAGCACGAACGACAGCAGCGACACGTCCCGGTTCGAGGCCAGAACCGACTCAGGAATGCGCCACAGCGAAATGAACTTCTTGTTGAAGCCTCGGACCGTGCCAGAGCGGTCGACTACCAAAATGCCGTCGGCGGTGGAATCCAGAGTCGCCGCCAGAAGGGAGAGCGAATGGCGGAGCTGCTCCTCGGCGGCCTTGCGATCTTGGATCTCCCGGCGCAGCCGTTGGTTGATCTCGGTCAGCTCCTGCGAGCTGACATCCAGAGATCGCTCGATCAGGCGTCGATCCGCGTCGAAACCGTCGTACGCGTCGCTGACGGCCGCGAGGAGCGGTCCCCACTCCGGCCCCAGGGCGTCCAGGTTTGCAGGAGACTTCTCAATTTGTCGCTGGAGCAGCTTGTTCATCTCGGCCAGACTATTCGGAGAATGTCGTAATCGTCATCGTTTGGTTGTGCAACTGCGCTTCTTTCTGATGGGGCTCGACGGGACAGATCTCTCCATAGGAGTAGAAGCCGGTCATCGCGGTACTTGCCCCGAGTGTGTCTTGGACACTCTCAACCTCCTCATCGACCCGTTGCTTGAGCACCAGCTTGCGGCCGACGCAACTGATGAGAATGGCCAAGGCCGGGGCAGGCGATCCGCCCACCTGGGATTGTCTTGCCGAGTCGGCGGCGCCGTCCACCAGGCGCTCGAAATTGGCTTTCATCAGGCGCGCGAGGCTACCCTCCGGGACGTCGCCCGCGAAGGTCATGCTGCCGTCGGCCTCGTTGATCGCGAGAATCGTTCGCACGAGGCGCTCCTGTCCGTCGCTCAGGGCCAGGCTCAAGGGGAACAACAGGCCGGTGGCCGGCAGGCCGTCCGCCTGCTCGCCCAAGTATCTCTTGTACAGGTCCAGGACCGACTGTCCATCCAACTCATATACAACGTTTGCCCGGGATCGCGTGACAACGCGGT
>Ga0172362_10006324_pt1 | contig 10176 bp, 10 predicted proteins | sample LakKivs1_kivu2a2_FD_114534 | JGI IMG/M metagenome (GOLD analysis project Ga0172362, IMG submission 114534) | Sediment microbial communities from Lake Kivu, Rwanda - Sediment s1_kivu2a2 | ecosystem: Environmental > Aquatic > Freshwater > Lake > Sediment | place: Rwanda: Western Province, Lake... | reverse complement strand
GCGCCGGCCAATGAGCCCGGAGAGGTAGCTATCTTGTCTTTCCCATCTCTTATTAGGTTGTCCCGGCCGCTTCTTCATGGCTGGCCACTGGTAAAAGACGATAGGCCAACCAAATTACAAGCAGGGCATCAGCAATGAGACCCGCTGAGATAGCGACCTCCATCCAGTGAGGGAAGTAAGTGAAGCCCGGTCGCATGGCCAGAGCCAGCATGCTTACGTTAAAACGATTAAGTATCAGCCCCAGGACGACCAGCACCGCGCTCCAGAATACCCCTCTTCTGCTCTGCCTTACGCCGGGCATGGAGAATAAGATTACTGGCAAAATGACCCCGATAATCATTTCACCCCACCACAGCAGGTTCTGCGGATAGGCCGTAAAAATCAGGCCTATTTCTCCCCTCGCCATCAGGTCCATTAATTTCAGCAGCAGGTATAGACCGAGTATATAGGGAATAGCTTTACCCAGGCCGCTGAGAATATCCAGAGGTAACCTGTGACCAAATACCCTGCTGCTGAGTGTCGTCTCAAAAATCACCATGGCCGGCCCCACGGCTATCGCCGAATTCAGGAATAAAATCGGCAGTATCGGTGTGTACCACAATGGATGCAGTGTCTCCGGCATCATCAGCAACATAGAGCCCAGGGAGGACTGGTGCAAAGTTGAGAGAACGACACCGGCAATCACCAGGGGAATCTGAATCGTTCGGATAATGCGCCAAGGGATGCGCCAGTTAAATCGCCTGATGACCGGAAGGTTGCTCTTGCTTAAGCCCTCAAATACCGCGGGACTAAACTCCAGTGCCAGCACTGCGGTGTATGTCATGACGCATATGGCTACTTCAAAAAGCGGGGAATGGATATTCCAGTAAATCATGGCATGCCAGATGTACCAGGGTTGCCCCAGGTCTACCAGCAGGGCGAGAATCACCAAAGTGTAGCCCAAGAACGCAGTCAAAACTGCGGGCCTGGCTACCGCGTGATACTTTTCCCGGTTAAAGAGGTAGACCCATCCGGCTAACGTAAAACCACCTGCTGCCAGAGCCACGCCGCAGTACAGGTCAAAACTTATCCAGAAACCCCAGGGACGTCCGTCGCTCAGGTTGCTGACGGCGCCAAGCCCGTTGATGTAACGGATAATCATTGGTATGAGACCAAGGATAACCACGATGGTCAGGACAGATATGCCCAAAGGAAATGTGCGTTTCTGTTGTTGTATCATCTCGGCACCCCTGTATTTTCTTTGTCGCTCTTCTTTATCCGGCTGAGCTTCCGTCTCCGTTTGGTAAGCCAGTATATGCCAGTCATGGCCGCCGCTACGCCCAGAAGCACCGGCGGGACAGCACCCATGGCACGCGCCGCATTGACCGTCACCGGCTCAGAGCTGTGGCTGGCAAATCCCAGTTTCTCAAAGGGGACGGGGGACAGATATAACCAGGACGTACCGCCCACCTCTTTCTCTCCATAGATGTGGTCAACATATCTACCTGGTGCCGCTTTAATACGTTCTCTGGCTTCGGCGAGGAGGTCATCGCGCTCGCCGAACTTGAGAGCACCGGTGGGACAGGTAGTTACACAGGCTGGTTTGAGACCTGCACCCTGTCGGTCGGCACAAAAAGTGCACTTGCGTATCCATGGCATCGGCTTATCCCATTCAAAGTTCGGTATGCCAAAGGGACAGGCTACCTGACAGTAACGGCAGCCGATGCACTTACGGTCGTCATAGGTCACCGGTCCATCTGGCCTCTTCTCCAGAGCGCCGACGATACAGGCCTCGACACATGCCGGATGCGCGCAGTGCATGCACTGTAGCTTGTTAAAGACCCACTGGAACTTACCGTTGTCTTCTATCTCGCTAAAGTGTATCCTGGTGAAGGTATAGGCATCCATTCTCGGAGGGTTTTCGCAGGTCCCCGTGTTGGCGGTGGCCACTGCGGGCAGTTCATTCCACTGTTTGCAGGCCACCTGACAGGCACGGCAGCCGATGCACTTGGTGGCGTCGTACAACACTCCTTTACCCATCTTATGCCCTCCTTACATTGCACAGGAATGTCTTGTATTCAGGGATGGTGGTGTTGGCATCACCAACCGTGGGAGTTAGAATATTACCGCTGTCGCCTTTGGCCATGCCGCTGTACCCAAAGTGCCATATCACGCCGATATGGTGGATAGCCTTTCCCCCCACCCTTAACGGCTGGAAGCGTCTGGTGACCACAGCCACTGCCGAAATCTCTCCCCGGGCCGAACTGACAACGACATTGCCTCCATTTTTAATGTTTTTCTCGGCAGCTAGTTCTTCGTCCATTTCCACGTACATATTGGGCATGAGTTCCACTAGCCAGGGCAGGTTTCGGGTCATGATGCCGGTCTGCCAGTGCTCGGTACAGCGGTAGGTGGTGCCCACATAAGGGTACTGGTTAGATGTGCCCCGCTCATTCATATATTTCCCAATGAAGGCGCAGGGGTCGTTATTGGTGCCTGACATCAAGTTTTTATCCAGTGGGCTTTCCCATGGCTCATAGACCTCGGGTAATGGCCCCTCGACAAGACCGTAGCCCCAGAGACGAGCCACGCCTTCTGGCTTCATAATAAAAGGCAGATACTTCGCTCCGATTTCCGCCTGGTTTATCGGTGGCCAGCCGCCATCAGGAATATCGCCCTCCCATTTCTTGGCTGCCGCATTATAATAGATAACAGGTTGTTCGCTGTCCCAGGCCACTCCATCCAGGTCAACAGATGCCCGGTTGTAGATAATCCTCCGGTTAAGTGGCCAGCACCACGACCAGCCGGAATACAGGCCGATTTGCTTGGGATGTGAGTCCACTGTGCCCCGTCTGGCGCATTTATTGCCTTCCTCTTCCGAGTACTGGTTACAGTATAGCCAGTTACCGGAGGTGGTGGTGCCGTCATCCTTCAGTGCGGTAAAGCTGGCCACCAGCTTGCCGGAGGTCAGGTCATAGCCGTTAATCTCTCTGGCCACGGCATCGGCGGTAATGTGTTCCCCATAGTTCCAGTTAAGGTCAATGATGGGCCTGGCTTTAGGGGTACTGTCAGCCTGATAAAGTTCTTTCAGCTTCAGCATAACCAAGTGCATGATCTCCAGGTCAGGCAAGGCTTCTCCCGGTGGCTCTACCGCCTTGTAGCGCCACTGTGCCCAGCGCCCGCTGTTGCTGATACTCCCCTCTTTTTCATAGGAACAGGCTGCCGGCAGAATAAGTACCTCAGTCTTGATATCAGAAGGGTTTACCCCGGGTCTCTTCCAGAACTCCGCGGTTTCATTCATCCATATGTCAGCAACAACCAGCCAATCAAGGTTTCCCAGGGCTTGGCGCGCGCCATTGGAATTGGGGCCACCTGATGCCGGGTTTTGCCCCCAGTTCCAGAGCCCCTTGATTTTGCCTTCACCCATGGCTTCAATCATCCCGATGTGGGTGTAATTAATTTTGGGGTCAACTTTGGGCAGGTAATTGAAGCAGAAGTCGTTATCCTTGGTAGCAGCCTCGCCATACCAGGCCTTGAGCAAGCTGATGATGTACTTTCTGGCATTGCCCCACCAGTTGGAGCTGGTATCCCCCGCCAGACCCTGAGGTGTAATGGTACTGTCCGGGTGTTTGTCGCTTCGCTTTAAATATGCCTCAATATCAGTATCGCTTTCAACTGGAACATTGAGATAACCGGGCAGGATATGCGCTAGCAGGCACATATCAGTGGAGCCCTGTACATTAGATGTGCCGCGTAAGGCATTGATGCCACCGCCGGCGACACCCATGTTGCCCAGCAGGAGCTGGAGTATGCCGTAGGCCCTTATATTTTGAGTGCCGTAGGTATGCTGCGTTGCTCCCATGGCATAACAGATAGTACCGGCCTTGCCTTTTTTACCGGTGGCGGTATAAGTCTTTATAACCTCAAGGTAAACATCTTTAGGTGTACCGGTGATGTTACAGACTGTATCCACGTCGTAGCGGGAAAAATGTTTCTTCAACAGCTGGAAGACACAATTGGGGTCTTGCAAAGTAAGGTCAGTGGCGGGAGTTTTCGTGTTGGCATATTTCCAGGCGTTCTTGGCAGCATCGGTGTACTTGCCGCCGCTCACTTCTCCGAATAGCCCGTCATTGAAGATGAAATCAGGGTTGATAATGAGAGCAGCATTGGTGTACTGCATCACATATTCCATATTATAGTTATCAGGGTTTTTCTCCATATCATCGAGCACATACTCTATCATGCCACCGATAAAGGCTATGTCAGTACCTGACCTTATCGGGGCATAGATATCCGCCTTGGCCGAGGTGCGGCTGAAACGCGGGTCTATATGTATAAGCTTGGCGCCTCTTTCCATGGCTTTGGTAATCCATTTGAACGATACAGGATGGTTTTCGGCGGCATTGGAGCCGATAATCATCACGCAGTCAGCATTTCTGAGGTCAATATAATGGTTGGTCATAGCGCCTCTGCCGAAGCTTTCCGCCAGACTGGCGACGGTAGAAGAATGTCAGAGACGGGCGCAGTGCTCCAAATATACTATGCCCAGAGCACGGTCCATCTTGGCCAGTAAATAACACTCCTCATTGTCCAGCTCACCGCCGCCAAGGCTGGCGATAGCGTCGGTGCGGCCGGCCAGAGCGTTCCAGTGATTATCCCTGGTGTCTTTGACTCGCCTGGCGATTGTCTCTATCATCCAGTCCCATGTCTTTTCCTCCCAGGTGGCAGAGTTTGGTGCCCTGTAGAGTGGCTTGGTAAGCCGATATGGATTAGGTTTGCCATCTACCTGGTGAATCTGAGCCATAGCCTGCCCCTTGGGGCACAGAGCGCCCTCATTGATAGGATGGTCAGGGTCACCCTCAAGCTTGATAATGCCATCCTCATAGGCGGTCACAATGGCTCCGCAGCCAACAGAGCAGTAACAGCAGATGGTAGTTGTTTCCTTGACCTTCCTTTTTAGCGGGAATTCCCGGGGAGCAGCCAGCACGGTTCCATCAGGGATGAAGCTGAGAGCAACTGCAGCACTCAGTCCTGCCCCCGACAGTCTCAAGAAATCTCTACGGTTCAGTTCCACAAAATATCTTCCCCCTTTCTTACCGTATAACGGGCAGCAAAGAGCCGCTGGTTCTCAAACTCAGTAATACCCAACGGCTCTCAATGCTTCTTTGACGAAAATTGCACTAATGCTACTCTTTCGCAATTATGTTTTCGTCCTTCCTGGCATTTTCCACATTAATAACTTTTACTCGGTTTTAGCCACTGCTTTCACCCTTTTCTTCAAGCTAACTCGCCTTGCCTTCATCTCCCTGATAGCAGAAAGGACACCGCCTATGTTCAAATACCAGACGAATAATACGGGAAGAAGTATAACAGGTATTGCTACCACTAAAACTACTATTATCTGCCAGTCCATTTTTCTTCACTCCTTTCTTCTTTAACCTCTATACTTTCCTGTTGTCTCTACTATCAAAGTAACACTTAATTGGAGAGCTAGACTTCCGCCATGATACCTAATTTTCTATTCCAGAAGTTTAGGTATTTGTGCATATTCCCCCTTTAAATTAAGCATTTTTACCTATTGACAATATACACGTTACCGTGTAATATTGCTACATCGGGTAAATCATCATCTGCCAGCTACTGTGATATACAGTATCCGCCCGAATATGCCCCGTGATATGGTGTGTGATGTCCGTTTCATCAACAGCTTCGCCAGGCAGGCGTAAACCAACCGGCCACCGGCAGCAAAACTATCGGGTGGCACCATCGGCAAGCAAAATCTCAGAACGGTTTCTTATCCAGGTCTGGCAAAATCTTCTTGGCGGAGATGGCTTGGTTACCGAGGAAGGCGAACCGATACGCCTTATCTATCCGGGAAGGGAAAACGATGACCGTGGCGCTGATATCAAGGACGCCGTCATTCTGGCGGAGTCAGGACTAATTAAGGGTGACGTTGAATTCCACCTGCATTCAGATGGCTGGAAGGAACACCGCCATCATCTGGACCCCGCCTATAACCGCACCATCCTGCACGTGGTGATGTGGCCCAGGAGCCAGACAACCACGACGCTTCAGAGCGGGCAGAAAGTCCCGGTCCTGGCACTGAGCAAATACATTGATAAAGCGATAAGTCAGCGAGGCAAAACAGGCTTTCCCGCCAGTGCCCCGGCCCTGCCCTGCTACCAAGTCGCCAAATGGTGGCCCATGCAGAGAATAAATGAAATGCTGGACAGCGCCGGGCGGGAACGTTTTCTGATTAAAGCGGGCGCTTTACAGGACGAATTAGGCCGGGGGCAACCGTCTCAAATATTGTACCGGGGCATAATGGGAGCACTGGGTTACTCTAAAAACAAGCTCCCCTTTGCGGAACTGGCCCGGAGGGTGCCCTTACACTGCCTGGAAACTATAGTCCAGCGTCACCGGTCAGATGACGAATGCCTCGCCCGGCAGCAGGCACTCCTCTTCGGTACCGCCGGTCTGCTGCCTTCACAGCGCGGCCTCGGCCAATTTTTGACCGCAGATGGCCACTGGATTGAAAAGCTGGAAAGATACTGGTCTGAGTATGACTACGGTTACGGAATGTCCGCTGATAGCTGGCGTCTGGTCAAGGTCAGGCCGAACAACTACCCTGTACGCCGTATTGCCGGCATAAGCCATCTGGTGCTGCGCCACCGCCGCCAGGGCCTGCTTGAAGGGCTCCTCAATTTAATAAAGGGAATGGCAATCAACCGGACGTACGGCACCCTGGAAGCGGCCATGATGGTGACAGCCAGTGGCTACTGGAAGAGGCGCTATGACTTTGGCGGCTATCGCCGGGATATCGCCCCGGCACTTATCGGCAACAGCCGTGCCGCGGCCATGGTGGTCAACATCATCCTTCCCTTCGCTTACGCCTGGGGACAGGTCAGGATGCAGCCGGAAATAAGCGCCAAGTCCATGGCAATATTCACCACCTATCCAAAATCAGACACCAACGCCATTGAAAGACATATGGCGAAGCAGCTTGGCCGGAGCTGCGTGCCCATTTTCCGGGCCCAGCGGCAGCAGGGAATGATTCATGTCTATAAAACGCTGTGCACACAGGGGAAGTGCGCGGTCTGTCCTCTGAGCATGGGCAGATAAGAGCCGACACCAGCGGCTAACTGGCCTGGTCAACTCAAGTATTCTGACACTTGAGCAAGGTTCCGGAGACGGGGGCAGTCAGCAATTTCGGGGAAAAAGTCGCCCCGGTCAATCAAAATCCCCTTCATCCCCGCCTTATTGGCACCGATGACGTCTATTTCATACTGGTCGCCAACGTAGATGGCTTCGGCAGGTTGAACCCCGGCCCTTTTCACCGCCTCCTGAAATATCTCCGGGCTGGGTTTGTTGAAGCCGGTGTCCAGCGAGGTCACCACCACCTGGAGCCAGGCCGTTAGTTTTAATCTGTCCAGCATCGCCGTGATGTCCTGGTCCACATTGGAGATGAGGCCCAATATCAATCCCCGCTTTTTGAGGCCGGCCAGCGCTGGCAAAACATCATCAAAAAGCACCTGCTTCAGCGCAAACTGCCTCATCTTGCCCACCAGCCCGGGAATGAGACGGTCATCAGCCTCAATGCCAGCTTCCTGGAGCAGGATGCGCTCGTATTGTGCCCAGACCGTCGCTTGTTCTTCCTTGCTGCGCTTGCCCAGGGATAAACGAGAGTGTTCCCGGTAGATGTACTCATCGGCAACAATCATGGGTCGGCGCAAGAGCTCCGGACTCACCTCAATGCCGAATTCCTGCAATGCCCCTGCCTGCAGCACTTCCCGGGGCGGGTCATAGCCCAGCAGGGTATGGTACAGGTCGAAAAAGACCGCCTTAATCATGGACGGTGCTATTGTACCGAAAGTGCCGCTATTCTGTAAAGGAAACGGCCAAACCGGGAGTAAACAACGCGACGCCAAAAGTGTATACTAGAGGGAAACTTTATTTGTAAATAAAGAGATGACGGCCGTACTGTCCGGTGCCGAAATAAGACGTCTGCTGGCCGCCAGGCCCCCGCTGGTGGAGAGCTGGGTGGACCTGGAGCAGCAGTTGCAGCCCAACGGCATTGACCTAACTCTGCGCGAGGTGGCACTGCTCCAGTCCGCCGGTGCCATAACTGTGGACAATGGCCAGCGCCAAATATCCGACCTGGCCCCGCTGGTCTTTGATGGGTTGGGCAATATCGACCTGGCGGCGGGCATATACCTGATTACCTACAATGAAATAGTACACCTGCCCGAGAACATCACCGCGCTGGCGGCACCGCGTTCCAGCCTCCTCCGCTGCGGCGCCACCATCGGGACGGCAATATGGGATGCCGGCTATTCGGGGCGCTCACAGTCGCTGCTGGTGGTCTATAATCCCCAGGGCATCCGGCTGCAGCGGAATGCCCGAATTTTGCAGCTGATTTTCCTCAGACTGACCGGAAAGACCAGAGGGTATCAAGGAAGATACCAGGGAGAAAATGTTTAGTCGTCCCTACCTCTTGACCACGCTGGTGATGTACCAGTCCTGCGGCGGGTCCTGGCTGGTATCCACCGTCAAATGAACGATAGCCAGATTCGGATACAGGCCTTTCAGGTCATCCAGGTCCACGGCTTCAAACTTCTTCTTGTTGTTGAGGTAAGCCTGCTCGGTGAGGGCGTTTGATTCGTAGTTATCTCTGGTCCGCGCCAGTATCCGCCTTAGAGACACCTCTTGCGGGCAGTCGGTCTGCAATATCACAAACCTCAGATTGTGCTTGGCCGCGATGGCCGCAGCGCGCCGCCGCAACGACTGGGTGATGAAGGTGGCGTCCATTATCACGCCCCCGCCTTTATTATCTAAAACCTCCTCCGCCCGCCGGAACATCTCGTCGTAGACCATGGTGCGCTTATTCATATCGGCAGCCACTTTCTCATTGAAAACGTCTTCCTTTTTCAGCAGCTCCAAGCGTATAAGGTCGGTCCGCAGCAGCGGATAACCGGTTATTCTGGCCACTTCCTCGGTGGTCTCCGTTTTCCAGGTGCCGGGCAGGCCGCAAGCAATCAAGACAAAACCTCTGCCCAGCCCGGCTTCAATATAATGCCGGAACGGTTCTCTCACTTCTTCACCCCCTCCGGTGCGGTGTATGAATCGGCCAGCGCAAAATAGTCCCTGGCCACAGCCAGAATCTTTTTTTTCTCCGCCTCTGAAATATACGGGTCATCAAGCTTGAAACCCTCCACCTTGCCCCGGACATAAGCCCGGTAGCATTTATAGAAATTGAGCAATGTTTTCAATTCGGTGTCCCCGCTGGCCGTCAGGTAAGCATTGACAAAATGCTGCGACAGGTCGGCCCGGCGGTAATGGTCCAGGTCCATGGCCAGAAAGGCCACCTCAGAGGCAACGTCACCATAGCGAAAGCGGTCATTGAACTCAATGCAGTCGTAAATGCAAATGCCGTTGCCGAAGCAGACATGGGCGGCATGAAGGTCGCCGTGGCAATCGCGTATCCTGCCCTCGCTGACGCGGCGGCGGAAAAGCGGGGCGTTTTGCACCAGAAAATTCTCGGTGAAGGACCTGATGTGTTCGCATTTTTCCGGGGAAATGGTGGTGCCGACGTATTTTCCGGTCTGGTTAAAATTCTCGGCCGTGTTTTGGCTTATGGCATTGAGGTCGCCAAAGGCGCTGATGGCGGCGTTTGTCTCCGCTTTCTCATGGAATCGGGCCAGTTTCTGCGCCACTGCCGCCAGCATCTCCGGGGTCGCCTGGTTCCGGGCAAGCCTGACATCCAGCATCGCCTCTTGCGGGAGGCGGCGCATCTTCACCGCGTATTCCACAGGCCGGCCGCTACCATTTATGGATACCCTGCCCGCCTGCCTGGCGATGGCGACCACGCCCAGATAGGCCTCCGGACAGAGCCGCCGGTTCAGTTCCACTTCTCTCTGGCAGTAGAAACGGCGCTTCTCCAGCGTCGTGTAGTCAAGATAGCCCAGATTGACCGGTTTCTTCACTTTGTAAACGTAGTCGCCGGCCAGAAAGATGAACGACATCTGGGTCTGCACCAGTTCCACCTTTGGCGGGGAATCCGGGTATATCCTCGGGTCAAGCAGTGCCTGAATTAACTCTGGAAACTGCGGCATAAGTCCACTCCCTTATGACTGTCCCCCAATATTTTTACCCTCCTCCTTAGTCCCCCTCTCCTTATAGGAGCGAACAATTGAATAT
>Ga0172362_10006323_pt1 | contig 10176 bp, 10 predicted proteins | sample LakKivs1_kivu2a2_FD_114534 | JGI IMG/M metagenome (GOLD analysis project Ga0172362, IMG submission 114534) | Sediment microbial communities from Lake Kivu, Rwanda - Sediment s1_kivu2a2 | ecosystem: Environmental > Aquatic > Freshwater > Lake > Sediment | place: Rwanda: Western Province, Lake... | reverse complement strand
CAGTCGAACCTCGCGACCGAGACGACCTTTGCCAGCCCCGGCGCGTAGCGCACGATCATGCCGGCCTGGTTGGGGTACTCCCCGTCCAGCTCGCCGGCGGCCATGTGGTCCTCGTCCCAGAACGACTCCCTGCCGCCGACGAACTCGTTCACGTCGCGCCAGGCGCCCTTTCCGAGCACGGCCGGGGGGGCGCCCGCATCCGGAAACGCCTTGCCGAAGGCGTTGCCGAAGGCGACGACCGTGCCGTCGGCCTGCGAGCCGGCGGCCACGAACTGCTCGACTCCCGGCGAGCCGAACAGCGTGGCGGAGCGCACGGCCATGCGGGGCTGCTTTGCCGCCTTGCGGATGAACTCGGCCAGGCGCGGCAGGCGAGGCGGCTCGGCGTGCAGCGTGAGGGCCACCTGGTTGGTCGCGATGTTTGCGGCACCGTCGCGGTACGTCGCGCGGATGCGGTATGTCCCGGCGCGGCGCAGACCGTAGTGCCGCCTGCCCAGCGCATTGGGCCGCATCACCGGCGGCGGGGGGTAGTTGGGATCGACGGCCGACAGATCGTAGAAGAACGCCGGCGTCAGGTCGATTTTGCACTCCTGCCCGGGCGGAAGGACGACCATCGTGCCGTTGGCCGCGGCGTGCGGCGTCGCCGCCCAGCAGAACGGCTCGACCGCCTTGCCGTCCGGGCCGATCACCTCCGCGCTGATCGCCCCGGTGGCGCCGGCGGCGTTGGCGTCCTGGAAGACCTGCACCGGCTGGCTGCCCGTGCATTTCAGCGTCAGCGTGAGGTGGAAGATCTCGAAGATGGGCCGCGGTTTGAGGCGGTTCTGCAACCGCCGCGGCACCACCGTCATGCGCCCGAGGTAGCCGAACGTCCGGCGGTCGGCGGACAGCCCCGCCTGAAGCCCGCCGGCTTCGGCCCCGAAGCCGCTCTGCGCCGCGCCGGGCTCGACGACGGTCACCTTGGGCGTGCCCGCGCGGGCGCCCGCGAGGCACAACGACACCGCTGCCGCCGCCACCAAACCATGCCTGCTCCACGTCATCCGATCCATCTCCCGTTCGCCGGCGTGCCGGCAATGCGAACATACATACCTTACGCGGCGCCCGCCCGCCACATCGCAGCCGCCGCGGCAGCGATACGGGCGAACAACGTCCCAACCGCCGCGACCGACAGGCAGGCCATCCATGCCGCATCGCGTCTGCGCACTGCCCGCTCCTTCGGCGCCGCTGTGGTCTCCGCCTCTGTTTCAACCACGCAGCGGCGGCAACGTGACGGCGAACGAGCCGCGCCGGGCCCTCAGCCCCGCCCGTTCACCAGATCACGGGCAGACCGGCGTTGCGCAGGCGAGCATCGGCCGTCACGAGCGGAATGCCCAGCCACAGCGCGGTGGCGGCGATCATGCGGTCCGGCATATCGGGAACCGCCCCACGGGAGACCTGCGCCAGCACCTCTGCCATCTCGGCCCCGAAGGGGACGGGTTGCAGGCCGGAACCCTGTCGCCCCAGCGTCTCGACGAGAAGCTGCCTCACTCGAGAATCCATTCGCCCCCGTTCCACAAGGTAGGTGAGCTCCACGAGGGTGATGACGGACACCAGGACAGGAAATCCCCCGTCGATTGCCTTTGCCATTGCGTCGCGTGCCGCTGGCGACAGGCGCGGCGAATCCGTCAGATACCACACCACGGCATGGGTGTCCGCCAGACGCGAGGTCATTCCAGTTCCCGGTCGCTGCTTGAGCCCCACATCGCCCGACGGTTGCGCCGGAAATCCTCAAGGGACAGATCGCAGCCGATGTCGGCCGCCATGCCCATCGGATCGGACAGCGGTTTCGCCCGAGGGCGACCTGACTGCTCCTGAATCCGTTCGGCGTACTTCAGCACCAGTTCCTGCTTGTCCGCAGGAAGCGAGAGCACTTTCTGGATGACAGACTGGATAGTGGTCATCTTGACGTGCATCGTATCACCCACGCATTCGCGGGGGAAGGTGCCGCCGTGACCCGTGCGAGACCCAGGCCCGGCGCGGTCGAGGGCCCTTACTCATAGGACCAACCTGTGCTTGCCCGCCCGCAGGTGGCGCCTGCGCCCGGGGAGTATGATCGGCACGGGCGAGTCGATTTCGGCGGCGATGCGCCGGGCCTTGTTGCGATGCAGGCGGACGCGCACGGCCCCGTGCGGCGTGGGCACCGCGCCCGACGCGCGCTCCAGCGGGCCGAGGGCCGGTTCGAACCGCACGCGGGCGAAGCCGTCGGCGACCGGATCGGGCTCGACGCCCAGGACGGTCTGGAGGAACTCGATGGCCGGCGCGACCGACCAGGCGTGGCAGTCGCTGCGCGGGTTGCCGCGGTCGGTTTCCGGCCAGGTCGTCAGGCCCGTGCCGTCCAGCAGCTTCTCCCAGTGCGGAAGCTGGCCGAACAGCTCGGCGCGCAGGCCGGCGGCCTTGAGCGCCGCGAGGAGGTAGTAGCGGTAGTAGAACGTGCCCGGCTGGGCGACGGTGTCGTCGGCAAGCGCGCGGCGGAGGACGGCGGCGGCCTTCGCCGGCGGCCAGGCGCCCGCCAGCACCGCCTCCACCTGCGCGTGGGTGCTGAACGACCTGGCGGCGGGCGTGTCGGCCAGCAGGCCGCGGCGGGCGTCCCAGCACGCCCGCAGAGCCGCGGCCGTCAGGTCGCGGGCCAGCCTGCGCCAGCGCGGCGCCAGTTCGGCGCATCCGGCCGCACGCTCCAGGCCGGCCTGCCAGCGGCACGCCGAGGCCGCCAGCAGCGTGAGGATGGACGAGCCGCCGCCGGAATCCTGCGGGGCGTTGCCGGCGCGGAAGGCGCCCGTCCAGTCGACGAACGGCGCGTGCTCGACGAGGCCCAGCATGCCGTCGGCGCGACGGCGGCGCAGGAACCAGTCCAGCACCTCGCGGGCAAACGGCACATAGGGGCGCAGGAACTCCGCCTCGCCGCGATACACGCGGAAGTCGTGCATCATCCCGATCCAGTACAGCGAGAACGTCGGCAGCACCTGCACCGACCGCGACGGCCAGCGGCACTGCGTCAGCCCCTCCGGCAGCCGCGAGGCGCGGAAGTCGTCGATCGCCTTGCGGGCCAGGGCGTCGTCGTCGGCCAGCAGGTAGTGAAAGACCGCCTGCACGCGGCTGTCGCCGGGGAACTGCGCCTGCTCGTAGTGGGGGCAGTCGAAGAACGTCTCGTGCGCGCACAGCGTGGCCGTGCGCCAGCTCACCTCCCAGATCTTGCGGCAGGCGGCGCGGCGCGCGGCGTCGGGGGCGAAACGCGCCCGCTGCCGCAGCGGGTAGCCCGTCGCCAGAAGAGCGAACCGCTCCAGCGTCAGCGGCTCGTCGGCCGTAGCGACCGTGAGCTCCGCGTAGCGGAACGGGCGGAAGTGCAGCGTGGTGAACAGGCGCCCGCGGCCGCCGTCGGGCAGGAACTCGTCCAGGTGGCCCCAGATGTGCTTGCCGGCCGTCTCGTCGCGGTTGCCCTTGGCCCACGTGCGGTCGATGAGGGGCGCCTCATTCCAGACGGCGCGGATGACGGCCCCGCGCCCGCCGGAGACGCTCAGCAGCGGGTAGGCGTTGGTCAGCTCGCCGCGGTCCAGCAGCAGGCGGCACCGGCCGCGGGCGGGCACGATCAGCGGGAAGACGCCGCCGCCGCCGGTTGTCCCTTCCGCCTCGGCCAGGCGGGCGAAGGCGACCTCGCGCTCGTCCATGGGCGGCAGGGGCTCCGGCCGCAGCGAGCAGCCCAGCGGGAAGTTGCCCCACTCGTCGGCCGCCGCGGAGCAGACAACCTTCGCCGCCGGCCAGGATGAGTCGTGGTAGTCTGCCCGCTGCCAGCCCCACGGCGCCGCGGCGGCGTCGATGCGCTCGCAAGCGCCGATGACGCCCTGCCGCCGCCCGTCGGCCCAGCCGCCCTCAGCCAGCGGCGACCGCGACGTGTCGTGCAGGCAGCGCCACTGCGGACCGCTGCGCACGGCGGCGTCGAGGGCCTCGCCCTCGGCGCACAACAGGAAGAACGCCGGCCCGCCAAGCTGCCCGATCCCGCCGTGGCGCCCGAAGTGCACCGCCTCAGCCGCCAGCACGTGCCGCCCCGCCGCCAGCGTCCCCAGCGGCACCCGCACCGCGCCCCAGCGATTGGGGTCCGACCGCGACGGCCCGCGCGCGATCCGCCGGCCGTCCAGGTACAGGATGAACCGCTGGCTGGCGGAGACCCACACGCCCGGGCGCCTCGCCGCCCGCGGCAGCTCGAAACTCCGCCGGAACAGCACGATGGCCCAATCCTCGCGCGGCACGGCCGGGTCGGGATGCCACACCGCCGGCGCGCGAAGGACGGGGTGGCCGGGGCAGAACCGGTCCGGAAGTCCGGTCGAGCAACTCCGTATGGCGTTGTATGGCATTCTGGCGTGCAATCCTGTGGACCGAGGTCAGGTTGTGGAGCCAACTGCGCCTTTGACATCGGCGAGATCACATAGTAAGCGATTGAATTTCCGCGTGGCGAAGGACCAGAAGTCGCTGATCGAGCAGGCCGCCGCCGCCAGTTGCCAGACCGTCAGCGCCTTCGCCGTCTCGCATCTCGTCGCAGACGCGCACAGCGTCCTCCGGGAGGAGGAGGCCGTGATCCGCTCCGCCCGCGACCGCGAGAGGTTCCTCACACTGATCGAGTCGCCGCCCGAACCCAACGAAGCGTTGAGGAAGGGCGCCGAACTCTACAGGCGCCAGCGTGTCTGAGCCTCACCTGCCCCGCTGGTCGATCCAGCCGCTCTCGCCGCAGCACCAGCGGGCCGGATTCGACTGCGGCGCGTCGGGCCTGAACGACTTCCCTGCCAAGTATGCGGGGCAGGAACCAGAGGTCGGGTCTTTGCCGGGCCTACGTCGCTGTCACGCCCGGGTCCGGGCGGGTCGAGGGGTTCTACACCCTGTCGTCCAGTTGCGTCCGTTTTGGCGACTTGCCGGAAGCGGACCGGAAAAGGCTGCCACGGTATCCCCTGCCCGTCGCCCTTATCGGAAGGCTGGCTGTCGACCTGACGGTCCAGGGCAGGGGACTTGGCCGGGTGCTGCTGCTCGATGCCATGGCCCGAGCACTTCGCGCTGCCGACGCTACCGGGCTTCACGCGATCGAAGTCAGGGCCAAGGGCGCCCGCGCCAGAGCATCCTACGTCAAGTTCGGTTTCGTCGATGACGACCTGCACCTGTACCTTCCCCTGGCTGTCGTCGGCAAACTGGGCTTGCCGACGTGACCGCGCCAGGCACGGGAAACATGCCGCCCCGCGAGAGCACGGGCGTTCAGGGTCTTGCGGCTGGCACCGCCACTGCCCGTCCGGGAGGGGCCGCGTCGTAGAACAGCGGCGCGGCGCCCTCGACTTTGAGCGTCTCGCTGCGCTTGACGGCGCCGAGCTGCGGCTGGGCGTCGAACGGCTCCAGCAGCAGCCGGCAGGCGGCCCCCACGCGGGCGTTCTCGACGGGCAGGTGCCTGCTGGCCATGATTGACCAGTGCGCCACGTGGATGACCTGCCCGACCTTGGGACCGTCGCGGGCGCCCGGCACCTTCGTCACGCGGTACTCGTGGACCACCAGCGCCCGGCTGTAGGGCTGGATCTGCTGGATCGTGAACGGGCGCGACTTGGCCAGCAGCACGGCCTCGACGGCGAAGACGGCGGCGGCGGGGCGCTTGGCGACCTTGGCGCTGTAGGCCTGGAAGTTGCGCCGGGCCTCCTCGGCCCCGACGGCGCGGGCATAGATCGCCACGCCCTCGATGGTGCCCTCCCACTGCCTGCCGCCGTCGGCGTCCTGGCCGAAGATCAGCTCCCGGCGCTTCCAGCCGCGAACGTCGGCGCCGAGCGCGGCGCTCCAGACGATGTCGCCGTTGCAGCACGCGGACGCCTCCCTGCCGTCGAAGCTGACCACCACGTGGGCCGGCGCGTTGGGCTCCAGCGAGATGATCCTCCGCTCCAGCGTTCCGCCGCGGACCTTCGGCAGCACCAGCCACACGTCCCAGCCCTTCTGGTACAGCTCCAGGTTCGCCTGCTGCTTGTCCTCGCCGAGCGTGACGATGGTCGCGGGCTTTGCCGCCCGCCCGGCCGGCGCGATCCACGCCTCCACCGCGAACTGCCCGCTCTTGCGGCAGGCCATGGAGATCGGCTCGCCGCAGCCCCCGGCCAGGCACGAGCCGTCCGAGATCACCATCGCGCAGTTGCGGTCGTAGCGGGCGCAGCCGCGGAGAGTCATCCAGTGCGAGAAGGCCGTCATCATCAGCGGGGTGTAGGCCACGCGCGGCTTGTCGCCCGTCTCCCAGCGGTAGATCAGCCCCTTGGTCTCCACCGGCCAGCGTATGCCGTCGTCGCCGCGGGCGGGCATGTTGGCGTCGAGCGCGTAGGAATCGTCCGCCGGCGCGGGCTGCGCGCCCACGGCGGCGGCGACGGCCAGGCCGGCGGCGAACCGCCCGGCCAGCCGCGCCCAGCCACTCCCGACACGACACAAACGACTCACGGCACTGATTGCCTCCGCACGCATTGGTGATGCAGCTTCCGTGCCACGGCTGACGACAGAATGCGGCATCGGCCATGACGCGTGCAAACCTTTATCCACAAGTCCTATGCACGACGGGCCGAAGAGGAGCGCCGGCGCCAGGCCGCCGCGGCGCCTGCGCAACCGTCCCCGCCGGCGCCGGTCGGGCGGGCACTATTGCCCGCCTTACCCGGCAGGGGCTTGAACCGCCCCGCCGACCGCGGCAGACTACGCCTGCCCGCTGATGGTTGATTGCTGATACCTGATACCTCCATAGGAGCCGCCCATGGCCAAGGACTACGACCTGGTGACCTTCGGCGAGGCGATGGTGCGCCTCTCGTCGCCCGAACACATGCGCCTGGAGGCCTGCGCGAAGCTGGACGTTTCCGCCGGCGGGGCGGAGTGGAACGTGGCCGTCAACTGCGCCTCGCTGGGGCTGCGGGCGGCGTGGGTCAGCCGGCTGGTGGACGTCTGGAGCGGACGGCTTATCGTCAACGCCGCCCGCGCCCGCGGCGTGGACTGCTCGCACGTGGTGTGGGCGAAGTTCGACGGCGTGGGCAAGGTCCGCAACGGCTTCTATCACCTGGAGACGGGCGTCGGGCCGCGCGCCAGCGCGGTCTTCTACGACCGCGGCCACACCGCCGTCAGCGAGATGACCGCCGACATGGTGGACTGGCGGGCGCTGCTGTCGCGGACGCGCTGGCTGCACGTCAGCGGGATCACGCCGGCCCTGTCGGGCGCCCTGGCCGACACGGTCGTCGCGGCCTTCCGCGCCGCCCGCGAGTGCGGCGCCGTCACCAGCTACGACCTGAACTACCGCGGCAAGCTCTGGACGCCGCAGCAGGCCCAGGCCGCCAACGCCCGCGTGCTGCCACACGTGGCCGTGCTCATCGGCAACGAGGAGGACTTCGAGAAGTGCCTGGGCCTCAGGGCCGAGGGCACCGGCGCCGACTATTCCGCCCTCGACCCGGAAAGCTACAAGCAGGTCGTCCGCCGCGCCGTCGAGAAGTACCCCAACGTCGAGAAGGTCGCCACCACGCTGCGCAACGCGAAGACCGGCCTGCTGAACGACTGGCGGACGCTGCTGTACGACCGCGCGGCCGATGAGTTCCACCTCAGCCGCGTGTACGAGGACCTGGAGATCGTCGACCGCGTGGGCGGGGGCGACGGCTTCGCGGCCGGACTGATCCGCTCGCTGCTGGCGGGCAAGAGCCCGGCGGAGGCCAACGAGTTCGCGGCGGGGTACTCGGCGCTGGCGCACACGTTCCCCGGCGACGCGAACTGGGCGACGGCGGAGGAGGCCGACAGGGCCGCCCGGGGCGGCGCCGCGCGGATCGCGCGGTAGCGTGTATGCGTCTTGGTTGGAACGGAGCCGCCGCGTGTCGCGGCGGATGTCCGCGAACAGGGCGCCGCGCCCGCAACGCACGAAGGCGAAGCGTCGGTCTTTACGCTGCCATCCGCGGCGGCACGCCGCGGCTCTGTGGTTCCGCGGAAGCGGCGGTGCGCCCGGTGCCCCCTTGTCGCCCGCCGCTTCCCCCCGTATACTTTCGGTGCAGTCCAAGGAGCTATCGCCATGAACACCTACCAGGGCAAGCTGGTCGCGCCCGCCGAAGGGCGGTTCGCCATCGTCGTCAGCCGGTTCAACGAGTTCGTGACGAGCAAGCTGCTGGGCGGGGCGGTGGACGCGCTGAGCCGCCACCACGTCGAGGAGGGGCGCATCGACGTGTTCTGGTCGCCCGGCAGCTTCGAGGTGCCCCTGCTGGCGCACAAGCTCGCCGCGGGGGGGCGTTACGCGGCCGTCATCTGCCTCGGCGCCGTCATCCGCGGCGGCACCGACCACTACCAGTACGTCGCCTCCGAGGCGGCCAAGGGGGTGGCGCAGGCCTCGCTGCAGACCGGGGTGCCGTGCATCTTCGGAATCCTGACGTGCGAGACCGTCGAGCAGGCGGTGGACCGCGCCGGGGCCAAGAGCGGCAACAAGGGCGCCGAGGCCGCCCTGGCCGCCATCGAAATGGTCAACCTCCTCCAGCAGATCCCCGCCGGGAAGAAGTGACCCGGCAGGAACGGCCCCACCCGTGAACCCCCGCCACCGCGCAAGACGCCTGGCGCTCCAGGGCCTCTGCTGTCTCGACGTGCAGGGCGAGCACGTCATGGACTTGCTGGAGGAGTTCCTCCGCGACAGCCGCGAGCAGCCGCGCGCCATCGCGGCCGCCGACGAGCTGCTGCGCGGCACCTGGGCAGACCTGGCCGCCTGCGACGAGCTGCTGGCGCGCCACGCGCGGCACTGGGAGCTGCCGCGCCTGGCCCTGGTGGACCGCAACATCCTCCGCCTGGCCGCACACGAGATGCGCAGCGGCGCCGCGCCGCCCAAGGTCGTCATCACCGAGGCCATCCGCCTGGCCAGGGAGTTCTCCACGGCAGAAAGCCCCCGCTTCGTCAACGGCGTGCTGGACGCGGTGGCCAGGGAAATCGGCGGGGGAGCAGAGAAATAGCAGGATGCACGGGATGCACGGGATGACAGAGAGGTCGCGAAGAAGAAGCACGGGAAAGGGATGATGAATGGATGCCCCGCACGAAGACCTGACCGCGAGGATCCTGCGGTGCGCGTTCAAGGTCCAGAACACGCTTGGCTGCGGGTTCCTCGAAAAGGCCTACGAGAACGCGATGATGGTGGAGCTGCAGCGGGAGGGCCTGTCGGCCGTGCAGCAGGTGCCTTTGCGGGTACACTACGAGGGCGTGCTGGTCGGGCAGTACATCGCTGACATCATCGTGGAGGGCGCGGTCCTGATCGAGATCAAGGCCACGGAGGAGGACCCGCCCCTATACAAGGCCCAGGTGCTCAACCACCTGAAGGCAACGGGCCTGACGGTCGGTCTGCTGCTCAACTTCGGGCGCACGAGGCTGGTGTATCACAGGCTGGTCTTCCGGCGCGAGGCGAAGCGATAGGGTATCCGTTATCCCGTGCATCCCGTGTATCCTGCTATTTCTTCCGGAGTACCGCATGGCACTGTTCCGCAAGGCAATCGAGAAGCTGGCGAGGGGCCTGGCACGGACGCGCCAGCGCCTGGCCGGCACGCTGCGCAATCTGCTGGCAGGCAAGGCGCTGGACGAACGGACGCTGGAGGAGCTGGAGGCCACGCTCATCCAGGCCGACATCGGCGTCAAGACGGCCGGCAAGATACGCGCCGACCTCGAGCAGGCCGCCCGCGAGGGGCGCATCGCCCGGGGCGACGACGTGATCGAGTTCCTGAAGCTCGAGCTGAAATCCCTCTGGCCGCCGGCCGACCGCAGCGTGCACTTCGCCGCGTCCGGGCCGACGGTGATCCTGGTGGCCGGCATCAACGGCAGCGGCAAGACCACGTCGGTGGCCAAGCTGGCCTGGCACTTTCAGCAGGCCGGCAAGAAGGTCTGCCTGGCGGCGGCGGACACGTTCCGCGCCGCGGCCGTCGAGCAGCTCACCATCTGGGCCAACCGCATCGGCGTCGAGATTGTCACCGGCGGCGGCAGCGACCCCGGCGCGGTGGTCTACGACGCCTGCGAGGCCGTCCGCGCGCGGGGCGACGACGTGCTGCTGGTGGACACGGCCGGGCGCCTCCACACGCAGGACCACCTGATGCGCGAGCTGGCGAAGATCCGCAACGTGGTGTCGCGGCGGATCGAGGGGGCGCCCCACGAGGTGCTGCTGGTGCT
>Ga0172362_10006321_pt1 | contig 10177 bp, 6 predicted proteins | sample LakKivs1_kivu2a2_FD_114534 | JGI IMG/M metagenome (GOLD analysis project Ga0172362, IMG submission 114534) | Sediment microbial communities from Lake Kivu, Rwanda - Sediment s1_kivu2a2 | ecosystem: Environmental > Aquatic > Freshwater > Lake > Sediment | place: Rwanda: Western Province, Lake... | reverse complement strand
GACGAGCGTCCGCGCTCGTCATTGTGTCGTGCGAGGACGCACGACCTACGAAGAGCTCCCTGCGGGAGCCTGTGCCCCACCGCTACCGGTTCTGTTCGTCAAAACTCATCAGGAGTGTCCAAGCTTCGGGGCGGACAGGGACCGGGCGAAGATTTTTTTCGAAAAATCGAAATCGTGCGTCACGTCCGCCCGAGTTGTCAAACTAATAGGTGACTGATGCACTCGTGTGAATGCGACACTCTGGAGTTGGTCAGGAAGGCGCAGCTCGGCGACAGGAATAGTCTGGACCGCCTGGCTGAAACAGTGAGGGTTCGCCTGTATGAGTATGTGTATCGCCTGACTCTCCAGGAGGATTTGTCGCAGGATATTGTTCAGGAGACGATGTTAGAAATGCTGAGGCTGTTTGGCAAGCTGCGAGATACCGACAGATTCTGGGCCTGGCTGCATGGCATCGCGTTCAACAAGGTGCGGAATCATTTCGGCAAGCAGTGGCGTCACAAGACGCAAAGCCTCTCGCAGATCGGGGATTTCGGTTCGCCGGCGGCGGACTCGGGACGAGATCTGGATCGTCCGTCCCCTTCGAGCTCCAATGAAGTCCTGGCTGAGGTTGTCACGGATGAACTAAAACAGATCGTCCTCCACTGTATCCGGGCCCTGGAACCCCGTCACCGAGCGATCCTGACGATGCGTTGCTACGACCGCATGTCCTATGCCGAGATCGGCAGACTGATGGATTGCTCGGAGATTGGGGCCAGGGCCCTATTTTACCGCGCCAAGAAGGCCCTGACGAAAGGCCTGTCCAAGCATGGGCTGGGCAAGGGCGCGGTGCTCATGGCCCTGGTCGTCTTCGGCAAGATGACCGCGGCCACCGAGGCCGGAGCAGCGGAGGTTTCCGTTACCGCATCGACCGTGTCCGTGGGTCCGCTCGCGGCCACTTTGGCCACGGCCACCAGCAAAGTTGGCATCGTCACGCTTACCGTAGCGACCGTCGTGGGGGTAGGGTCGCTTGGGGATTGGGGATCGATGCTTGGGGGTTCGAGTCGCCGCGTAGACCTCCAACCTGAGATCCCCAATGCCCAGGCGGCCCTCGCCGGTCGCGCCGCGAATCATCCTCCCTCGGAGCGATGGTACTACTTCCCGGACAGGCCGCAGCAGGCGGTCATGACCCGGACGGTGGAATACGACGACGCCGGCGAGCATCCTGTCTCTCTGGTGCTCGAGAACCAGTACGCCAACTATCATTTCGACTACCGCACGAACACCGTGCACATCAAGAACCACCGCATGTGGGAGCAGGATCTGAGCGTCCGGCGGCTTCCGACGGACCCGCCGGGCCTGGGCGAGTTCCTCGCTCGCATCGAGGGATTTGCCGGCGCCACAGAGCCTCTTGCCGGATCCGTCGCCGGCCGCTCTTCCGACGGCCGAGGCCTGCTCATCATGTGCCGGCGCGAAGCGGGTGGCGAGCGTCTCCTGCGGGAGGTGGATCGCCATCAGAACGTGCTCGAGGAGGAATACTTTCAGTTCGGCTGGCCGCAAAGTGCACGCCGCATCGATGAACGTGACGCGGTTCACCGATACGGTCGGGCGTACTTCCGCATCACTGGTCAAATCAACGGAACGATGCTCTCGGGGACAGGTCGCCTGCCCCTGGTGTACGCGGCCAGCCGGCTCCATCATCCCTGGCTCGACCTGCGACTGGGGCAAAGACTGCGTGCGGTGGACACGAGCACGGGCGCGTTCGCTTGCGATCAGGAGGGCCGGATCATCGCCAGATATCCGAGCGGCAGCTTCTTCAACGGCCTCGCCCGCCCCTGGCTGGGACTGCACTGCGTCGACACGATTCGCCGGGATGCCGCCCGGCAGGAGTTGGCGTTCCAAACGCAATACGATGCCCGGGCCGGCCACGCGACGATCCTCGTGGAATCAGAGCCAACGACGCTGACCTACACCATCGACATGGAGAAGGACCTCGTCGAAAGACTGGAGCTGAATTCGAGTCAGACTTCGAACGGCCGCTCTACGGCCGGAGAGTTGACGTTCACGTACTTCCCGGATGATGACTCCACAGAAGCGCGGTTTCCGGAGCCGCGGATCGCTGCCGCCGGCGCGGTGAGCTCGGGCCTCCACGGAATGCTCTGGCTGCTGGATGTGCTGGAAATGCGGGACGGATCGACTCCTTAACCCCTGAGAACCTCGTTCGCAGGACAGGCAGAACTATGAGGGTGCTGATCCGCAGGAATGCCGGTGTGGCGGGACTCCTTCTCGTAGCGTTGGGCGGAACAGTCTGCCTCGCTGCGCCGCCGGTCCTCTATTGCGACGCGCGGGCCACCGGCGCCAACAATGGCTCGAGCTGGACCAATGCCTTTCTGTGCCTCCAGGATGCCTTGAGAAATGCCGGAAGCGGCACGGAGATTCGAATCGCACTGGGCACGTACAAGCCTGATCGACGATCCGAAAACTGGCGGGATGGGATTCACGTCGTCGCGTCGGGCCGTCGCACGGACAGCTTCACCGTCACCTCGGGAATGGCCCTTCGGGGTGGTTACGCGGGGACGGGGGCCGCCGACCCCGACCTGCGCGACATCGACACCTACAAGACCATCCTCAGCGGCGATCTGGCGGGCAACGACCTGCCCCTGATGGGCCACGACTGGCAGAGCATCCACGATTTCGTCCAGGACCCAAGCCGCAACGACAACAGCCAGTCGGTGGTGACCGTAAGCGTCGCCGGGGGTTCGGCCGTGCTCGACGGGCTTACCATCAGCGGCGGACACGCAGGGCTCCAGGACGGCGCCCCGGGGTATGGGGACTACTACACCACGTGGCCGGACATCGACGGCGCCGGCGTCTTCCTCGCCTCCGGCAGCCCCAGCTTCGTTCACTGCACTTTCCGACTCAATACGACGCGATCGGGCGAGGCGGGCGCCGCCGGGGGGGCCGGCGTCCTGTGCCTCAATGCGTCGCCGACGTTCTCCCAATGCCTCTTCAAAGAGAACATCGCGTTCGGCGCCGCCGGGACCGGTCTGGGCGGCGCGATCCGCAATATCCGCAGCAATCCCACGCTGATCGACTGCACTTTCCTGGGCAACGTTGCATCGGGGATCGACGGCCAGTACCTGGGCGGCGCCATCGCCAATATCGCCAGCAGTCCGACCCTGACGAACTGCCTCTTCCGCGCAAACATGGCCGTCCGCTCGAAGGGAGGCGCGATCTACAATCATGACCAGAGCAACCCGACGCTGACGGACTGCGTGTTTGAGGGGAACCTCGCGGACTACGGCGGCGCCATTTGCAGCAATGACTCCAGCAGCCCGACGCTGGTGCACTGCACCTTCTCCGCCAACCAGGCGAACTACGGCCGGGGCGGCGCTCTCTTCAATGGCACTGCGTGCGGTTCCACGATCACCGAATGCCTGTTCCTGAGAAACATCGCCGCGAATGAAGGCGGCGCCGTGTGTGGGTCCGGCCACCCGTTGTTCCTCAATTGCCTGTTCTCCGGCAATACCGCCCGCAACGGCGCCGCCATGTTCATCGAGCCGCAGGGCAACATCACGATCACCAACTGCACGATCACCGGCAATCAGGCCGAACAGAACGGCGGCGCGCTCTACGGGCAGCAGAGCACGGCGACCGTGACCAATGGCATCCTCTGGGCGGACGGGCCCCAGGAGGTGTATCTCGAAAACGGCACCGCCGAGATCAACTACAGCGATATCGAGGGGGTGTGGACCGGCGCGGGGAATATCCACGCTGAACCCCGATTCCTCGATCCGATCGGGGCCGACGGCGCCAAGGGCACAGCCGACGACGACCTGAGGCTCTCCATGAGTTCGCCGGCTTTGGACGCCGGCAACAATGCGGCCCTCCCGCCATCCGCCGTCGGCGACCTCGACGGCAAGAGCCGGATCGCCAACGCACGCGTGGATATGGGAGCCTACGAGTTCAACGGTCCCTTCTGCTACTTCGTCGATGCCGCCACCGGCAGCGATACCAACGGCGGATGGGGCCCGCGGGAGGCCTTCGCCACCATCCAGCGGGGCATCAACGCCGCCCGCGCGGGCTATACCGTCGCCGTCGCGCCGGGACTCTATCGGGAGGATATCGACTTCAAGGGCAAGGCTGTCACCGTTACGGGCTGGAACGGCGCCCCGACCCTGGAGGCCCCCGACGAATACGCAGTCTCATTTTACACGGCGGAGGGGCCCGGCAGCATCCTGAAGAACTTCGTGATCACCCACAGCGATGTCGGAGTGTTCATCGCCGGCAGCTCGCCGACCATCTGCAACGTGACGCTGGTCGGCAACGATTTCGGCATCGCCGCCTATGCGGGGGCCAGGCCGGATATCGTCAACTGCGTCCTCTGGGATAACGCCAACGGCGATCTATTCGGCTGCACCGCTCGATTCAGTTGCACGAAACAGGGGCTTGAGGGCCTGGGAAATATCAGCGATGACCCCCTATTTGCCGACGCCGAGCAGGGTGACTATCACCTGCGGTCGGAGAAAGGACGGTACGTTTCCGCCTATGGGCTCTGGGCGTTCGACGACGAGACGAGCCCATGCATCGACGCGGGCGACCCCGCCGTGGATGCCTCGGCCGAGCGGAATCCCAACGGCGCCAGGGTCAACATGGGCGCCTTCGGGGGCACGGCCGAGGCCAGCATGAGCGATTGGCCGCTGGCCGGCGACCTCAACCACGATGGCGTGATCGATTTCACGGACCTGGCCATCCTCGCCGACGGATGGCTGAGCCGACTACAAGCACCATAGCCACCGGAATCGGCCCGGAGCGGAGAGCCGGACTGGGTTCCACCACACAGCAGCGGGATCGCGACGCGAAGGGACCGATCCCGCTCGCTTTTTGCGCCCGGATTCGTCCGAGAAATCGTTTTTCCGTTGACGCCGGGGGGACATCGCCAGTATCATACGGATGGTAGGGTGGGAAGCACGGTGTGGCGTGGGAACCAAGATGTTGGTGGCAGCGTATGGGAGACACTTTGGTTCACGAGTTCGGAGGCCTGTCGGTGAGGGGACGGTTCCGGCGGGGTTCACGTTGATTGAACTCCTTGTCGTCCTGAGCATCATCTCGATTCTGATGGCGACCCTCCTTCCGGCCTTGGGGAAGGTGCGCCAACACGCCCGGCGGATCGTGGGTATGGGGAACCTGCGGGAGATCGTTACCGCCGTGAACGCCTTCGCCGACGACAACAAAGGGAGATACCCGCCGTCCGTGGCCACCCTCGGCTTCGGCGATCACTGGAATTGGCAGGAGCCCACCTACCTGACGGCCTACTGGAAACGAAGCCCTTCCATGCGCCGGTCCGTCAGCGCGTACCTGCACAGCTACATCCCGGACGCAGATGTCATGTTCTGCCCCAATGCCCCGATCAAGTACAAGTATCTGCAGCAGGCGTGGGACGCCGGCGACAACTGGAACAACCCCGACATCGCGCCCGTGGCGGACGCAATGCTGGGCACCTATTGTCTGTACTGGGGCTACACGGGCTATCTCAGGGAAAGGCAAGATCTCTTCCGGGGTCCGACCAGCCCGGCGCGGGGCGCCCGGGAAGGCAAGGTTCTGGTCACCGATTACCTGGGGTATGATCACTTCCGCAGCCCCCACGCCTACGGCAGTTGCGAGAAATTCCCCCACACGACGATCACCCAGGGCAGTGACATCTCCTCCGCCTTCTGGTCCCGGCCCGGCCCGCCCGCTCGATGCGAGCTGGACGCGCTCGACGTCAAGCTCCACGCCGGCTATGTCGACGGACACGTCGAATCCTACCTGCCCGCCGAGACTGTACCGATGCGCGTGATCCTGTATCCCGAGACCGGCGAACCCTACCCGGACGATCTGGCCTCGCCCGGCATCTTCTATCTCCCCCGCGCGGGAGTGCGTTAACCCATAGGTCCGATTCGTCCCGTGAGTCCTATCGCCTTGCTCTCGTCGCCCACCGCTTGAAAAGAACTTCCCCGGCCGCTATAGTTGCCCCCATTCGCACACGGGGCTGTGCGGATGGTGATGATGACGCTATGCAAAGGACTGACCGTTGAATCAGAACCACGTAACGCAGATCGCATCGGAACTGTCGCTGAATGCCCGCCAGGCGCTCGCTGCCGCCGAGCTGCTCGAAGGGGGTGCCACGGTTCCGTTCATCGCACGATATCGCAAGGAAGCGACCGGCAGCCTGGACGAGGTCGCGATTACCGCCATCCGGACGCGGCTCACGCAGCTCGCGGAGCTGGACGCCCGGCGTGAGGCAATCCTCAGTTCCCTCCAGGAGCGCGGCCTGCTCACCGACGAGCTCAAGGAGCGGATTCTGCAGGCGCCGACCCAGACCATCCTGGAGGACATCTACCTGCCCTTCCGTCCGAAACGCCGCACGCGGGCGACGGTCGCCAAAGAGAAAGGGCTGGAGCCCCTGGCCCAGCTCATCCTCGCCCAGGTCTCCGGCACGGACCCGACGACTGAGGCAAATGCCTTCGTCAATGCGGAGAAAGGGGTGGAATCCGTCGAGGCAGCCCTGGCCGGCGCGAAGGACATCATCGCCGAGTGGGTGAACGAGGACCAGACGGCGCGGACCCGCGTGCGCGAGCTGTTCCAGAAGGAAGGCATGTTCAAGACCAAGGTCGTCGCGGGCAAGGAAGCCGAGGGCTGCAAGTTCGAGGACTATTTCGACTGGGAAGAGCCGGTCGCCAAGGCGCCGTCGCACCGGATTCTGGCCATGCGGCGCGGCGCGAAAGAGGGCTTCCTGCGGCTCCAGGTCTATGCGCCCGAAGACCGGGCGACACGCATCCTCGAGGTCCTGTTCATCAAAGGCTCGTCGCCCTGCTCGACCCTCGTCCGCGAGGCCGCGCTCGACGGCTACAAGCGCCTCCTGGCCCCCTCGATGGAGACGGAGATCCTCCTGGAGACCAAGGAACGGGCCGACAAGGAGGCCCTCCGGGTTTTCGCCGACAACCTGCGGGAACTGCTGCTGGCGCCGCCCCTGGGACGCCGAAACATCCTGGCGATCGACCCGGGCTTCCGAACCGGATGCAAGGTGGTGTGCCTGGACCGCCAGGGACAATTGAAGTACACCGATGTCGTGTATCTACACAACGCCGAGAAGCCCGGCTCCCCGGACGCCGCCAAGATCGCGGCCCTGTGCCAGCGGTTCGAGGTCGAGGCCATCGCCATCGGCAACGGCACGGCCAGCCGCGAGACGGAGGCCTTCGTCCGCGGCCTTTCCCTGCCCGCGAGCATCCCGGTGGTCATGGTCAATGAGAGCGGCGCCTCCGTCTACTCGGCCTCCGACGTCGCGCGGGAGGAGTTCCCGGACTACGATGTGACGGTCCGCGGCGCCGTGTCCATCGGCCGGCGGCTCATGGACCCGCTGGCCGAGTTGGTCAAGATCGATCCGAAGTCCATCGGCGTGGGCCAGTACCAGCACGACGTGGATCAGCCCCTGCTCAAGCAGGGTCTCGACGACGTGGTGATCAGTTGCGTCAACAGCGTGGGCGTCGAGGTCAACACCGCCAGCAAACAGCTCCTGCAGTACGTCTCGGGGCTCGGGCCGCAGCTCGCCCAGAACCTGATCACGTACCGCAACGAGAACGGCCCCTTCCGCTCCCGCGCGGACTTGAAGAACGTCCCGCGCCTGGGGCCCAAGGCCTTCGAGCAGGCCGCGGGCTTCCTGCGCATCCAGGACGCCGCCCACCCGCTGGACGCCAGCGCCGTGCACCCCGAGAGCTACCACGTCGTGGACGAGATGGCCGCCCGTGCCGGCTGCTCCGTCGCGGACCTGATGAAGAACGACGCGCTGCGGCACAAGATCCGCCTGGAGGACTACGTCACGGAGACCATTGGCTTGCCGACGCTCACCGATATCATGCAGGAACTGGCCAAGCCCGGCCGGGACCCGCGCCGGCAGTTCGAGGTCTTCCGCTTCGCGGAAGGCATCAGGCAGATGGAGGACCTCCAGCCTGGTCTGCGCGTTCCCGGCATCGTGACCAACGTCACCGCCTTCGGGGCCTTCGTGGATATCGGCGTCCACCAAGACGGCCTGGTCCACATCAGCCAGCTCGCCGATCGGTTCGTCAAGGATCCCGCGGAGGTTGTCAAGGTCCATCAGAAGGTCATGGTGACCATCATGGCGGTGGACCTGGCGAAGAAACGCATCAGCCTCTCGATGAAAGACCCCTCCAAGCCTGCGCCCGCATCGAGATCTGCCCCAGCAGCAAAATCAAGCTCGACGACGAAACCGGGTCCCGCCTCCAGGTCCGGTCCCGCCCCCAAGAGGCCCCCCGCACCGAAATCGGAGCCGGACCCCAAGCCGACCGCCGGCGGGATCAGACTCAGGTGGACGGAACTGTGGTAGGGCGTCACCACCACAGGCACGGATTGCCGAAGGAGTTGTAGAACCAGCGGTGCTCCATGAGGGAGAAGGGACGCCAGGCGACATGACCGTCCACGAAGGCAACGTTGGTGCCCGTGACCTGCGAGCCCTTCACGTGATTGGACCGGTCGTAGACCCCCCAGCGGGACATGCAGCCGCCGGTGGCTTTCGTGAAATCGGCCGTCTCGCGATTGGGCCCGTCGCTGGCCGTCGTGTCGGTGATCATCTCCGCGTCGGCGGGCGACAACGTCTTGGTTTCTCCCGTCGGCTGCTTGACCTTGATCGAAACCACGGAGCGGACCCAGGCCTTGGTGGCGCCGGAAGTCATTGGCGGGTTGACCCGCCCGCCCTTGTAATCGATGAGCCAGAAATAGCCCAGGATGCGGTGATAGTCCTTGCGCGTCGCGACGGCGGTGGGCTCAGGTCGCGAGAACTCTTCCGGCGTCCCGGTCGGCAGGTTCTCTCCATAGCGCCAGAAAATGATGTTGTCCCGCTGCCGCCAGGAGGGACAATAGAAGGCGTGCCGGTCAAAACCTCCGCTCTGCATCACGACGTCCGTCGTCCAGTACGAAACGTCGAAGAGCCACCGGTCCACCTCGTTCTTCGGCAGCTCGCCCTTGTAGTCGTTCGCGTACATGGTCAGGCCGACCGCGGCGCTCCTCTCGTTCTGTGCACACACCGCCCGACGGCCCTGCTCGCGGGCGGCGCTCAGCGCGGGCATGAGAATGCTCATCAGCAGGGCGATCACCGCGATCACCACCAGCAGCTCGATCAGTGTGAAGCCACGCCTGTTCCCCATCTTTCGCCTCCGCGGTCCACCAGGAAGGAACGATGCCATGCACACACTTCTCCCGACCTGCAGGGTGTCAGGAGTTAGAAGATCGGAGCGGGTTTGTTGCCGGGCCAGGCCAGGTGCCACGACTGGCGTGCATCGTTGTCCCAGGCGTTGACCTGCTCGACGTGCCCATCGACGAACGAGGCATTGGCGAACCCGTGGTCCATGTTGCTGGCCGCGACCTTGTGGAACGTCGCGAAGCTGTCGGTCTGGCGGCTCGGCAACGGACGCAGGTTCGTGTCGTTGATGCCCGCGGCGTTGATCCCGGCTGTCACCCAGGAGTTCTCCTCGGAGAAGTAGAACGTCTCCGAAGGACGCTTCACCTGCGATTCCTTGCGGAGGTTATTGCCCGAGATCGAGATCTGATACTGCGCCGGCACCGAGCCGAAGGCGTCGCCGTTGAGGTAGGAATTCATCGTATAGCCGTACTGCGGCACCACGGGGATCGTCGCGCCCATACAGCGCGAGCAACTCCTGGACTTGACCACGGTGACAAAGGACGGACACAGGTGAATCTTCGGGTAGTTCTTCAGGTAATTCCAACATGCGCCGGCCAGTTCCGGGTGTTGATCCAGGTTCTTGCTCGCGTCGTGCCAGTTGCAGTTGGTGCCGCCATTCGCGAAGAGCCAATCGAACGATCTCGGGAAATTCCCCTGGTAGTCGTCTGCGTACATCCTTCCGACCACGGCGTAGTTCCGCAGGTTGGACTTGCATGACATGAATCTCGCCTGCTCGCGGACCTTCTGAAGTCCCGGCATGAGAACGCCCATCAGGATGGCAATGATCGCAATGACCACCAGCAGCTCTATCAGTGTGAACCCACGTGCGCTCTTCATAGCATCGCTCCTTACATGTCCCCCCGACCTTGCACCCAAACACCAACTCCTGCGATAGGACCACCAATCCGTAGTGTACCACCGGCCCCTGTCAAATGCAATAAAATCAAATTTCTGGATCATCCTTTT
>Ga0172362_10006320_pt1 | contig 10178 bp, 16 predicted proteins | sample LakKivs1_kivu2a2_FD_114534 | JGI IMG/M metagenome (GOLD analysis project Ga0172362, IMG submission 114534) | Sediment microbial communities from Lake Kivu, Rwanda - Sediment s1_kivu2a2 | ecosystem: Environmental > Aquatic > Freshwater > Lake > Sediment | place: Rwanda: Western Province, Lake... | reverse complement strand
TCCTTAGTTTCCTTATTGTACGGAGGCTCAGAGAAGTAGAATTTGGCCGGGGGTGGCAGGCGCACAAGCAGCGGGCGCACAAGCGGCAGTCGCACATGAGCATGTTCCCACACACTTTCTGCATTCCAACTTGGCCTTAACTGCCTTCAGAACATTGCGAACCGAAGTACGGCAGCGCTTTTCGCAGCAAACCTTTTCTCCGCACTTGTCGCAAGCCGGGGCGCAAGCGGCAGGGGCAGGAACCGGAGCGGCGGGCGCACAAGCGGCAGGGGCGCAAGCCGCAGGAGCGCAAGCCTTGACCGGCTCACAACCGCATTTATGCCGCCACCCAGCATCGGCGTTTGTTGCAAGTGCCAAGACCGCAACGAAAGCCATCAAACAAAACAAAACTCTCTTCATCGTACACTCTCCTAAAAAATTAGGGTCATCTTGACCAGACCAAAAACATCGTATGCGACAATCATACCCGAAGGCAAAAATTTTTCAATAGCAATAGGCCACGTTGGGGGTTGGAAAAGCGTGTAACCAACCCCCAACGTGAACCTCAAATTATGCGGCCTTTACTTTAACCCTAGCCACTTGGCTATTCTCTTCTTGGATACCATTGCGTTCGCAATAATCTTCCAAGTCAAACTTGTGATTAAGGGTCAAGTGCGACTGATAAATAGTCTCAACCGCAGCTTTAACATCATCCGGCGTAACACCAGTCATGGCTTTATTTTCAATATCGCGCTTCAAGGCCAGTGAACTAGCCATTTCCGCGATACCAGCAATCATAGAGCCAGTGATACAATCACCAAAAGTGAAGAATCCTTTAAATTCTCCATTCGTGATTTGGTAAATCTTACGACGAGCGTTAAAGATATCAGCACTTGCACGTTTTGCAACATCAGCAATATCCATTCCAAGAACCGGAACACCCCGCAAATGGATTGCGAAAATTGCAGGGGCCGTTTCCAGGGTGGGACGCGACACTTTAATATGCCGGTCAACACGACCTTCACGGACCACCGCAGGGTCCAACATCTTTGGACGGTTGGTAGCCAACATTACAATGGCATGATTCTCGTCAAGACCATCCATTTCCGACAGGAACATCGGAACAATAGTCTTATCTACGTCAGAGCTACGACTAGTGCCACGCTCCGAAAGAACAGCTTCCGCTTCATCAATGAATAATACAGCCGGGAAGCCATATTTTTCATAATGCTTGCGACCTCGCTGGAAAATCTCGCGGATACGGCGTTCGCTTTCACCGACATACATATTAAGGATCTCTGGACCCTTAACATAAATAAAACCACTGGTAATGGCTTTCCTGCCGAAAATATTCGCAAGGCTATTCGTGGTAGCCTTACCCACCAGGGTTTTACCACAACCCGGAGGCCCGTACAAGAGTAATCCCTTAGGCGGCTTCTTGTTGTAATGGGCAAAGATTTCTTTGTGAGTAAAAGGTAATTCAATTGCCTCACGAATGGCCGACTTGCAATCATCCAAGCCGCCAACTTCACCCCAAGTAATATTGCACTCTTGATTAATTGCGAATTGCTTCTGTCCCTCTCGGAGAATATGACGAATCACAATTTGCTTGTGAGTGTCTAAAACAACCTTATCACCTTCATCAAGAGTTTCCCCCTCAGGAGGATTAACACCACGATGGACAGTTTTCTTTTCTCCGTCAATCTCTACCTCAATAAAGGGACTACCCTGAGTGTTATCAGAGATAAATGCGACAACGCCAGCTTCGGCAGTATCGGATTTGTCAATAATTTGCTTGGTCTTCATGTCCACCTTGACTTGCTCGCCGGAATTAAATTCCCAACCGGGAATTCCCGCGACTTCGTAGGAAGTGTCCCCAACGAGAATGGTGGCATAAGTTCCATCCGGCTTGCCAAGCAATTTAACTTGCGCGGCGTCTTTTTCTTCCAGGCCAACCGCCAAACAATCCAGAACGGTATCGTCGGGATTCGGCCCATCGGGGAAGCGGCAGATAATCGTCCCTTCCGCTTCATTTAAATCTTCGACAATTTGGCCAACCCTCATATAGAACGGACTATCCTTGTCACAGACCCAAACAGCATCGCCTTTTGCAAAGGCAGTGGGATTTACAACATTGTGATGGTCAATGACTCGGCCAAAAACCTTCGGCTCTGCCATAATTTCATCCAACTTTTGCTTCAATAAAGCAATAGTTTCTTTGGCCGCTTGCAATGCTTCCAAGAGCGCTGGATTAGGACCAGTATCCTCCCCAACGGGAATCTGTCTCAGATCACCATCGGTCAAGGGATCACCAGCCTGAATGGGGATACCAGCCGCTTCACGCTCGGCTCTTGCAGCCTCAAATGCAGCCGCCAATTCGGGATGAACACGCTTTTCTTCCATTTCATTCTCCTATTACCAAGTTTCCATTGCCACACTATAACATAAAAAAACGTATTGTGAAGTCATTCGTCCTCTTCTTCATCATCCGGCGCAGGTGCGGATAAATGATTGCAAAGATATTTTGCAATATCATCCCCACCACATGCTAAATGAATCAACAAATCTCTACACAATACACGACAATCATCAAATCTAAGAGCCAACGGTTCTAAAGAAGGTTCATTCTTTCCCTTCTTAATCAAGTTGTCTACAGTAATAACCACTACATTTCTGGAATGGTCTTCTTTTTCTTCTTCGCTCAAATGAGCAATTTCAGATATAGCTTCAGTCTCTACACTTATATGCCCGTTTTGGCCAGGACCACGCAAATGTCCTGATTCAATTGTCACAATTGTCGCTGGAATCGCATTGTATTTCATGGTCGCTTTGTGTCCGATTTTTCAATTCCACTCGGCCTCATTATACTCATGATATTGAAGGGCGAACATGCCCTCAATACTTTCACGCGAAAGATTGCCATGTCTATCGGGAAGAATCACTCTCAAGACCTGCCTATCGTTCTCTGTTGCTTTTATAAAAGTAACAGAGAAACCTTGAATAATAGTCTCTACTACATCCCCAGGATTGAATCTTTTACCTTCGTCATTGATTAAATCAACAAGTCTATGAAAAATGCGGTGTGCAACTTTAGGATCAAGAGGTACAGTAATTTGAAAGTCTGGATGTAAAAATTTCTCAAAAATTCCATGAGTATGGAAATTGGCAAAATCATTATCTAGTGGAACGAAATGAGCATACCATCCAAACTTCTGTATCATCTCATTCTGCCAGCGGTGCATTGCTTCTAATCCCTGCTCGCAACCCATGCATCGCTCACCGTCTTTATGATTGTGTTCCATTTCCATTTCTCGTCCGATTTCTTATTTCCGTCAACAACATTATAACACAATATTACTGCTTGTGAACGGCATCCATGTATTTTTGACGATAATCATTTAACGCTTTTTCTCTTACCTCTTCTGATTGGGAGATTCTCAACTTAACTAATCTTTGACAACAACTTGCCAAGATTCCCACTCTCCATTCATCAATTCGTCTTCCATTTGTCCAAGCATAACTACCTCAATTTCACAAAATGATGAACAAAACCGCCCCAATTTTCGTCAGTATTAACGGGCGTAAAACCTATCTTTAATAAATACGAGGCGAACCTTTCTGCTAACACGCTTTCCACAAAAATAGGGCCTGACCACTTTTCTTCCAATTTAGCAATTAATCTCACAAATGCGCCATTGCCGGGATTACTAGAGGTAACATTGGCAATTTGAAATACATCTTCAAACCACTTCATCTTACCATCAACATTAATATACTTCGGACCCTTGCGAACATAAAGACTATCAAACCCCTCTTCGTCAACATAAGAATGATCGGGCCATTCAGCGATAATAAATTCATCAAGAGTTGGAATCATTCATATGCTCCTGAAAGGCCCCCAATCCCACCATCCGTGTATTCCGCCTTTACGCATCTTAGCAAACAATTCTTCTAAATTAGTTTTTGCCCATCCCTCATAACCACCCAAACATCGCTCCACAAGCGTTTACATCCCGCTACCCTAAAGAGGTTTGCCCTGTTCATTCGGTCGCTCGCTAACGCTCGCTTCTGGTTTCCTCCACTACCGAATGTTTTCAGTAGTCCAATGTGTCAGGTTTGTTGTCCAGGGGTTTTACGGCGTCCCAGATAAAGTATAGCATCGGCATCGACGGCGGCACGGCAGGTTGGCAGTTATCGTCCTAACTCTAGAAACTACTTTTAATTCTGCAAGAGACATGATTACTCTTTTCCCTTCCAAGGGTCATAATCTTTATCTTCTGGCGGTTCTGGTTCTTTTTCGGCTTTTTTCTCTGTTTTCTCTGTTTTCTCTGTTTTCTCTGTTTCTTCTGTTTTTTCTTCTTCTGTTTTCTCTTCCCAAGGATTATAGTCCCCAATTTTATTCTTGGTATCCCAAGGGTCAAACATATCCTCTGAAATTTCTGTTACTTCCACTTCCTCTGTAACTTTTCCATCATTAGTAATACGCCTCATAATTCTGACATTATCAGGAATTTTACCACCTTCAATAACTTGCGACATTAAATTCGCGCCTTCTTGTAGTAATTCCTTACATACTCTTGGCGGAATCGCTGAACATTGAAATTGTGTCTCTGGACTATTGGGAGAAGTCAGAATCATGAAGAAAGGCTGGTCACGGCGCGCCAATTCGGCGCACATCTCATCTAAAGAGGCATGTCTTAAGTCCATACTACGACCCCATATATTCTTTGTAATACTCGGCTGGCCCGCCAGGACCGTAATCATTGTCATCTATCGGCCTCAGTCTCCGATTTTTCAATTCGGAAACGAAGCGAGCACGAGTAATCAACAATCCAGTCTTATCAACTTCTCCGTAGTTGTAAAACAAAACAACTAAACGGTTTTGGGAATCCCTGCCCACTCCTAGAATTTCAACCCAGCGGCACGCATTTTTCAACTGGGTTGCCTAACGAATTGTCTCAATTCTAAACACCGGGCCGTATAGGATGCAATCTATTAGCAGCCAGCCACAAAAAGAAGCCCATTGGCAGGCCAAGTACGATGCCCATTATCAGGCAGCCGACCCAGTCACGCGCGCCGTCGCGCGGACGTTCAGGGATTGGTGGCATTAGTCCTCTCCTTCTGTATGCGTTTTTGCGATGACCTTGAGAATCTTCACCACTAATGCCAAGCATACCCATACTATTCATCCTCTCTCTCAAATGTTCCGCCGCCACTACACATAATGCTACAAGCAGTATGCATCACATCATGCGCCACTTCTGGTGACAGCCCAGACGCTTCTACTGCGACGGAAGTAAGTTCAATAGACTCTTCATCAACTTTAAATTGCGGAATTACGAAAAGATAACGAATCGGTCTCTTTCTTAATTCCGCCATTATTTGATCGTAGGTAGCCAGTTCTAAATCAATCTCTGTTGGATTTTTAAACTTTAAAGCACGTATGGTCTTCCTCAACCTAAAATTCTGAACGCAAAAACAACAAATTACCGCTACTCCTAACGCGCAACATAACGTCAATACTAGCATTTCAACCTCCCTTGTCCGATTTCCAAATGCCAAACAATTCCACTAATCGCTTCATTTCTGCATCACCGGGAATCAAATGATTCTTCCCCCACTTACGTTCCAGTCTCAGAATCGCCTCGGCTAATACTATCCGTTCATCACCTGTTAAATTGAGACGATCTAGCATGGCATGTAAGGCGTCTAATTTCAACTTAAGCTTTATATCTTCCCGTGAGTTTTTCTTAAGTTCCTCATAAAGCTTCATCCCTTAGTCCTTTTGCTTGTTCTGTAATATCCTCACGCTTAGAATGCAGAATGGCCTACCACTCACTCTAGATATCTCTTGTGCGACAGGTAGAAGCGATTGCACTCTATCCTAAGGGTGTGAACATCATCTGTCCTTGAATAGGTAACGATGCACCCATAACTCCTTCCCCTTCATCATCTTGAGATATGAAGGCAAACAATTGTAACGGAACCATAGGCTTCCTCCATTGTAGACACTCTGTCCCATACATTATAGCACAGGAATTGCGATTGCGAAGGGTGGTACAAAAATGAAGCCCATCACCTTTTCAGGTGGTGGGCATTATCTTCTAGGGGCCACTTATCAATTGCATTTACGATACTGAGTTTCAATCCTTGTGACCCCTTCCCTCACTTGTATTTAAATAAATAATATTTAATTAAGTCGAGGGCTTAACGGGTTTACCGTTCGGATCTCCGTCATGTATCAGCATTAATATATAGTCAAAAACTCTCCTTTTTCCATAAATTATCTGAGTCAATTACCCCTACCCTAAAGAGGTTCAATAGTGGTTCTAAAAGTAGGGGCTTAGATTGGCTACTTAAAATGTTTTTAGCCAACCTCTTACAAGAGAAAGAATGGATTTCATCCAATCTAATTCTTGAAGGCGTATTGACAACGCCTCCCCTAAACCAATCCCATTTCTAAGCTGCTGCCTTAGCTGAGAATAATAATTCTTCGCCTCGGACGATCTTATCAGTAATTACATAAGATGCCGGTGGATTTTCCGGCAAATCAAACATAATATCTCGCATTACTTCTTCCACAATACTTCTTAATCCTCTTGCGCCAGTATCTTTCTTCTTAGCTAATTTGGCGATTTCTTCAATCGCTTCGGGAGTAAATGTCAAATCAGACCCCGCCATCTTAAATAACTTTTGGTATTGTCTAAGCAGGGCATTTTTAGGCTCTTTAAGAACCCTAACCAGTTCAGGAACGCCCAATTCATCTAGACTAACATGAACAGGCAATCTCCCAATAAATTCTGGAATCATGCCATATTCTTGCAAGTCGTCACTGGTAACTTGGGCCAACAATTCATTCTTAGTTTCTTCTTCGACTTGATTGCTTTCTCCAAAACCAATTTTACCCCGACCCAATCTTCTGGCCACAATATCTTCCAGGCCGCTAAAAGTCCCACCACAAATAAACAAGATATTAGTGGTATCCATTTGAACATATTGTTGTTCCGGGTGTTTTCTGCCACCTTGGGGTGGAACATTAGACAAAGTACCTTCTAGAATTTTCAACAATCCTTGCTGAACACCTTCTCCCGAAACATCCCTGGTAATGGAAAGATTCTGAGAAGTTTTGGCAATTTTATCAATTTCATCGATATAAATAATGCCTCTTTCAGCCGCTTTAATGTCAAAATCTGAGGCGCAAAGTAATCTAAGAAGGATGTTTTCTACATCTTCCCCTACATAACCAGCCTCCGTGACGGTGGTAGCATCGCCAATCGCAAATGGAACATCCAAAAGTTGTGATAAAGCTTGAGCAATTAAAGTTTTACCACATCCCGTTGGTCCCAATAAAAGAACATTTGACTTAGAAATATCTACATCATCAAAACCTTCAACATCATCCTGAGCTAATCGCTTATAATGATTAAATACGACAACTGCAAGGCTTCTCTTCGCTCTTTCTTGCCCAATTACATACTTATCTAAATAAGCTACAATCTGCTTTGGAGTGGGAACATTCAATTCTCCTAAATGAAGCGTGCCTTGCGCTTCCCTTCCGCGAGGAGGTTTTGATGTCTGTATGTGCTGGGCAGCCACATTCCTCGCTATATTCCTCGCTATCGCGTCCCGTATGTTGGAATGAGATTGCTGACGACTTGCCCTCATTTTGGCATACTTTTTATAACATTTCTCAAGGCATTGAGGGCAAATATAAACAGGCTGTGAAGGCTTCTTATTTCCCGGTCCTTCAAAGACTGCATCTGCCTTCTGACTACAAAAATCACATAAAATAAGGTCTTTTTTCTTACTCAATTGTTTTCTCCTTCTGAAGCTATAAATATTATATGAGCGAATTCAAATTTAGTCTAAACGAAACCGTTTACACAGAGAGCGCATTGCGCTCTTCCACCTGTTGTCCGATTTCTCATTTTTACCAATATATCGTAAAGTACCTATTTTCACAAAATGGGCACAACTTCTACAAAATCAATAACGGATCTCATGACGAAACAATTACCATTGAAGAATCATATCTCCTGAGCCAATCTGATTATGCACGACGACTCGCAGAAATTCAAGTACAAACTTGCGAATGCACCGAACAAAAATTAGATCACTTTCCTGTACCTCCTGTCAATTATCTACTTTATGTAGAAAAAAAGGCAAAAGTAGGAATTCTACAAAGAATCGCAATTAAACAATTAATACAAAATGGTGACGTTGTTTTAGTGCAGGATACTTTAAATGGATTGTGGAACGTAGATGATTTAATTGAATATGATGATGCCAAATCTATCGTCCAAACTTATCTTGAAGGTAAATGCCCTAGCACGGAATCTGTGTCCTAAGTGTAAATTTTGGAATTATTCTTAATACATCACTATCGCCTAAATTTCTTTCTGATGCAAATTCATCGGCCCACATCAATTTCCCGGTAGTGGCCCCTACCACATAATAACCATATACTGTATTGCCTACACTACCACAAGTCCATGATTGCTCTGCGTAAGTTGCACTTGCCAAATTGTCCGTACAAGGAGCAGTTGGACTCACAGTGGTTGGACCAGTCCAACTAGTTTTAACTAATAACTTCTGACCATACCCATCAAAGTTAGCCTCAGTAAAACTAGACAACAATGAATCGCTATCTGGCGTATAATCATTTCTATACAATTTTAATATGAAGTTTTCGTCTTTTAAGACCTTCTTCATCAGTTCAATTTCAGCTACATCTGGAACAACAATCATGAATTTACCTCTACCTTATTTAGAGTAAACCCAAAAAAAAGCCGCCCACATTTTACTGTGAGCGGCTAAAAAGGACTTGGGTATGGTTTATTGAGTATTCACCAAAACTACCATCTGGCGTCGGCAAGAATCCAGCCAAAAAAGGCAACAAAGGCAAGGACGCAAGCGTAGCTTACAAGAAATCCGATCATACCCTATCTATATTCCATTGGAATATCGTCTATACTGGTAGGTAGAAAGTCTCTTAGAGTTAATGCTATAGGATTACCCAAAGCACTAAGCGACCCAATTAAATCAATCAGAAGATCACACGCTGTCTTGTTCGTCAAAACATGATCGGTAAGAGTGGAATTTGGGCCACTTTCTAAAGACAAAACTACACAATTTCTACCTTTGTCGCAATCCCTTACACTACTAAGCGATTCAGTATCCACACAAACATTTTTGTTTGGAAAAATCTGTAGTACCCTCCCTGGTTCTACGCTGACCACGGAAGTTCGTATTGCTTTGAACATTTTACCACCTACGATGATAATAAGGACGATTCCATCCCCAGTTATTCCAACTATTCTGTAACATCCAATTCTGATATTCAGTAGCTCTCCGCATCAACTCTATTTCTTGCTGCTTAACTGTAATGGTGTAATCGTATTCACGTTTCAAGTGGTCACGATATGCCTGCGCTCTTTGTAAATTCAACTGCGCTTGGGCCATTACGGAATCTTCATATGCTTTCCGTTGAACAGCCAACATTTGATTCCGTTCTTCTAATTTGGTCTGATAAACCTGTACTAGAATCCTAATTTGGCTTGGAGACATCCTATCCAACCTACGTTGAACTTCCTCCATTTTAGCCGTATCAAAATTTAGACTAGTAATTAGATTGGCTAACAACCACTCTTTTTGACGCTGAGTATCTTCGTCAAGAGTGACTATACCCGGAGACGGAGCGCTACCAAAAATTGGTGAGGGTGCTGGTGGTGCTGGAACTTGGCCAAGAAACGCAACCAAAAAAACCAAATGCAACATCTCAAATCCCTCCTATACATCTTAACACAAAACCACGAAAAGTAAAGCAAAAGCCCCACCTAATAAGGTGGGGCTTTAGTTTAAGACCACTTCTTTAGCGGTTTAGGTAGCGGCAACAGCTTCTTCAACAGCGACAGCTTCCTCCGCAACTGGAGCATCATCCCTCTTGTAATATCGCTTATCTTCATCCTTGACGATAACGCCACTGTTCATAAGGGTATGGAGATTCGTTCTGATATTTTGAACGAATTTCTTTCCCTCAGAAGTTGATTGATAACCGTGCTTGTACACGGCAGCAGTCAGTTCGTCCAACTTAATTCCATTCCGGTGACGAGAACAGATTGAAATGATAAGCTCTTTCAAGCTTAACCGGTGTCCTGCCTTATCCACGTTGCGGAATCTTTTGCCCTGGACAGGGGCGG
>Ga0172362_10006318_pt1 | contig 10180 bp, 9 predicted proteins | sample LakKivs1_kivu2a2_FD_114534 | JGI IMG/M metagenome (GOLD analysis project Ga0172362, IMG submission 114534) | Sediment microbial communities from Lake Kivu, Rwanda - Sediment s1_kivu2a2 | ecosystem: Environmental > Aquatic > Freshwater > Lake > Sediment | place: Rwanda: Western Province, Lake... | reverse complement strand
TCTGGTTACGCCGGCCTGCTACTACCACAGGTGCCAGCGGAGTATGGATGGGACGCGGAGGAATTTCTTTCACATGCTTGTATGAAGGCCGGTCTGTTGCTGGACTACTGGTTGCAAAAAGGTGTGTGTATAAGTAAATTTTCGGCGCAAATTTTTGCCGAGAAGAGCCCAGGTGGACAGGTGGAGGAACGCGTTTTCAAACATCAAAAATTAGAAAACATTTAAACCCAGAAACTAAAGATAAAACAAGGTGAAAATCGTGGAACAAAAGTCAAAAGATGACGTTATTTCGTCTTTTGAACTCCAATTAAAGGCGTTAGCTCAAAAATTGGCTGAATTAGAGCGCCGATTAGCCGTTTTGGAGCGTTCTTCAGCTACTTCTAAACCAGAGACTCCCAAATTGAATCCCAAGCCCATGCCTAGCCTCAGGGGAAGGAGCTACATCGAGCGAGCAATCGATGCCGCCAGACGCGATTACGAGCGCGAGCATGGCAAGTAGCGCTGCCGGTGCAGAGAATGCGCGATGAGTATTGGCAGGCGTTCTTCTGGGTATTCGTGGTCGCTAGCTGGGCGTTCGGTTTCGCGTATGGGCGCTGGGCGGACGGAGGCGGATTTTTCTCGGAGCTCGGCAAGGCGGTCAGCGTCCCAAGTCCACTGGAATTCAGCTCATGGTGGCAGCCGCTGGCATATTTCACGCTAACCATCCTTGCTATGTTCGTGCTCGCGCAGCTCTTCTTCGGTGTTGGGGCTGCTATATTCCTCTTTGCTCGTGGGGTGGGCGATAGTGCCGTCATCTTGGCGCTTGAGAGGATAGTGCAGCCATTTCCAAACATCCCGATGCCCGATGCTTGGATGTTGGTGATCGTGATGCTGATACTCGTGGTGAATTTACCATTATGTATATGGAGTGCACACATGGGCGCGCGGCGAGCCGTCTACATGTGGCGTCGGCTCAGAGGACAACCGATGAAGCCCGAAACCGTAGCAGAGCCGATATTCAACTTTTTGATAGCAATGGCGATCTCTATCATCACGGGAATAATGGCGGCGATGGCGTTTTCCTACTCAATAGTTTAAGTTTAAATGTTACAACCATCAGTAAAAATGGTGAGTGAATGAAAACGACCGTGAGTGTGATAAAAGCTGATGTCGGTAGCCTAGCTGGTCACGTGCAGGTGCCAGAAGAGCTTCTAAAAGTTTGTGAGGACTCGCTCGCAAAGGCTGCCAAAAATCGGATGATAAAGAGTTTTCACGTCACGAGTTGTGGTGACGACATCGAGTTGATAATGAGCCATGCGAATGGCGTCGACAGCTCCAAGGTTCACAAACTGGCTTGGGATACATTCAAGAGAACAGCGACTCTAGCCAAGAAGCGCCACTACTACGGGGCTGGTCAAGATCTTCTTGTTGAGGCTTTCTCTGGAAATGTTAGAGGCATGGGTCCGGGTGTAGCTGAGTTCGAGCTCGAAGAACGTCCGAGCGAGCCGATAGTAGTTTTCGCGTGCGACAAGACATCGCCGTCTGCCTTTAACCTTCCGCTGTTCAAAATCTACGCCGATGCGTTCAACACCGCTGGCCTCGTGATAGATCCAAAATTGCACGATGGCTTCAAATTTGAGGTGCACGATGTCAAGCAGGCAAAGCGCGTTTTCTTAAACTGTCCTGAAGAAATGTATGACCTCTTATCTTTGATAGGAATCTCGAGCCGTTACGTTGTAAAGCGCGTCTTCAAGAAAAGTGGTGAAATTGCGGCCGTGATAAGTACGGAGCGCCTCAGCCAGATCGCAGGCCACTACGTCGGCAAGGACGACCCAGTTGGCATCGTCAGAACGCAGTCGGGCTTTCCAGCCACAGGGGAGGTGCTTGAGGCCTTTGCGATGCCTCAGCTCGTGCCAGGATGGATGCGCGGTTCTCACCGCGGACCTTTGACGCCGGTGGCGCAGCGCCATGCTCGCCCGACGAGGTTCGATGGGCCGCCCCGCGTAATCGCGCTTGGCTTTCAGGTGAGCGATGGAGAACTTGTCGGCCCAGCCGATCTATTCGACGATGTGGCTTTCGATGGAGCGCGAAAAACTGCCGTCCAAGTGGCGGAGTACCTGCGCCGCCATGGTCCGTTCGAGCCGCACTTGCTCTCGCCAGAAGAACTCGAGTACACAACGCTTCCTCAGGTTACTGGGCGCTTAAATAAAAGGTTTGAAAAAATCAAGTAATTGTCAAACTAGTTTTTATCCAGTGCGCCTATACATAGTGGCCGAGAACATTAAATGTCACGAGGCCTAAAATGTACGCAGTTGGGTTAATAATTGCAGCAATAATAACATGCTTTTACTATTGGCGCCTGAAAACCAAACGAAAACTTTTCATGTGCAACGGCCTTGATGTAGTTTTGATTGCCATAGCGCTTGCCGCGATAATTTTGGATATTAGAAGTTTATTTTCTGACTCGATTCTTAACGTTGGCGATGCAAGGGCGCACATCCACCGCATCTCTTTCCTCTCTTCCAGTTTGGGCTTTGAGGGGCTGCCGAGTTGGGATTCTAGTTGGTATACAGGTTACCCGTTTTTCTACTCATACCCTCCGTTGACCTACATTTTTGGTGCGTTTCTCACCTCGATTTTTAAAAACCCGGTATTCGTGTACAAGTTGCTTTCTATTTTTGCGCTTTCTCTGCAGGGAGTCGCAATCTATCTCTTCGCGAGGAAGGTTCTCAAAGCAAGTGGGTTCACGTCTCTCTTGAGCATGATCGTTTACATGACGAGTGCGCCACTTTTTTACACATATTATCCATGGGGCGCAATACCGTGCAATCTCGCGTGGGGATTCAGCATATTGTTTTTTGTTAGCTATTTTAGACGCATCGAGACTGGAAAAAGGGTATTTTTTGTGTTGTCGGCTCTCTTGCTCTCTGCTGTTGTCCTAACGCACATCTTTGCAGCGGTTGCGACAGTAATTGCAGTTTTGGTTTTTCACCTGTCGCATAGAGAACGGCATTTTGGGCGAAAAATAATGATGGGAATTTCTTCAATGATAATCGGCCTCCTCATCGCAGGATTTTGGTTATTTCCGTTCTTTCTTTCGGTTGGACAAATGACACCACTTTGTGAATTCGTGCCAAGTGCGTTTGAAGTTTCTATCCCATTTTTAATCTTTGTAGTAATTGCAATCATTTTGATGATTTTCTATAAGCATGGATTCGGATATTTCTGGGGTGATACAAAATGGCGATGGTGCTTTTTGATGATAGTTTTGTTTGTCATCCTTGGATTTGGGGGCATTGGTTACTTGCCGTTTGGCGAGTTTTTATTGGGATGGCGGTTCTTGACTATCTTTATGCCGTTCTTTGCTATATTGTGCGTTTTGGTGATGGCCGAAAAAAATCTACCGATTAAATCTACTTTGGCGGTCGTGCTGTCTTTGATACTTGCACAAACTCTAGCCGCAGCGGCGGTGGGCGGAGCTATACCTGAGCTTAGAAGCGATTATAAGACGCAACAGTACCGTGAGATAGTTGATGCGATCGACAACCGTTATCGTGTCATTGTTCCATATGGTGATTCTCTATGGACCAGCGATAGCATGATAACGTTTGCAAACGAATTTCACATATCTACTGTAACAGCAGCGTATAGTCAAGGTGATCCACATTTCTTTGATTACACTGTTCATGTTGAATGGGAAAGAAATTGGTTGCGGCATCCTGTTTCGCGCCAAAATCTGATGCAAGAGTCTGATGCGAGATATTTATTTGTTAAACAAGAAGATGTTGGATATTATGAAAACACCGAAGGAATTAATTCAGTAGTTAGCAATGGTTATGGTACACTATTCCGATTAGATAATGAACCGTTCTTTGCAGCGACGGTTAATCCAATTATATTGGACGTTGAAGCGCCGGACAAATTTACCAATTTCTTTAATTTACTTGTCCCTGATGGGTACAAGATGGTATTTGTCACAAGTGAACTCGGTAGTAGCTTGCAGACATCATATGTGATGGTCGATGATGTAGAGAAAGTTGAAAATTGGGTGAAAAGTGGAAAAAACGTCGTATTTTTGCACGAAAACAACAATGTGGGCAGCAGGATAGAGAATAACGTATTTCATATTTACGGGCCATTTTCTAGTTACTCGAACGAATTTTTCTATTATGATAGAGGCAATGTTTCGGGATACAGGACAGTCGATCAAAAAAACGAGGAAGACGCTAAGCCTAATGAAAATCAATGGCAACAAATACAGCAGATAAGTGAACTGCTTCAGCAATTCATAAATTTAACATATGAAAATGTGGCATACTCGCGGGGGAATGATTGGATTAAAATCTCGCGCGCGGATCCAGGTTTTGTTCTCGTCAAAGAAACTTTTCATTCAAATTGGGCGCCGGATGCCGGTGAAATTTACAAAACTACACAGGGTTTCATCTTAATCTATTTAGATCAAGCGCGCGATAATTTGACGATTTCTTACTCTCAATCACGGTCAGAATCTATAGCGCCTATCGCTTCTTTAATAGGGCTACTTTTGCTGGCTATGTGTGCCATTTTTTGGGATAAAGTGTCCAGTCATTTGAGACAACCAAGAACTTGATGGCGATGACAATGGATGTAAAAAAACTGATTTTTAAAAATGATTTTGCAACGTTCGCATTGTTGTGGCTTGCTTTAGTGTTGCCGTTTGTAGCGCTCAGCGCGGTTTTTGGTTGGGGACCAAACGGGTGGTACAATAACTGGTTATTGGGAATCGGACAGGAATGGTCTAAATACGGAGTTATGAATATCTGGACACCGTACTCCCAGACAACAAATCTCCTGTTTTATGGGATGTATTTGATCACAGGAGGCAACGCTGTTCTTTTCTGGTTGTTGTTTATCGTAGTAAACTTGATCAGTTACCTCGCAATAATTTTTTGCATATACTCGATAGCAAAGAAAATTTACGGCAGAACTTATGCAAAAAGGGTTACTTTTATTTTGATTATTCTTTGTACATTCATGTTTTATGCGTACGGTAATACTACTTACGACGCGATTCCCGTGGCCATCATGATTTTGTCGATTTACTTTTTATTCCATGAGAGATACATCTCTTCGGCTTTTGTTGCTGGATTTGGTGGGGGGATCAAAATATTCCCCCTAGTAGGATTTTTGATGTTGCTGAAACAGCTGTATCACAAACAAAAAGTAAAATTGATGCTAAAGTGTTTGGGTGCATGTTTACTCGGGCTAGCTCCGTTATTTGTTTTTCTCGCCACAAACCCCCCCATGTTCGCGTCTGGCTATCTTTGGCAAGCAGGGGCGCCGACAAATGAAACAGTATATTCCTTCTCGCTTTGGCTCGCAAATGTGTCACCTAACGCAGATCCGCGATTTTATACAGATCTAAGTGGAACAGTACCAGATAGTTACTTGAAGGTTGGTATAACGCCCTCACCAACCATAATGCATTCTTCGGTATCCCTCCCGCCAACTTCTGTGGCAATGTTCGTGCCGACTTTGGTCATGTTGGTCGTACTTTTATCCATTTTGTACGTGTTTTTCAGGGTGAAGCATTTTGATAAGCGAGGTATTTTTATTTTAACGCTTTTTATTTTGGCGCCATTTCTAGCCTCAACTAAGCAATGGTCCCCCCAATATTTCCTATGGATAATGCCACTCATGTTACTATGGAAGCCCCAACGGGCGGGACAGATTTTAACAATAGGACTTACTTTGTTGGTATTGTTAGGGTTCCCGGTATCACATTGGCTTTATTCGACCACGGGATTGCAGTTTTTTGCGGGAGTATTTTGGGTTTCAGTAGTACTAAGGACGATTATTTTGGCAGCCATATCCTTATTTGTGTATTTTGGTGACATCAGGGGTAAAAATAAATGGAAACTTGAAAAACTAAAAATAGTTCACCTAACTTCGTAAAAGTCTCTTATCCTCACCACATCTTTCGGGTGCGGAGTAGAGATTTCTAGTATGACTATATTTTCAGCAGCTACTATCGTATGGGGTATGCCGGGCTTGATCTGGATGGCTGAACCTTTTTTGAATTTTTCTTTTCTTCCCTCGAACTCGACGTAGCCAGTGCCGCGGAGGATTTTGAGTATTTCGTTTCTCCGTTTATGGTAGTGGAATGAAGTCTTGTACCCTGCCATTATGTAGAGCTCTTTTTTCATTCCCTTTTTCGTGAGGCTCAGCAGTTTCTCGTGTCCCCAAGGCTTGTCTTCTCTGTTCCCGTATTCTTTCCTCACGCTTTCTAGATCCTTGACACTGTCGATAGATGCCCAGAAAGGAACTTCTTCTTTATAATAGATCAGTTTCCTATTTTCAGCCAAGCGCGGAAAAGCTATTTTTTCTATATCACCTACTTTGTATCTCTCGAGCAAACTGAGGACTTTTTTGGAAATGCAATAAAATCCACCGTTGATGCAGTGTTCAAGAACTGGTTTTTCTTGAAAAGATTTTATGTGGCGGCCACCGAGCACCACCACGCCATACGGGCTCCTCATGTGCATGACGAACATCGATGCCAGACAGTCGCTTGCCTCGAACTCTTGCCTCATGCGCTTCAAGTTGAGATCCGCAATCACATCGCCGTTGCTGACCATCACGTCATCTTTCGCTGCTTTCATCCCAAGGCGAATCGCATCAAGAGTGCCAAGGGGTTTTTTCTCCACGATGTATCCGATATCAAGTCCCATGTACCTAGATCCGTACCTTTCAATTTTTTTGCTCAGGTGGCCGGTGAGCATTAAAACTTTTTCAAAATCGGCGCTCTTGTAGGCGAATAGTTGCCTGTCAAGAATTGTGTAGTTCTTTTTTATCTCGAGCAACCCCTTCGGTATCTTCTCAGTAAGCGGGCGGAATCGTTTACCGTGCCCACCACAAAGGATCATGCCTATCATGTCAGACGCCTTGTTCTACGTTTATCTTTAAGTCTATTTACTTAAGTTTAAATAACGAGGTTTGAGGAGGAGTGTGAGTTATCCTTGGCAGCAGAACTGTCGATAGTGGTGCCCACTTACAATGAATCAGAGAATTTACCGATTTTGGTGGAGAGGATCAAAAAATCGCTCGGCCGCATAAAGCATGAAATAGTGGTGGTCGATGATAACTCACCAGATGGTACAGGAGAACTCGCCGAGCGTCTTGCTAAAAAATACGGAAACATAAGGGTGGTTCATCGCAAGGCTAAGAAGGGCTTGGCTTCGGCCGCAGTGGATGGGTTTAGACGTGCTTCTGCACCCACCATCTGCGTTATTGATGCGGATTTACAACACCCCCCGGAAAAAATCCCCAATTTACTTGAGAAAATCAAAGGTGGAGCTGACATCGCGGTGGCCAGCAGGTATGTGAAAGGCGGCGGTGTAAAGGGTTGGGCCAGGCATAGGAGGGTAATCTCAAAAGGCGCGGAGGTAATCGCACGTCTCGCGATACCGGATTCCGGCAGGATAAGCGACCCTCTTTCTGGGTTTTTCATGTTCAAGCTGGGGGTGATAAAAAAGGCGGATCTCAAACCGGTGGGATTCAAGATTTTGCTGGAGGTATTGGTGAAGGGTTCATACGAGAAAGTGGCCGAGGTGCCTTATGTTTTTGGCGAGCGCCTAAGGGGCAAGAGCACCCTCGGCATTAGAGAGCAATTGAATTATTTGAGGCATGTGAGCAGGTTGGTGAGGGCGAGTGGTGAGGCTGGCCAATTTCTCAAGTTTTGTATGGTGGGGGTGAGCGGAGTTTTGGTGAATATGGGCCTTCTATGGGCACTCACCAGATTCATTGGAACTGATTATCGAATTTCTGCAATTTTTGCGATTGAGGTTTCAATACTCTCCAACTTCATGTTGAACGAGTCTTGGACTTTCAGAAAAAGACCAAAAAAGAACAGCCTGACTAATCGCCTTGCGAGTTTCAACTTGGCCTGCGCAATCGGAGCAGTGCTGAACTACATCATTCTAGTAGGGCTCACGGAGATTTTCCATCTACATTATTTGCTGTCTAACCTTGTGGGAATAGCGTGCGCCACTTTGTGGAACTACTTCATGAGTGCAACTTGGGTGTGGAAGAGTGCCGAGAACTAAAAAGAGGAAAATAAACAAACGTCTTGTCCTATTGATTTTACTGGCGCTCGGCATAAGATTTGCTCTTGTACATCTCAACCATCCACTTGACTTGCAGACGTGGCAAGGCATGTTTTCTGATTTAAACAGCGGGCAATCGCCATACACCACGTTCGAGGCGCTGACTTACCAGGCGCGTGCAACGCAAGGTGTTGGCTGGTCGCAATACTATATGTATTATGCATACCCGCCGATGCTAATCCCAATAGAATATCCATTTGCAAAAATTTATGGGGCATTTTACCCAACTCCGCCAGTTAACTTTTCGATTATGGGAGTAGATCCATATCCCCAAGTCCCATACGCGTTGGATTTTTTGTTTAAATTGCCAATCATACTTGCAGACATAGGTATCGCCCTGTTGCTCTACAAAATGACAAAAAGAAGTGAAAAATCGATGATCGCATATTTGTTTAATCCTTTCATAATTTTTGTTAGCGCATGTTGGATGTTTGACAGCATTGCGGCCTTCTTCTTACTTTTAGCGACATACTTCTTTGAAAGCAAGAGGTACGATTTAAGCGCGATAGCGCTGTCGTTTGGGTTTTTAACTAAAATTTTCCCAATTTTTGCGTTCCCTCTTTTTTGCATAGAGCTCATCAGAAAGCGATCGTGGAAATTTTTACGATACGCATTAGTTTTTGGTTTGGTATCAGCCATTTTTATATTGCCATTTTTGGGGGGGGTCAAGCTTAGTTTGGAATTTCAAGGTGCCAGAGAGCCAAGTGGCCTGACACCGTTGAATTTCCAGTACGTACTTGAGGCTTTAGGATTAGGTGAGTCAGATTTATTGCAATTGCGATTCGTCATTCTCCCCGCTGTTGCCAGTTTCTTGCTTGTAATCGGCATGTCGATTATTTACGCTTATTTAGCAAAGAAAGATATGTCACTGCGCCAAAAATTGCTGATGTTGTTTTTAGTTTATTTTATATGTGCAAAGAATTTGCACGAGCCACATGTGCTTATGTTGGTTCCATTGTTTATCTTGGAGTTACACGAGAGATATTCATTCGATAAAAAATGGCAGTACAGGTTGCTTTGGATATTGCCGTTCATTTATGCGGTAGTAGCGGTGCCGATTTCTCGGTTTTTCTACGGGTATACAATGGATATTGGTATCTTATACAGCCTTGAATTGCCCCGTTTAGCAAAAGGCGTAGTTCTTGGTGCAGTAGTAATCCTGTTTTATCTTGTCTTATGGAATGCTCTGATAACCTTGATACGTGGACGACCAGTAGTTTCTTTAGAGAGGTTACGCCGGAGGTTGAAGAGATGAGAAGAAGTAAAACAACAATTCGCTATCTTTCAAAACACATCAATAAGATTATCATCGCTGTAAGCTACATCATACTTTTCTTCCTGCTATTGGGTTTGGTTCCTGGCATACTGTATCAAGAAAAGCTCGTAGAAGTAGGCATATGGCAGGAAACTCGAGAGATAAAAAACGGTAACTTCATTGTCAGGTACCACATGAATTCCGGCGACAACAAGCCGACGGTACTTGCTTTAGGTGGAGAAGAACTTTTGGCGGTGGATGGATCGGAGTCTACGATCGAGAAAGATAATGATAATTCACCTAGAAGCTTATGGGACCACACTTTTAGAAATGTCGCCGCATCGAGTTTTATCATCCACGACGTCGCATGGGACAACTATCAAATGATGCAAACTGTCAGTTTGCAGGAGAACCAAGTAACTTTTGAATACGAAGTTCTTTCTACAGAAAATGAAAATATACAGCTGACTTTGAGTCTCAAGCATCGCTACGATAGTTACTCCACTTTGACATTTGACAACATAAAAATAAACGAAAATCAAGAAAACAAACTTCTCGTGAGATACGCGGTGAAGCTCGAGTTGAACAACGCATTTGTGACTGAGAATAATGTGCGATATTCCATGGATAACGCGCTATATTGGCTGCGCCTAACGTTCTATGCTGAGAATATTCCAGCGGACAACAATTGGCACAATGTCGCGCGGCTGGTGATGTCATATTCTCTGATAGAGTGAGAAAATCAGGAATGATATGAGTTGTTTGCATGAAGCAAGATTTCAAAGTTTTGTTGACGGGTGGG
>Ga0172362_10006317_pt1 | contig 10184 bp, 3 predicted proteins | sample LakKivs1_kivu2a2_FD_114534 | JGI IMG/M metagenome (GOLD analysis project Ga0172362, IMG submission 114534) | Sediment microbial communities from Lake Kivu, Rwanda - Sediment s1_kivu2a2 | ecosystem: Environmental > Aquatic > Freshwater > Lake > Sediment | place: Rwanda: Western Province, Lake... | reverse complement strand
TCTTACGTCATCAAAAAGATGCCTCGCCACTTGAGTCAGTCCTGATGGGTAATCTTCTCACCGCTCTTATCGCCATCCCGTTCATGCTCTCTTCCGCTCCAGGCAGAGGGAGCTGGCTCGGCCTCATCCTCCTTGGGACCTTCCAAATCGGCCTTGCCTATATCCTCTATTCCATTGCTATTAAGCAAGTAACCGCCCTGGAAGGCAGCCTCATCCCCGTCATCGAACCCATCCTCAATCCCGTCTGGGTCTTTTTGGTTCTCAAAGAAACTCCGAGCAAATGGGCTCTCATCGGCGGCAGCATCATCATCACCGCTATGATTCTCCGTTACCTCCTCCCCGCCCTGAAAACCAAATGGCAGAGAAAGCAACCAGTTGAACCAGAACTGTTTCATTGAATAATGTTTTTATAACTCTACATGCTTATCTAACCATAGTTATATTTGAAAAGATCAATACTGACCCTCACTGCCTGTTCATCATGCTTAACAACACTCCTCGCTGTGATTTTATCCGGTAAAACCAGTAAAAAGTAAATGGTTGAAAGTCACCATTCCTACTGGTGCTGGTAAATGGTACAGAGATAATCGTGGGTTTGAATCCCTATTCTCCAGGTAGAAAATAAGCTTTGAGGAAGTTGTTTTTGAATTTTTCAAAGGTGCATACAGTTAGTGGATAGGTTCCTTTGGGCATCAATTATACGAATAATGGTATGATAATATATAGAAAACTGACGGTTTGCGAAAGATTGATTCATACCAACTCGGTTGGATTATTGGTTAAAGAAAATAGTAACTCTCCATTTATTAACTTAATCGATAACTTCATCTTAATCAGGGGCAATGACGAGGGACATTCCACCAGATCAAAACCGAATCGTTGAAAACCCTTGATCATTATTTCATCATCTCCCTTTAATTCTAAAAACTACAATTCAGGATTGATTATTTAAATAAAAAAGATTCAATCGGCAGAATCGCACAGTCTTTGGTAAGGAAATAGGGGAAATAATATTAAAGAATCCCCAAACCGGAAATAGATTATTTCCTGATAGGATACAATAGTCCTTAGTAGCCCAAAAAAGTAGAGAGACAAAACCACGACTCAATGGTATCTGGATGGAGAAATAAAAGTCGAAGTGACTCCTTAAAAAGGAGGTTTGAAAATGAAAGTGGGGAATATGGCAAGCCGGTCATCCCTTCGCCGTCTGAAAAGGCATTTCTGGAATAATGGCTTATCAAAAAAAGACGTCCTTGACGAGGTTCCTTTGCGATCTGAATTACTTACCAGTGACCAGATGAAACAGCATGGCAAAACGCTCGCAGCCTCGCACATGTTGAGCTCGGAACGGATTCCAGACCAGTTGCTGACACGTCTGGCTGAGAATGAAAGCGTCCTGGTTGAGACCTGTAACCTATTGATGGCAGCAGTCAAGGCAAAGCACCGGATTGCACCAGCCGGGGAATGGCTCCTCGATAACTTCTATCTGATTGAAGAACAGATTCGCACCGCCAAGAAACATTTACCAAAAGGATATAGCCAGGAATTACCGCGTCTGCTCAATGGCCCATCGGCCAGGCTTCCTCGGGTTTACGATATTGCTTTGGAAATCATCTTACACGGTGATGGACGGGTGGACGTGGAAAGCCTCATCAGTTTCGTTACTGCCTATCAGACCGTCACTGAACTGAAATTAGGCGAGTTGTGGGCAATCCCAATCATGCTACGTCTGTCATTGATTGAGAACCTGCGACGGGTTGCGGCTCGGGTCACCGCCCATAGGGTCAACCTGGACCTGGCCGACTATTGGGCCGACCGAATGATGGAGATTGCCGAGAAAGATCCGAAGAATCTGATTCTGGTGATCGCGGATATGGCGCGATCGAACCCGCCGATGGAGAGTTCTTTTGTCGCGGAATTTGCTCATCGATTGCAGGGCCAGAGCCCCGCTCTGGCATTGCCTCTCACCTGGATTGAACAACGACTTGCTGAATTTGGACTGACGATAGAACAGTTAGTGCGGTCAGAAAATCAACAACAGGCTGCTGACCAGGTTTCCATGAGCAACAGTATCGGCTCCCTTCGATTTCTAGGGGCAATGGACTGGCGTGAGTTCGTCGAGACCATGAGTGTGGTTGATCGGGTGTTGTGGGAGGATCCGGGCGGAGTCTATGGCAAGATGGATTTTACCACACGCGATCGCTGCCGTCATGTCGTGGAGAAGATTGCCAAAAGCAGCCAGTACTCCGAGAGTGAGGTGGCGCGCAAAGCTATCCAACTGGCACACGAGGGTGCTTTCAGGAAAGGCAAAGACGATCGAACGGCACATGTCGGTTACTACTTGATCGACAAGGGATTGCCACAGCTCGAACGAATGACCGAGGTGCGTTTATCCCACCTTGTAGCTTTTGGGCGGATAATCCGCCGGTTTCCCTTATTCTTCTATCTCGGCACCATTACCCTAATTACAGGAATTTTCACCGGGAGCTTACTGATCATAGCACATGCCAACGAAATAACTGACTGGTTCCTTACATCAATCGGAATCCTCTCTCTATTGGGCACCAGTCAGTTGGCGGTAGCGCTGACGAACTGGTTAGCTTCCTTGCTGGTTAGGCCCCATTCATTACCGCGAATGGACTTTTCGGAAGGAATTCCACTGGAATCATGTACTCTGGTGGTTATTCCTTCCATGCTTTCCAGCGCTCACCAAATCGAGGATCTGATCGAGGCACTTGAGGTCCGATATCTGGCAAACTTTGACCAAAACCTGCACTTTTGTCTGTTAACCGATTTTATTGACGCAAATGAGGAAACCATGCCGGATGACAAATCGTTGTTGCAATTAGCCCGGCAGAGAATCGAAGCGTTGATTGAAAAGTACCGGGATACAAAAGGCGGTGGCTTTTTCCTTCTCCATCGCCCCCGGCGATGGAATCCCGATGAACGGATCTGGATGGGTTACGAGCGGAAGCGAGGGAAGCTCACAGAGTTAAACTCACTTCTGCGAGGTGGAGCAAAAGATCGCTTCTCACTGATTATCGGCAAGACTGAAATCTTACAAAAAGTAAAATATGTCATTGCCCTTGACACCGATACCCAACTCCCTCGCGATTCAGCACGGCAGTTTGTAGGTGCCATGGCACATCCACTGAATCGTGCCCGATACGACGAAGAAAAGCAGCGGATCACCGAGGGGTACGGAGTTCTCCAACCACGGGTGGACTCGAGTTTGCCAGGCTCGAACCGGTCGCGGTATGCGCGATTCTGTGCCAGTGAACCGGGTATCGATCCCTATACCCGTGTTGTCTCCGATATTTACCAGGATTTGTTCGGTGAAGGTTCATTCATTGGTAAAGGGATCTATGATGTCGATGTGTTCGAGCAAGTGCTCAATGGTCGCTTTCCCGAGAACCGGATTCTGAGCCACGACCTCTTAGAAGGATGCTACGCGCGGGCGGGGTTATTGAGTGATGTGCAGTTATATGAAGAATATCCATCACACTACAGTTCGGACGTGAGCCGGCGGCACCGCTGGATTCGCGGCGATTGGCAGATTGCCTCGTGGCTGCTGCCCCGCGTCCCCGGCTTCGGCAATCGCCGAGAGAGGAATCCGCTCTCGGGACTTTCTCGTTGGAAGATCTTCGACAATCTTCGTCGCAGTCTCATTCCCTCAGCCTTGATTCTGCTGTTCCTTCTCGGCTGGATGGCCTTGTCGCCACCCTGGTTTTGGTCTTTGGCAATAATCGGAATTCTCTTGATTCCGTCTTTGGCTTCATCGGTGCTGGAAATGTTCCGCAAACCAAATGATGTGCTTTTACTGCATCATCTAACCACCACTTTACGTTTGGCCGTTAAACACTTCACCCAGGCAGCATTTACACTCGTATGTTTACCCTACGAAACGTTCTTCAGTCTGGATGCGATTCTACATACCGCATGGCGGTTGCTGATCACACATCAAAAACTTCTTGAATGGAATCCATCGAGTAATCCAAATCACATCAATAGTTCAGGCCTGGCCACTTATTACCGGGCAATGTGGGTCGCTCCAGTCAGCGCCACTGCCATTGCGATCCACCTGACGCTTTCCAAGCCAGCCACGTTGTTAATAGCCGGGCCTATACTGACACTCTGGTTCGTCTCCCCGGTCATTGCCTGGTGGATCAGCCAGCCCCTTGTTCCTCGCCCACCCCGGCTGACAACCAAACAAACCATTTTTCTCCGAAAGCTTTCCCGAAAAACCTGGGCGTTTTTCGAAAACTACATCAGTCCCGAAGATCATTGGCTGCCGCCCGACAACTATCAGGAGTATCTCACTGCAGCGGTTGCACACCGTACATCGCCAACCAACATGGGACTCGCCCTTCTTGCGAATTTAGCCGCATACGACTTCGGCTACCTTCCGGCTGGACAACTCATCGGACTTACGGGAAATGCTTTCCTCACCATGGAAGCCCTGGAGCGCTTCCAGGGTCACTTCTACAACTGGTATGACACTCAATCCCTGCAACCGCTCCCTCCGCTCTACGTTTCAACCGTGGATAGTGGGAACCTCGCCGGTCATCTGCTGACGTTGCGTTCGGGTCTATTAACTCTTCCCGATCATAAGATACTGGGAACCCGATGGTCGGATGGGCTCAATGACACATTCAATGTTTTGATGGACATCGGGGGTGAGTCGGTCCCACATCAGTTCGCGAAATTTAAGAGGAACTTAGCCTCAGTATCTGAGCTGCAAACCATGACACTCATATCGACCTGGCATTGCATTGATCGGCTGACAGAATCAGCCTTCGAGGTAATCAATAATCTTGAGGTAGACTCTGATAGCCAGGTGATGTGGTGGGCACATACTCTGGCCCGTCAATGTCGGAGCCTCCTTGATGAGTTGATATATTTTGCCCCCTGGATATTACTTCCGGCAGCTTTAGAAAAGCTCGGTAATATTCCTGGTTTGAATGAAATCCCCACGCTTCGCGAGCTTACTGGATTCGAAACAAAGTTTCTGGGGATAATCAAAAACCAATTCACCCCCAATACAACCGCTGAAGAGCGTAAATTACTCGATGAACTTCAACGGCTTATTATAGAAGCAAGTCAACGCGCCAGGGCAAGAATAACTATTATCGATCGTCTGGTTCAACAATCCAGCATGCTCGCCCGCATGGAATATGGCTTCCTGTTCGACAAGGCTCGGCATTTATTGGCGATCGGGTATAGTGTGAGCGAACGTCGACTGGACACGAGTTATTATGATCTGCTGGCTTCGGAAGCAAGATTAGGCAATTTCGTGGCAATTGCCCAGGGACAATTGCCGCAAGAGAGCTGGTTCGCCCTGGGACGCCTCCTCACCAACATCGGTGGAGAACCGGTTCTCGTTTCATGGAGTGGTTCGATGTTCGAATACCTCATGCCGCTCCTGGTAATGCCGACCTACGAAACCACCCTGCTCGACCGAACCTACCGGGGAGCTGTAGAAAGACAGATTCAATATGGAAAAAAACGGGGAGTGCCATGGGGTATTTCGGAGTCGTGCTACAACTCAGTCGACGCCCATCTCAACTATCAATACCGTGCGTTTGGTGTCCCTGGCCTGGGGCTCAACCGTGGACTCGCTGATGATTTGGTTATTGCACCCTATGCATCTGCTCTGGCGCTGATGGTTGCACCCGAGGAGGCATGTCTGAATCTCGAGCGGCTCGCTGCCAAAGGATTTTTAGGAAAATTCGGTTTTTATGAAGCAATCGACTATACCCCTTCTCGTCAACAACGTGGTCAATCAGGTATCGCAGTCCGATCCTTCATGACCCATCATCTGGGCATGAGCATCCTCTCTCTATCCAATTTGCTCCTCGACCGACCGATGCAGAAGCGATTTGAGTCGGACCCAATGTTCCAGGCCACCATGCTTTTGCTCCAGGAACGTGTTCCAAAAGCCTTGGTACTCTACAGGCACACCGCCGACCTCTCCGATTTATTAACGACTCCCAGTAGTCTGGAGCCAACAGTGCGTGTTTTCGACAGTCCTGACACACCATTTCCGGAAGTGCAGTTGTTGTCGAACGGCAGATACCATGTGATGATCACCAATGCAGGCGGCGGCTACAGCCGTTGGAAGGACATCACTGTCACCCGCTGGCACGAAGACGTCACCCGCGATAATTGGGGTACGTTCTGCTACATCCGTGATGTGATCAGTGGAGATTTCTGGTCAGCTGCTTTTCAACCGACACTGAAACGAGCGGAGAATTATGAAGTTATTTTTTCTGATGCCCGAGCCGAGTTCCGTTGCCGCAACCATACCTTCGAAACCCATACCGAAATCACGGTCTCACCGGAGGATGATATCGAGCTGAGACGAATTCGCATCACCAACCGCTCCCGGATGCGAAAATCGATCGATGTCACCAGTTATGCAGAGGTCGTTCTCGCGCCGGCCGCCGCCGACGAGTTACATCCGGCGTTCAGCAATCTCTTTGTTCAAACTGAGATCATCCGCCCGCAGCGGGCTATTCTATGCACTCGCCGGCCTCGTTCACTCGACGAGCACCCTCCCTGGATGTTTCACCTGATGGCAGTGCACGGAGCAGAAGTCGGAGATGTATCCTATGAAACCGATCGTATGCGGTTCGTTGGACGTGGAAACACCATCGTTGATCCAGAGGCGATGCACGATTCATCGGCACTCTCGGACAGCCAGGGTTCGGTCCTCGACCCGATTGTCGCAATCCGGCATGGGATCATGCTTGATCCAGGAGAATCAGTAATGATAAATATTGTATCCGGGATTGGAGATACCCGTGATGCAGTCTTAAGCCTGGTCGAGAAATATCAGGATCGGCGCCTCGCCGACCGTGCCTTTGATCTAGCCTGGACCCATAGCCAAGTGGTTCTACGGCAAATCAATGCCACTGAGGCCGATGCCCAACTCTATGGACATCTTGCCAGCTCCGTAATCTACCCCAATCCCTCGTTACGCGCCGACCCGAGCATTCTCAGCAAAAATCGTCGCGGTCAGTCCAGTCTATGGGGTTACTCCATATCCGGGGATTTACCGATTGTGCTCTTGCGGATTGGAGACCCGGCACATATCGAACTGGTGCGCCAACTCGTCCAAGCCCACGCATACTGGCGCTTAAAAGGATTGGCAGTGGATCTGGTGGTCTGGAATGAAGATCACTCCGGTTACCGGCAACTGCTCCATGACCAGATCATGGGTCTGATTGCCGCCGGCCTCGAAGCCAATCTAACCGATCGTCCGGGCGGTATTTTTGTAAGAATCACCGATCAAATATCAAATGAGGACCGTATCATGTTCCAAACGGTTGCTCGGGCTATCATCACCGATAATCGCGGGACATTGGCGGAGCAGATCAACCGTTACCGGGTTGCGGAGTCGATCATCCCGCCATTCACAAGAACGAGACGACTCATCATCAAATCCTCGCCTTCGGCAGAATTACCTCACCGAGATTTGATCTTCTTCAATGGATTTGGGGGATTCACCCCCGATGGTCGCGAATATATTATTACCACCAAGCACAGGCAAAGAACACCGGCACCATGGGTGAATGTACTTTCAAACTCCCATTTCGGAACTGTCATCTCCGAAAGCGGTCCATCCTATACCTGGAGCGAGAACGCCCACGAGTTTCGACTCAGTCCCTGGTACAACGACCCGGTGAGCGATCCGAGCGGAGAAGCTTGGTATATCCGTGACGAAGAGAGCGGCCGCTTCTGGTCCCCCACGCCACTTCCCAGCCGTGGCGCCAGGCCGTATGTTAGCCGTCACGGTTTTGGCTACAGTGTCTTCGAACATACCGAAAGAGGAATCCACTCCGAGATGTGGGTTTACGTAGCCCTGAACACACCGATCAAGTTCACAGTGTTGAAAATTCGGAACGAATCGGGTCGGAACCGCCGGCTTTCTGCCACCGGATTTGTGGAATGGGTGCTGGGAGATATGAGTCCGAAAACGACAATGCACCTGATTACCGAAATTGACCCCAACAGCGGAGCGCTCTTTGCTCGTAATCCCTACCACACCGAGTTCGCTGACCGAATTGCCTTTTTCGACGTGGACGACAGGTCTCGGACGGTTAGCTGTGATCGGACCGAATTTCTTGGACGGAACGGTACACATCAAAATCCGGCTGCTATGAGCCGGTCAAGGCTTTCTGGAAAAGTGGGAGCCGCTCTGGATCCCTGTGCCGCTATTCAAGTGACTTTCGAGCTGATCGACGGACAAGAACGTGAGCTCGTCTTCATATTGGGAATAGGGCATGATGCTAATGACGCCAGCCAATTGGTGCATCATTTCCGGGGGTCTGTCGCTGCACGAGGCGAACTCGAAGCGGTATGGCAGTATTGGAATCACACTCTTGGTGCAGTTCACGTGGAAACACCCGACCCATCCCTCAATATCCTAACCAATGGCTGGCTCATATATCAGACCCTAGCCTGCCGGCTTTGGGCACGTACCGGTTATTACCAGTCAGGGGGCGCCTTCGGTTTCCGTGATCAACTCCAGGATGTGATGGCGCTCATCCACACCGAGCCGGGCCTGGTGCGTGAACACTTGCTCCGCTGTGCGACCCGTCAGTTCCGGGAGGGAGATGTACAGCACTGGTGGCATCCCCCTTCAGGCCGGGGGGTACGTACCCACTGTTCGGACGACTATCTCTGGTTGCCATTGGTAACCTGCCGTTATGTTCTGAGTACGGGGGACACAGGTGTGTTGGATGAATCTCTCCACTTCATCGAAGGCCATCCGATAAAAGTTGAGGAGGATTCCTATTATGATCTGCCCGACCGGTCTGAGGAAACCGCCAGCTTATACGAACATTGTGTGCGGGCCATTCTGAGAGGTCTTCAGTTTGGTGAACACGGATTGCCGCTGATTGGTTCCGGTGACTGGAACGACGGCATGAACTTGGTGGGCAGTCAGGGGAAAGGTGAAAGCGTCTGGTTGGGATTTTTTCTTTATGAAGTACTCATCCAATTCGCCGAGATCGCCCGTCAGCGGGGTGACCTCTCCTTCGCTGAACGCTGTATGAGTGAAGCGATTCGAGTACGTTTGAATATCGAGCAAAATGGCTGGGATGGACAATGGTACCGTCGCGCTTACTTCGACGATGGCTCGGTACTTGGGTCGGCGAACAACCCTGAATGCCAGATTGATTCGATTGCACAAAGCTGGTCTATTCTCTCCGGAGCGGGTGACGCTGAGCGGTCAAAGACCGCTATGGAAGCAGTGGATCAACGTCTGATTCGTCGTAACCATGCTTTGATACAACTTCTGGACCCCCCGTTCGATAAATCGAATTTGAATCCTGGCTACATCAAAGGGTACGTTCCAGGTGTGAGAGAGAATGGCGGGCAATACACTCATGGAGCAATCTGGGTGGCTATGGCATTCGCTGCATTAGGCGACCGTCGACGCACCTGGGAATCATTTTCCATGATCAACCCGATAAACCACGGGAGAACTCAGGATGAAATTGCCACCTACAAAGTAGAACCATACGTGGTCGCAGCCGATGTCTATGCGCTTTCACCCCATATCGGTCGAGGGGGCTGGTCGTGGTATACCGGCTCGGCGGGCTGGATGTACCAGCTAATTGTGGAGTCAATCCTGGGATTGAAGCTTGACGTGGATAAACTGCGTTTTGTACCCTGCCTCCCGGTAGATTGGGAAAGGTTCATAGTCCATTACCGGTATCGGGAAACAGTCTATCATATCACCGTCATATGTGCTTTGACCGAGCCTGGTGAAATGAGCGTGACTGTTGATGGCATCGATCAACCCAACCAATCAATTCCCCTGGTTGACGATCGCCAGGAGCATTCAGCCGAAGTAAGAGTACCCGGTTCACATCTTCAGAGGGTTGAGAGCGATAAGCTATGATAGGATATTGAGAAAGAGCTTTTTTCTCCACAATTCATGCTACACTTACAAATAATCATTACTTACTTCATATTTTTCAGGAGGTTTTAACATGAAGAAAATTGGTGTAGAACCCAGCAAGATCGGTTATCCGATGCCAGTGGTGATAATCGGAACTGAAATCTATGGAAAAGTCAATTTCATGACCGCGGCCTGGGTCACCCATGTCAATCTTGAACCACCCATGCTCGCTATCTGTCTGAGCAAGGATCATCTAACCACGGAAACCATCCTA
>Ga0172362_10006315_pt1 | contig 10186 bp, 9 predicted proteins | sample LakKivs1_kivu2a2_FD_114534 | JGI IMG/M metagenome (GOLD analysis project Ga0172362, IMG submission 114534) | Sediment microbial communities from Lake Kivu, Rwanda - Sediment s1_kivu2a2 | ecosystem: Environmental > Aquatic > Freshwater > Lake > Sediment | place: Rwanda: Western Province, Lake... | reverse complement strand
CATGCTTACTACCTAATGGCGATATGCTAGCCGATGGTAGGGCGTCAGAGACTGAACGGGCGTGGGTCGTTTATGATGGTTTAAGCAACCGGAAACGGCTTAAGATACAGTCCTCCTTCTAGGGAAACTTAGGAGATCACGAGTGCTTACAGCAACTAAATAATTTTTTATATTTTTTTATCAATTATATTTGATAAAAATATAAAAATTGATTTAAATAATATTTGTAAAATGCAAATATTATTAAAGAATTTAATGGAGTTTTTGGAGAGTTTATGTTTAAAAAATAATTTTATTATATTGGAGAGATTTGATGGACATATTCGTGCTTTTGGAAAGTCTGCTGGTAGAATAATGAATCCTTACTTTTTAGTTAGAGATGAGAGTCATGATTTTGAGAAGGAATTTTACGTAATGTTTTGCAGTCCTTCTTCATATACTTATTTTTCGGTTAGGGACTTTGATAGAGTAATTTATAGAGAAGATGGAGCACGTGAAACTTGGTCGTTTCATAATGCGACTGGATATATTTTTTGTACAATTAACACCGAGGAACGAACAAGATTATGCTTACATCAAATTATTATGGATCATTATGGACATGGAAGAGGTCAAGATAGTGTAGATCATATCAATCAAAACAAATTAGATAATCGTAGATGTAACCTAAGAATTGCAACACAATCAGAACAAAATTCAAATAGAGGTAAAGTAGCCAGGAAAAAATACGCCAAATTGATACCTTCTTATTTTATGAAATGGCTAAAAGATCAAAAGAACCTTGATAATTTACCAAAGTTTTGTGAATATTATTTGAATGAAAAGGAAAATAAAGAATTTTTTTTGATAAATAATCATCATCCTCTTTTGAAAGAAAAAGGAGGAAACTTTAAAATATCCACAACTTCTGGTTCCTCTTTGAATTTGATTGGTAAATATCAGAATCTTGAAAGAGCAATAACTTTTCTTCAAGAAAAAAATGATCAACCAATAGAAAGCTGGGAGATAGATGAATTAAGGGACATTATTAACCCATATAGACATCGATAACTATACTTATTGTATTTTTTTTATTAATTTTATAGAAAAATAATAAATTTTTTTTATAATATTTTTCATAATTTGAAAATATTTTATGTTTGATAGTAATTTAATGTAAAAAAAATCTGCAAAAAAGTATATATAAGATATTCCTAAATTTAATTAGTTTATTTTATTATCATATTTTTCCATAAATTCCTCAACTTTTCTCATCATTTCCACTTTCTTTCCCAATTCTTTTACAAATTTATCAGTGTAACTTTCTTCTTTTCCCCAATGAATCGAAATTCCATACAACGTATTTGTTTCCGAACAAGAATCTCCACATTTCACTTGATTCATCCCATCGATCTCTTCCTTTTTTTTCATCATCTCTTCCATCAATTGCTGCATCTCTGCAATTGATTTTCCACCCCTTCTAACGGCATTCCTCACATATTTTAATGCCAAGTCACAATCGATCATCTCCTTCTTCCATGATTTCGAATGAGTTGTTACACCTATATTAGCAATATGATTAAATTTTCCCGCATAACATATTGTCAATAATTTTCCATTATCTATGCTACCGAGAACAATATATTGTATTTTTACTCGGTATTCCTCGGGTTCTAATTGAGGGTAACCGTCAAAATATTCATAAACTTGAATTTCACTCATTATTATAATTATTTATTTGCTTTTATGTTGTTATACATCAATTTTTTATCAAATGACTTCAATGTCAAGATTGTAGATGGCACGTGTGTAAAAACAATCAACTTTAATATTTTTGGAATTTGTCCTTAATAATTCAAGAGGACTTGGAACACAAAATAACATTTCAAATTCTTTCAGTGCTTGTTCAAAATCACAAGCTTTAATTTTGTTGTGGTCACAATCAGTAAAAATTTTAATCATTCCTAAAAGTAAAGGCAAACTTCTGCAGCGCGATAATAATATCGAGAAAAATGGAGGCACAAAACTCAATGCTTCATACTCATTATTCAACTGATAAGAGGCACAATTTGAAAATGTAATATCAATATCTTTTCCATCGTAATCTGGTAAATTTGATCTCAAGACTGACTCCATATATTCCCATTCATTCTTTAATAATCTGAATATTGGATTTTCCAAATTATCAATATTTGGCATCACCAATTTATTCCAAAAAAAAGTAAAATGAGGTATAATAACCTTATGCGTCTTAAAATCTATATCACTCCTCTTCAACCCATCATAAAACGTCTTAATACTATTCTTCACACAAAATAATACAATCGCCTCCAAAGAATTATTCAAAGTACAATGATCAATAATTTGATACAAAGTCTTTTGATCAATTGGATTATTTCTAATAAATTCAACAATACTTTTTTTGCATATTTCAACTCCTTCTTTGCGAGCTTGTATGATGTCATCACGATGTTTTTTGGTGAGATCGAGGTATTCATTAAGGGAGAATTCGAAGTTATCGTCGTCCTCATCCTTTTTCTTCCCTTTCTTTTTAGGAGATTTTTTACCTTCTTGGATAACCTTCTTCTCCTCCATAATCGCATCCGTCTGCACCGATATTTCGCATTTTTGAATTGACATAACCTGTGTCCCATTATTTTTAGTATTGATACTTGAACATTGAGTTTCAACAGTTTTTTTGGAAATAATTTTAGTTTTCCAGGCATTTTCGGTATCAGTTTGTGAAGATGAATTTTTGGTTTTGGGAAATGTTATTGAGGAGAGTATATTTTTTATTTTTTGGAAATCATTTTCTATATTTCCAAAAAAATCCTTTACATCCCTCTTCATCTTCTCATTCTCCTTTTTAGCCATAATTATCTCAGTTTTTATCTTTGATAAATGATAAACTCCGCATACATTTGCAACCAAAAAATATGACTTGAAAAATCGATCAACCATTAGATCCTTCAAACTCAATTCATAAATATTCCGTGAATGCACGCGTATATATTCCAAAATATTATTTAACAATGTTGCAAGAAAAATGTATTCAAGTGATTGATTGTTCAATCCGCTGCAAAAGTCATAAATAATATAAAAGAAGTGGCATAAATATTGAATTTCATTATTTATTTCTCGAATTGGGTGTTCGTGGGAACAGCAGAAAAAAACATTTTTGCATTTTGATATCCAAAGGTTAATCTGGTAATTTTCTTTATTAAAATGATATAAAATGATTCCTTTTGGAGGCACTATGCCTCGATAAATAGTCGTGTTACCTATACAAATTGGTTCCATTTTTAATAGTTTTAGAGTAATAATAGATATTTAAATCAATTTTTTATTTTGATTTGTTAATGCGGAAAACCTGTTTTTTTAATTCTTCCAAAAGCATTCCTTCTTACCAAATTTAGCATCACTGCAACCCATCTAAAAATCGAATGAAATGTTCCCTCAATTCATTAATAAACACATATCAACTGCGGTAACGAAAATTACAGAATATCTTAAGTTTTAATTCACACGAAATAATGTGCATTAAAAAATATTCCCAGTATTTACAAGAGGTCCTGGGAAATTAAATGTTTTAACAGGTCCCGGAATTCCAGCTTGACCTTCGTTTGATTGCTGCAATGTTTGAAGTAGCGAAGGTGTAGAACCAGAATAAGGATTTGGTGGAATTGGTGGATTTGGTGAAACAGAACCAGATTGGTTCTGAAATGATGAGTTAAAGTAATTACCATTTACAAAATAATCAGTAATAATCTGCCCGTTATATTGGGGATAACTACAATCTTGAATATAATAACTATAACAATTATTACCATTTGCATCCATAGAATTAATTGGATTATAATAATTAACATAATTAAAAGTAAAAATTGGTAAGGAATTTACTAAAGAATGTTGTTGATTGGCAAGAATTTGACTTGCTTTTTGTGCTAAAATTGCTAGCCCAGAATTTGAATTATTTAAAGAAGATTGTGAAGCAACAGGTATTATTGAACTCAATGGAGTAAAAGTGAATTGCCCTGTTACTGCTGCATAATTTATTCTATAACTTCCTCTGCCAACTGCCTGATTAAACAAATCAATCTGCATTATGGCATTTGCTCTTGAAGTTGTACTTGTAAATTCCATTGGCAGCTGTGATGACCACCTCTTCTTTCCAGGTTTTGAATCATCCACAATTATTGGTTGGACAGTTATTGTTTTAAGTGGCCCATAAATCATATTTGTTCCATCTTCACCAGAAGGTTCGTAAAGACGGTAGGTGACAGTTATTGGTTTACTTGGATCTCCATTGATGTAATAAGGAGCAAAACTATCTATTCCAAAATCTATTACTTTCATTTCACTACCCCGATCAGTATATTCAAGTGTTCTAAACAAAACCGAAGTCTTATTCTTATAAAAATCATTTAATAAATCTGTTCCATCAAACAATGTGCGGAAATTATAAATATTTGGATCGTTCTTTTGTAGGTAGTCAACTAATTGATAAGTATTTTTGTTAATACCGGTCATTCGAAATGATAGGAGAGATCCGAGAATATTTTTGGATAAATTCAGATTGGCATTTTTGATATTTTCTCTGTTAGACAAATACCTAAAACCAGTGTGACAAATTACAATGTTAAATGAATTTCGGAATGCTACTAATAGGTTAAAGTCGGTATTGATGGAAGGATTTTTCTGATATGCTGCATAAAAGGCGGGGAGTAATCCATAATTTTCACTAAATAGGTAAAGGTAAATCATGGACATTTTGGTTGCAACTAAATTATTGGCAGCATTCATACCACTTCCGGTTTCTCCGACAATTTTACTGGCTAAACCAACAACTTTATTATTAGCATCAACAACAGGAGATCCACTCACACCTTTAACTCCTTGAGCTTCTCTAAGAAGTATACTTTCTGGGTAAAAGAAGTGGTTGGTGTTTTGTGGATATTTATAATTGGGATCGCGAACGTTGGATGGTATGGGACGAGCTAAAGAGTTGTTGATTTGGTAGTTAGAGAAGAAGGTGACATCTTCATTTTGTTCAAAAAATGGGTCAGGGTCAAATTCAGTTGTAATATTGAAATCAATTTGAGATGGATTTTCCAAAACTGCGACAGCAACATCGATCCATATGTTAACATTCAAAATTTTCGCATTCAAAGTAAGATTATCATAGGTTAAAAAAGTTGCATTTATAGCATCTGTTCTGCAACAATGTCCGCAAAAGAGAACATAAATGTTTGGATCTTCTTTGTCTGGATTTTTAAAGAGGGTTCCGAGTGTTGTGGATGGGAGATGTGTAACGATATTGGTGGAAAAGATAGACATATTATTATAATAGAAAAAAATTGATTAGTAAAATAGTAAATAATAAAAGGAAAAAAATGCAGACAAAATATACGATTACTAATATATGCATTTTATCAGCTTACATTTGTTATATCTTATATTTTTTGACAAATGTTAATCTAATAAATGAATGTGATTTGCCAGGAAATTACCGCATTGTTTTTTTATTAACGGCATATTTTAACTTATATACTTCTATTTTGTTGTTGATACATCAAAAATATAAAAATAAAACATACAAAATTATTTGTGCGTTTTTTATTGTAGTTACAATTGCTTTTTCATTAACGAATTTAATTGGATTTTTTAATGTAAATGTGGTTAAGAATTGTGGAAATAGTTTTATCTATTATTTTTTGCTTTCATTTTCGGTTGAGGCATTTATTTTAATTTTTTTTCTGGTAATATCTTTCTTAATTTTTCTTTTTGTTTTCAAAACATTTCATTTATTATTTTTGATAGTTTGGGAAATATGCATTGAGTGTTTTAATTATATTAAACCATTCAAATATGCAATTTATGTAGTAATGATTTTTGCCTGGATAATTACATTATTTGTATTATTGATGGTAAAACAATCACATATAATTACTTTTATTTTAGGGATGACTCAAATAATTTTAACAGTAATGTTTTTGGTTCTAAGATCAATATTTGTAATTTTTTATGATGTAAATGAAAATCATTATTGCATAATATTATGCAAAGTTTTAATCGGTTTTATCGGAATTTTTGAGTTGTTGTGGGGGGTATTAATTGAGAAAGAGGTAACAGAAATTGCTATAATTTCATTTTTATCAGTTTGGGAGATATTGTATTTTTTGCCGGTATTTTTATGGAAAATATATGAGAAAATAAAATTCCAAGAACCGCTTATTTTACAGACATTGATGGAGATATTTTATTTTGCAGAGGATTACATAACCTATCTTTTTTCAAATTCTGATAATTCCCAGGAAATGCAAGTAGAGATGGTATAATTTATAATTAGTTAATGCGATAAGTATTGCAGAAATAGATAAAAAGGACGAAGATAAAAATTGTTTTGATTGTTTCAATGGTTTCATTGGATTTGAGATGTTGTATTTTCTTCTCCAACAGCGCAATCTTCTTCTTGTTATCATCCATTTGTTCATAAATCTTTTTCTGATTATCTTTGAGATTATCATTGATCTTTTCAAGAGATTTCAATTTACTCTGATAATTCTTGTCCAAAATAATTTGGAAGACATCAAAATTCTTTGCTTCTTTAGCCACATCCAAACAATTCTTCCCGTTGCTATTTTTGATGTTAAAATCAATGGTGGTCAGTTCATCAAGGTCTTTAATGAGTTTGTTTTCATTGTTGGCAATGAGAAGATGAATTGGGTGATTTGTTCCGTCAATGAAATTGGATTCGTACATGAAGGAGTAATTCTTTTCTCTGATCATATCACGAATAATTGTGATGTATGTTTCGGAAGAATTATTCACACTAAGGAAATTATCCAAGTCTTCATCAATTTTGGCATCATCAATTTTCTTGACTGAATCTTTGTTGGACTCTTTGATGATTGAATCTTTGCTTTTAAGGCTCCAGATAAGGTAGTGTTTATTATCAATAACGATGCGATAGACATTGTTATAGTCACCTTCGATTGAGATAAAAGCTACTTTCAGTTTGTTGATAAGGATTGATTTGAGTTCAGGATTGCGGAATTCTTCGAATTTGTCGAAAAGAATTGAATGCAGTTCTCTGAGTGAATAAAACTTATCACGATTATCACAAAGTACTTCAATAATCTTGTCGGCGATATCGAAATCGTCAATATTAAATTTTGCAGCGCTAGACATTGTAAATAATTTTGAGGAGGTTTTAACAAATAATAAATCAATTTTTTTTATAAGAAAAAATTGATTTAATAAAATGCAATTATCAAAAGAATTATTGAAAATGTCTAGACGAGTTTATACAAATCTTTTTGGTGGTTCAAATACTACTACTATAAATCCATTTAATCTTAATCGTAATATGACGATTGATGATTTGAATATGGCAATTATTGAGAACGATGAGAAGAAAGTATTGGAAGCTCTTGAAGCAGCCAATTTTTCTATTAATCAGACACTTACACGTGATCCTTTCAGAAATACTTTGCTCCATACTGCAATTGTAATGGGTAATATTAAAATTATTCAGAAATTGTTGGATATGGGAGCGGATTTGAAATTGAAGAATCGGAAAGGAGAAAGTGCAGCGGATTTGTTGGCAAAGAGTGGATTAGGAGATGCTGTGCAGTATTTGGCGGATTTGGCTGACGGAAATACGAAACATGTTGAAGAAATGAAGACTGAACTGAAGTTGAAAGATTCAAAGATTAAATCGCTTCAGGATAATATTGTTGTTTTGGAATGTGCGAATAATCGTCTTTTCAAAGAGAAACAAGACGTTGAACAGGAAGTAACTGTATTAAGAAAGAGAAAAACTGAATTGGAAGAAACCAATGCAGTTTTACGTCAATCAACGAAGAAGTCAAAAAATTAATTTTTATAATTTAATATTTCAAATAATTTTAGTTTGTGATTTGAATTTAAACATATTTTCTCTTGCTCTAATGTTGAACATTATTAATTTTGAAAAACTGGAATTTTTTGATGGAATAAAATATTCCGATTGAATTAGGAAATATATATCTCGTAAGGCTTCATAAATTTGGAGGAATTTATTAACAGATTTGTTATAGTGTAAATTTTTAATATTTTTTGGTGGAATTGTTTTTCGAATGAATTTAATATGAGGTAAAGCATTTCTGGCAGTATCAAAGGCAGCATAATCATCACTGGCAAAATATACGATATTTATACCAGTTTTATCTGATATATTTTTAATTTTAGTAATAAAATTATTGATATTATTTTTCATATCAGTATTTCGGAATTGAACTCCGATATATTTTCCATTTATTTTTTCTTCGGTTTTTAGTTTATTTAAGATTATTTCTCTGACTCTTAGGCCTCTAATATATTTTCCTTTCCCTGTCCCTGTAAAAACGATAATTCTATCGTTGCATTTTCTTTTAAGTTTTGAAATATCTATACCAAACATTTCATAAGTTGAGCCCTCAATCCATTTTCTCTCCCCAAATTTTATTTCATTCATTGTCCTTCCATTCCATTTATAATTAACTGGGATCTCATCATAATTATCTGAATAACTAACTCCATCAATATAAAAAATATCATTAAACCGATGCATAAATGCTGAATGATTTGCGGTGTCGATAATTAATTTTCTTTTGGTAGTTTTGGAAAAATCAATTGCACGACGAATTGTTTGAAGCATATGACCTAAACCACCGCTACCTTTATAAATAATATATTTTTCTTCCATTATTATATAACTAAATATTTTATTATTTGTATTTTTTTTCATCTACCGAAAAAAGAAACCTCTTCTCTGATCATTGTTATTTTGTCTTGGTTCTGGAAGATTTGCAGCATTTTTGGCATGCAAATTATCAAAATAATTTATTACATGTTTCCCAATAATTTGACGCATACATATATCTAAAAAATTTTTTTCATTTTGTTTGCATATATCTTTTTTGTATTTTACTATTTTGACAATATATTGATAATAATTATCATCAGACATTTTTATTAAATTTTCATAAATCTCCAAAATTGAATTTTCATAACACATTGAACAATCCTGTAATCCATAAATAGCAGCAAGTTCTCTATCAATCAATAATGGTATGTTGAAATTTACTGCGAGAGGAATTGATCCAGTAAGTCTTTCCCAATAGAACCATCCTTTCTTTTTGGCGAGGGGGAGTATAAATTTGGCTTGGTGGAGTACTTTAATCATATTTTCGGTTTTGAGGCCGGGAAATGCAACAACTCTTTTATTTTCTCTTAACCATTTATGTTTTCTAGCAATCCATGCCCAGTCATTTTTTCTCATAAAAAACCAGAATTCATAGTTTCCGTCTGGATAGGCATTTAATACTTCTTGAACTAAGTTTAAATCTCTATCTACAGTTTTTCCAGAGTTAACACCTCTAATTGCTCCAATCACAGCAAAAATTACTTTATTAGAAATAGGTTTCCAATGGATAGCTTTATATGATTTATAAACAGGAAGAATATATTGAGAAACAGTGTTATTTAAATGGTCATTAGTAACAAGTGGAGTAACACTTATGTTGCGAATCATATAGGGTTTAATATGAATAGCTTGATGATGAACAAAAATGCATTTATGGGAGATATTTGGGTTTCTCATATATTCTTGGAAGCGGCAATCATCTGAACTGGATGCAAAGATAAGAAAATCAAAATTATCCATTTCGGATTCAAAATCCCTTCCTTTTCGAATTGGAATGGTATAATTAAATAATTTGTTATAATATGGGATAAATGTGTAATTATCATCCTCTAAATCAAAAAAAACAGTTAGATCCCATTTATTCTTTAAAATAATTTCATAAAAGGTTCCTAAAATTTCTGTATGTTTCTTAGCCAACTGTATTAATGCAAAAAGAACCATTATATAAAAAATCACAAAAAAATCTATTCAACTAAACTTATTGATTAAAAACTATTTTATTTTTTTATTTTTATAGTGCGTTTAATTTATTTTATTTCTTTCTTAAGAAAAGATGAGGAATGTGTCCTCCATTATGAGAATTCAATGACTAACTCCGAAAAATTTATGATTTTTCGGAGAGAATAACTCTCCCGGAAAGTAAATGAAAATATGCTGGATTAGCTCAGTTGGTTTAGAGCACTTTGCTGTTAACAAAGGGGTCATTGGTTCGATTCCAATATCTAGCGAACTTTCTGATAATTATTGATTATCAGAAAT
>Ga0172362_10006310_pt1 | contig 10189 bp, 21 predicted proteins | sample LakKivs1_kivu2a2_FD_114534 | JGI IMG/M metagenome (GOLD analysis project Ga0172362, IMG submission 114534) | Sediment microbial communities from Lake Kivu, Rwanda - Sediment s1_kivu2a2 | ecosystem: Environmental > Aquatic > Freshwater > Lake > Sediment | place: Rwanda: Western Province, Lake... | reverse complement strand
GATGAGTTACCTTTATATATTAATGAAAATATTAATCCTATAAATTTAATTGTTAAGTGGAGATTAATAAAAGGTTTTTAATGTTGTGTCCTTATTATAATAAGTCGTGTGTCATGCGGTGCGATAAGTTGTGCATTAATGCCCAAAGATGTAAAAAAGTTCAAAGGATATTAAAAATGAGTGAAAAAGATCTTGAAAAATATATACCTATAAATGAATTAAAACATAATCATACATATATGATAGATGGCCGTAATTGCTGTGTAGGAATATGGGATCGTAATGAGATAGGGTTTCATTACCGTAGATATAAGTTTGGTAGCATATTTATGGATATTGAGTATCATTGGGATATAGGTACTATAAAACCTGAATATGAACATTATGGGACAGTAAAGCCTATAAAAGAGATAGAACAAGCTCCTACTTTTATAGATAATACTAAAATGATGGAATATTTATATAACCATTCTGAAAAAATAGTTGAAGAAGGAAAATAATATGCTATTTTTTTATTTTGAAATAAGTAAAAACTATGCTGTAGATATACAGCTATTTAAAAAGATACGTCTTTTTAGTGATGGGATTTCTATAAATCCATTAAGTATCGAATGGCATAGATATAAGGGAGATCATAATCCAAGATTAGATATTATGTGTTTACTATTTAATTACTGTGTTTTTGAAATAGAAATATATAACGTTAATCATGCTAATGATTAAATATGAATATTTATTTAATAGTATTGTTATTAGAATTATTTTTTGGTGTAGTTATAGCTACAGGGGGGATATTTTTTTTAATAATTAAAGGTAATATATAATATATAAAGGAGTTTATATGTCTTTTAAAAACAAGTGCACTGACTTTGTATGTCTTTGTGGTCATAGTAACATTGAAACCTGTACTTGTTTTTATAAAGCTGAATTAGTTAAATTACCTAAAACTTTTATAGAGATAGGAGAAACTTTTTATGATAAAATTCTTTGAAAAAATTATAGTTAAAAAGGCTGAAACAGAAATTAAGTATAAAAAAATATTTGCATGGATGCTATTTATAGAAATTATATATACTATTATTAAAATAGCAGTTAAAGTACATAAGGCTTTTAAGAAATATTCCAAGAATAAAATAGAAAAGAGTACTATATAATGCTTGAGCCTGAAAAGCTTTATAGGAAGAAAAGGTTCTTTGAGTGTCATAGAAATACTATACCTATATATTTTATTATTTTTGGAATAATGGAGATTATATTTTCTTATAATTTAAAAGAATATGATGCTAGAATAGCCTTTTTTAACGCAGGAAGCTGCTTGTGTTATATAGGGGCTATGCTTGGACTCATACTTAATGTCATACTTCCTTTTCCTTTAATAGAGGTAAATAAAAATGAAAAGAGTGATAATTAGTATATTGTTATCGGCACTCTTAGTATCATCTGAGCAATATTATCAGGATAATTTAGACTATACTTATTTAATAGGTGTTTGGCGGCAAACTACCTTAATAAAAAATAGAAGACGAGATGACTCTTATGATGAAAAACATAAAACATTTTACATATCTGAAAAAGATAAAAATGTATGCGATTGCTACTTATCTAAACAAGGTGAGTTTTTATATATTACTATTAATTATGGTAAAGAAAATGATACTATAAGAATTGAAAATGCTGGTGGAATATATGTCTTTAATGATTTTGATTATGACTATGATAGACAGCATCAAGTTATAGAAGCAGAAATAGAATACTGTATACCTGAAAATAAAAAAAGTATAGTACTATTTGAGGTGGTGAACAAAGATTCTATATATGTGACTATAGATAACATTAGTGGCTACGGGCTTAAACGCATCAATAGGAGGTAGTTATGCCATTTGGTATAGAAGAAAGTAAATATTATAAAGATAATAACGAATTTGGAAGAAAAACTTTCTCGTTAGCTGTAACTATATCTATATGTATAATAAGTGCCATAGTGTTATGGCAGGTGATGGCATATTTAGCATATAGTTCGGACTGTTCTAATTATAACCCACTATTTATAAGCTACTGTAATAAACTTGGGTATACTTATGACAGTTTTAAATTCGTTAAGGAAGATAAAAAAGTTCCAGCAGGAACTATGGGGGCAGTTTATAAAGTTAAAAACTTTAAAAGCCGTATTGAGGTATATAGTGAATGCCTTGTAACTTTATTTGGTAAAAAAGATTGTAGCACTGGCTTTAGACCTGACTCTCACATAATTAGATAGGAATACTAATAATGTACTTAAAAGATGGAGAATTTGAAGAAATACAGTCTGAACAATCCTTTATACATGTAGAATGTAAGGATGGTAAAATATCATTATCTTCTGCTAAAGGACTTCAAAAAAAGAAACAATTTACTGTATATGACTATTTAAATATGCTAACCACTCAAAAAGAAAAGTGGTTAGAATTGTATAACTTTTGGAGGACTGAGTTTGAAACTAAACCAGCAGGCCAAAAACAGCATCACTATTATTCAGGTGGCTTGGAAGTACATACGGCTCAAGTAATTAATTTGGCACTTACTTTTAAAGATTTGCGTAAAGATTTACTATGCTTTGTTAGTGATGATGATTGTATTATAGGAGGATTTATACATGACTTATCTAAAGTAAAAATGTATAGATATCTTCTCGAAGAAGAAAAGAAAGCATTTGATGGACAAGAATTTAAGTACGATAATCAGTTAGGGGTACTAGACCCTGAAGTATGGACTATACATCAGTTAATGAAGTTTAATATAGCCTTAACTGAAAACCAACTTAATGCGCTTATGTATGCTGAGGGTGGATTTAGTACGTGGACTAAACAAAAAAATCAACCTAAATGGTCACACCTTGGGGTTCTTATATCATGCGCTGATGTATATTCTGCTATGATTATAAATAAATAAAGAAAGAAATTAAAAATAAAATTGTTTCTTTCTTTAAAAAGAAAAAAGACCCTGAAAAAGCTCCATGCGATAAATGCCCGTCTAAAGAAAAATGCTTAAACATAAATAAAACAAAGGCTATGATTAAATCACAGCCTTTGTTTTATAAGCCCAAATAAAGTTTTATTTATCTAGCTCTTTCTCAAACTTTCTATATGTATTATATATCTTATCAAGTTTATTATGAATTGAGCCTATATCTCTACTTGATAGCTTTATACAATTACTTTTTTTAGGAATTAATCTTTTAATAGCTTTAAAATCATTATCTAAACAAGTAGCTACCTTAACCGCATATGTGCCTGAAGCAGTCTTAACAAAATCTGTAATATGTGCAGAATTTGCACATTTGGGGCATAATATAATAACTTTTTGATCTATCTCTTCCCCTTCTTCTGGGATATACTTATTAACATCTTTGCATACTGGGCATTCTAAATCAAACCCTCTAGGTCCCATAGGTCCCTTACCTAAGGGGCCGCCACCGCAGCCCTTATTAATTGGTGTAGGACTGTCGTAGTCTGTATATCTTTGAGGGGTAGAAGGAATAACATTAGTAACATTTTCAGATAAAGCTTCTTCAGGTGTAGGAGGGGGTGTAGCAGGTAGCGGCTTTATCATAGCACTCTCTACTTCATCGTAGTTTTTACCATAGTCTCTTCTTAATGAAAGAGGTTGTAATAATGCAGATTTTTTAGATTCCATAAATCTCTCCTAGAATTTTTAAAATATTTAAAAAAATATTGGATATTTCGCTTTCAAAGTAGTATATTATTAGTGTACTTAAAGAAAATATAATCTTTCTAATCGTAGAAAAAATAATAAAAGATTATTAGAAAGAGAGTAGTTATGCTGGAATATAAGACAGTTAATAAAAATCTTAAAGCTTTAAATAAATTCTTTAAGAACATAGTAAGCCCTAATTATCAAAACCCTTCTATTGATGGCTTAAGTGACAGCCCTGCGGATGAAATACAAAGGGAAATAGCATTCCAGCCCCCTATTGACTTTAAGACCGTTGAGAACATTTTAAATCAATATAAAATCAAGGCTAAGTTCTCAGACATGCTGATAGGCCCTTCTGTAACAACCTATCTTCTAGAGCCTTCTATAGGCACTAAAACGCAAAACATTTTGCGATATCAAAATGATATTGCCCGTGATATGGGGTTACCTTCAGTAAGAGTGCTCCCTATTGTTGAAGGAACATCTATGATAGGTATAGAAATACCCCATAAAGAAAAGTTTTCAGTGTCTTATAAAAACATGGTATCTTCTATACCTAATGATATAAAACTACCTATAATAATGGGTGAAGATACTTACGGTAATAAAATATATGAAGATCTTACTAATATGCCGCATCTTCTTGTGGCGGGTCGTACTGGTTCTGGTAAGTCTGTATTTATCAATAACTTAATAACAACTCTTCTTATTAAAAAGAGTCCTGATGAAGTTAAGTTATTGCTCGTAGACCCTAAACAGGTTGAGTTTATATCTTATAGTGGGGTGTCTCACTTAATGGAAGATATAGCTAATGATATAGAAGAATCTAAAGAACTGCTTAATAAAGCTGTTGAAGAGATGGAGCGTAGATTTGATTTATTAATGAAAGCTAAAGTTAAGAAGATATATGAGTATAATAAAGTTAATAAGACTAAACTTCCCTATATAGTTTTAGTTATAGATGAATTTGCTGAACTTATGATGATGGGTAAACCTATAGAAAAAGAAGATGTAGAAAGAAAGATAGTACGTTTAGCTCAAAAGGCTCGTGCTGTAGGCATACATATGGTATTAGCTACACAAAAGCCTTTAGTAGCTGTAATGACATCTTTAATAAAAGCTAATATGCCTGCGCGTATAGCTTTTACAGTTAATACTTATATGGATTCTAAAGTAATATTAGATGACATAGGTGCTGAAAATCTTACAGGCAACGGGGATATGCTTTTTCGGTCACCTTATTCTAATAATATGAAACGTATACAATCCCCTTATATAAATGATGCTGATATTGATTATATTACCAATCAAATTAAATAGGGGGCTTTATGCTTAAAAGTACAGAAGTTATGCGTATATTAAATCGTTGTATAAAAAACTCTCAACTTTTTTATAAAGAAGAAGGTGTACTATACCCTATGTTAATAGTATTAAATAAAGGTGATCCTATTAATATAGACATAAAAAATAGATCTATCCTAGATATAAAAGAAAGTGAAAGCGAAGATGATAATAAAATAGATCCGCCTGAATATTATACGGAAGATAATAAAAAAATTAATGCTTCTTTTGTAGTTTTTAAAAGAGAGTCTGTTAAAGATGATGATAATTTATCTTTAGTTGCTAAGAAAATAGCGACTAAATACAAACCTGATGCCATAGGATTAATAACAGCGGTTTCCTCAAAGGAACTTAAAGGGGACATTAAAAGTATAGATATATTATACACTATATCATTTATAAAAGGCCATGATGTTGTTTTGAGGTCTTTTATACCGTTTATTAATAATGGAGAATTACCAGATGATAAAGTAGAAAGTGTCGTTGTGGGGGGTGAAATAAAAAATATAAAGTATGATATAACATTTATAGATACAGCATGGACCCCTGTAAAAATATATGACCATTTTTTAACTAACCCGTATTTAGGATAAGGAGTAAGTGCTATGTCTTTCACAAACATTTTTACTGATGGTGTACTTGTTGATTTGAACATTCGTAAGTGGACTGCTGAGAGAGCCCTTCAGCCCGAAGACTTGGGACTTAAACCTGATGCGGTTCCAAAAGCCTTTAAACTTGGACAAAAGGCCCTTGTTCCAAGAGAGGTTATAGCACAATTCAATAATCTTGATTATCAAGCAAGGCATACGCTTACTACTTACAGCTATCCCTTTGCTTTCGGTAACGCAAGGTTTGTTCCTAAAAAAGTCTTTAATGAATTTATTAAGAAACTTGAAGAAATTAGCAAGGAGTACGCCAATCTTGCTAATGATTTTGTTTCTAAATATGAGAATTATAAAATTGACATGCGCCCAAATTACGTGCAAGCTGCTCATGTGGCATATGCACGGTTCGCTAAAATGTCTGGATATATGGGCGATGAAGATGAGTTTGTTAATAATTTTCTTGCTAGGGTAGACACATATTATCCTCCAGTAAAAGAACTTCGTGAAAAGTTTAGTCTTGAGTATGTAGTATATCAAATGGCTATGCCTGATCTTTCACAGGCTACTGTAGATGATGTGGTAAGTGAAGAAGGTAAGGCAGAGCTTGTCAAAGATGTGTATAAAAGTGCCTTATATGAAAAGGTCCATGCGTATGTTGATGATATAGTATCTCAGCTACGTGGTAAGGCAGATGACGTTTTATCTTTATTTAAGAACAATCTTAATGAAGGAAAGCGCATTAGTGAGGCATCCCTTAATATGATTCGCAATATGATTTCTGAATATGAAAAGATGGATATCATAGGAGATATATCTTTTCTTGATAAGATGAAAGCTTTTAAAGCTAAATATATAGATGGTACTTCTGCTGATAAAATAAGGGAAGACTTTGAACTTAAAAAGAATATGTATAAAGAACTTGAAGAACTGTCTAAATTGGCTTCAGATAAGTCAGCTATACAAGCTTTGTCTGATGCTTATAGACAGAAAATATCTCTCTAAATATACGGGGGCTTTTTAAGCCCCCGTACTTTTTAAAAAGGAGTGCGTATGTCTAAAAAAAATAGTAAGTTATGCACCTTTGATGAACTTGTTAGGTCACAGGCACTAGCAATACACTCAGCCTTACTTGAGGGTGGCGGAAAATCTATGCAGGCGGCTGTACACTGGGCTATGATATCGACTTTAAATTGGAGATTAGAAAAAGATAACGAAGAAAAATCTAAAAAGAAGGAGTAGTTTATGGGTATAACATGGACTTTAGTAATAGCCTTTATACTGACATTGTTATTAACAGCAATTTATAAGGCTGTTATGTCCTTTATGGATTATACCCACCCTGAGAAAAAGGTAACTCTTAAAACAGAGTTACCTTATTTCAAAGAGGCGTATACTAATGACACCATAATAAATAATGATGGTAAAGATGCAGAGCAAAGCATATCTCTTCAATATGAAGAAATGTGCATAAGGAATCCTTTAGATTATAAAGATAAGAAAGTTGTATTTGAAGTTATCAATAAATATAAGGATATTATATCTGGTAAAACATTAGACCCTACAGGATATAATATCCCTTCAGAATATATAGACGGTATGCCTAACCCTGACTATTTAAAATACCTTAATAACCAAAGTAAGAATTTAAGTAGGTTAGGTAAACAAAGCACTTGGGTGCATAAGGAACATGAAAGATTTTATAATACCATAAAATACAGTAAGTTACAAAAGAAGTTTGTTAAGAGTTTAATTGAGTTTGGTATACCTGAAAATTTAGTGTATGCTACTGTATCTGATTATAGACTAACTACATATACTCCAAATGATTGGGATAAGTTAAAAGATTCTCTTAAAAGGTATTTAGAAGAATTTGATGTGTCTTATGTCATTGAATATGTATTGTTTTTTGAAGGGGATAAATTACATGACTATAATTCTATAGAAAAGTATCACACTTTAAGAGACTGTGGTGTAGAAGCTGATATAGCAAAAATAGTTATAGACGGTGATATAACGGATGAACAGCTATATCATATAATAAATCTTATAGATACAAAAGCGTATAAACCATATGACGCTGTATTAAAAGTTCTTACTGATTTTAATATAAAAGAAAAAGAAGAAGAGCTACGTTCCTTTTATAGAAGGAAAACAGCAAGAAGGAGATAGTATGGAGTTTATAATAATGCTAGGAGTAATATTTTTAACTTATTGGTTAATTAATAAGCTGACTAAATTATTATACAAATTACAAAACCCACCTTTTGATGCCGAAGTATATAACGAAGCTGTATTAAATACATTGGAAGAGTACAGTGGTGATAAGAGTACAGAACGATTAGAAAATCTTAAAAAAGCAAATAAAACCTTAAAAGAACGAAAAGAGGTTCGTAAAGCTATCGAAAATGAGCTGAATATAAAAATGTAATTTTTTTGATTTTTATCATTACATATATTATATTATACAGCATATGTAGTTTAGCATTTAAAAAGGAGAGCTTTTAATGGAAGCCAAAATAGTAGGTGATTTTTGGTGTAACGTTGAAGAACACCGCTCAACTCTTAAAAGATTGTTTAATTATTTTATAAGCATGTACCCTGTATACACTGAATCTAAAGGGTCTCTTTTTGCAGACTTAATGATTAAATTTTATGATAATGATATTTTTCAAAGATTTAATCCCAATCATGAGGGCCTTAAAAAAGGCAAACCTGAGAAAAAAGCTTTTGAGCAGTACCTTCTTTCTTGGATAAGGCACTACCTTGAAGAAGCTTATTTTAAGCGTCAAAAGGATTCTTATAGATTTATCCCCGTAGAAAATGATAATATTGATGTATTACACCCTGAGTACAGTGCAATTAATAAAGATATGGAACATGTAGACCTTTTTGATGAAGAAATTAATGATGAAATTAACTGTCATAAAAACAGAGCTACTTCTGATATAAGAATAATCAGTAAGCAATCTGTACGTGATAAGTTAATTTCCAATAAGAAGAATGCTCCACGAGTTATCAGTAAAGCTAAGTCTTATCCTAATATTAAAGATGCCGGATATTTCTTTAATAAAGAATTAAATAGTCTTGAAAGAGTGGAGCTAAATGAAAAGTTAAAAGCTATATGTGGAATACTTAATTCAGAAAAAGAAAGGTTTATAATTCGTAATAGAATATTAAATGATTTAAGTATGTCTGAAATAGCAGATATGTTAAAGATAACACCCTCTGCCGTATCTGCTATTTTGAAAAGGATAAAGGAAAAATGCAAAAGAAAAAACATTATAAGTATAGCATAAAAATAACAGAAAACCAAGCTGATATTATTATTAGGGCTTTAGAAAATTATTCCCGTGTAGGAATAGGACAGTTTAAAAATATTTTTGAAGACATCTTTTCTATAGATGTAACATATAGGGAAGATGTCACAAATCTTTTAGATGCTTTAAATAAAGCTGTAATGAATGATCCTGTTAATAAATATAGAGGCATATGTAGTCCTAGTACCCCTGAGAATGTTAAGATAGCATATGAGATATCTAAAAGTTTATTATGCTATCGTTCTTGGGAAAAAGAACCTAAAGGTGGCCCTACAGTTAACTTCCACGAACCTTTAAAAATTTCTAAAGAACCTCTTATAGAAATAAAAAGTGAAACAAAGACTACTACACAAATATAATGGAGTGGTGTGAGATAGATAGAAAAACAATAAAAATAGTTACATATAAAGTCGATAGCATTGTAGGAAATTTAAAAAATGGAAAGTAACTTTTCAAAAGAAGAAATAAAAGATTTATCTTTATATATAGAAAATGCTATTAATGAGTACTCTACAGAGGATTACAGTAGAGTTTTAAATCTATGTGAATTTTATAACTATGACTATAAGCAGATGATATCGGATAGCCCGATGTTGTTATGCTTATTAGAAGTTAGTTTTGAAAATATTCCTTTGAGAATTAATGATAGCATAGATATAGATCATATGTTAGCTTTGTGAAGATTAAAAATTGGGCACTAAAATAAAAGAAGTACTAAAAGAGGCTAAGTTAATTAAAAATAATTTAACTAACTTAGTTAATATATTAAATTATATAAGATTAAAAAATGATAATAAATATGCAATTAATTTAAATATAGCAATAAAGTATACTGAAGAAGAATTTCATATTTTAAATAAACTTCTTGGAGATTATAAACTTAGTGTTTCATACGATTTTTTAGAAAAATATATTAAAAATGGCGAAATAAGTTCCATTTATAGTTACTCAACTTTTTGTGAAGAATTAGCTGAGTTTTTATTAAAGCCATTAGATACTATGCCTTTATACATAAATTATACGTTATGGAAAGGAACGGTAGCTAAGTGGCGAATTGCAATTGGAAAGTGAAAAAACCTATTTTCCAAAATTAACTTCATACTTAAATGGATTCGGAGATTACACGGGGCATTGACAAAAAAGGTTTTTGGGCACCGAGATCATAGTAAGGCCCTTTAGGGCCTTATTTTTCAATGAGTTACATAAGGGAATGACGTACTTTGAGTAGTTGGT
>Ga0172362_10006309_pt1 | contig 10189 bp, 7 predicted proteins | sample LakKivs1_kivu2a2_FD_114534 | JGI IMG/M metagenome (GOLD analysis project Ga0172362, IMG submission 114534) | Sediment microbial communities from Lake Kivu, Rwanda - Sediment s1_kivu2a2 | ecosystem: Environmental > Aquatic > Freshwater > Lake > Sediment | place: Rwanda: Western Province, Lake... | reverse complement strand
GGACGATGACTGTATTCTTTGAAAACGCGTATAAAAGCCTTGCCACGACACCATACGCATTGTACCCCTCGGGCTGTTTGTACTGCGCTGTATCCCTGGAACCTTCAATGTGTGCAAAATTCCCCGTGCCGTAAAACAGGGCTCCATCCAATCTGCTCCGCTCATTGACCTTGAAACCTATGCCGAGTTCGTACAGACGTGCGCCTAATCTGTCTTCATAATTTTTAACCAACGAATCGGAAGGATCGGTGTACGTCGCAGTCATCTTTGAACTGTATGAGGAAACGTGGAAACCCAAATCCACATTGGTCAGACGCAAACCGCCAAAGATGTCGAATTGGTGCGCTGCTTCCCTTTTATTCAAATCCGAATTTAAAGTCCAGCGCCTGACAAAAAAGGAAGAATGAATCGGATACCAGTTGCTGTCCAGTTCCGTATCCGCATATCGAATCTCTTGACTCCTGTTTCTGAGGTACAGACCCAAGACAAAACTCGAACTCACAGGAACATGGATTCCTCCACTCCACAACGCACCATCGTCATTGTACGACTCCACGGAGATCATTTTGTTGTAATTGACAAGGGTCGAAGGAAATACCCATATGTTGTAATCATCGCTAACGTAATAATTGGCCAAATATCCCATGGTGGTGATTCGCGTCTCGCTTCCCCAAAGGCAGGATAGGATCACAAGAAAAACCATGAGTGTTAACGGAATTTTTTTAATCCATCGCATCATCTCTTCCCTCCTGTGTTTCTGAAAATCATTGCGATTGTTTGAAAAGCTATTTCTCCAGCTGAAGTGCGACCTCGTGAAGTTTTCCTTTCCGGAATACAGTCAATGTTAACGTTTTTTGTTCTGTGATATCCAGTGCATTGATAACCCTCTGAACATCGGATGTAGAATGTATCCTCTCGCCGTCAATCGCTACAATCACGTCCCCCGCATGAAGACCTGCTCTTTCGCCCGGACTTTCCTTGGCCACTTGTGTAACAATAACACCATCGCTCGGTGAAATACCCAGCATCATGGCCACAATACTGTTGATATTTTCTACATCCAATCCGGTGTGGAAAGAGCGATCCACATAACCCATTTCTCTTAGATCGGGCAATATCTTTTTTACACGGTTGATAGGAATGGCAAAACCAATACCCACAGAGCCCCTGCTGTACTCATTCCCCGATATAATAAATGTATTGATGCCGATGCACTGCCCCAGACTGTTGACCAGAGGTCCTCCGCTGTTCCCGCTGTTAATGGAGGCATCGGTCTGTATCATATCCTGGTAGGAACGTCCTTCGACTTGAAGAACACCTTTAAAATTCATTCCCGTTGCGCTCACAACGCCTACGGTTACTGTGGGTTTTGAACTCACGTCAAAGAGTCCAAAAGGATTCCCAAGGGCGATTACCCATTCGCCGATGATAACATCCTCCGAATTTCCCAGGGCAATATAGGGGAAATTATTCCCTTTAATTTTCAAAAGAGCCACATCGTACGTGGCATCCTCTCCCACACTTTCTGCCTCGTATTGTTTTCCATCTGTTGTTGTTACCACAATTTTTGAGGCCTGGTCTATCACATGCTGATTGGTGATGATGTATCCATTGGGTGAAATCAAAAAACCCGAACCCAAACTCTGAACTTGCTGCATATATTCGCGGGGACGATAAAACCATCCCCAAAAAGGATCATCTTCAAAAGGAGACCGCTGAACATAGCGTCGAATTTGAATCACATTGATTCCAACCACAGCCGGACTCACCTGCGAAACGGCACGGGTAATGGCATTCTGGCGGGACTGGGATATATCTTCATTGATCATTTGGCGGTCGTCTGCCAACTGAGAATCGCCTGCAACACTCGCAGCCTGGATCGGGCTTCTATTTTCTGAAGTTTGCTTGCGTGGGCATTGCACTCCGAAAAGGCCAAAAACGAAAATCCACACCATTATTTTGATTTTGTTCTTCATTGAATTTCCTCGCAGGATCTGACTATTTTGTTTTCACGAAACAACTTTTTTCCAATCTGCTGCGAATTTCTCGATTCCGATATCGGTTAATGGATGTTTGAGAAGTTGTTCAATGACTTTGAAAGGGACAGTGGCAATATCGGCCCCTATCCGTGCCGCTTCCACCACATGGATGGGATTCCGTATGCTGGCCACAATCACCTCGGTTTCGAATGCATAATTATCGTAGATTGTTACAATCGCTTCCACCAAATCCATTCCCACGTGACTGATATCATCCAAACGTCCGACAAACGGACTGATATAGGTTGCACCCGCTTTCGCAGCAAAAAGTGCCTGGGTCACAGAAAAGGCCAACGTCACATTGGTTGGAATGCCATCGGCGGAAAGTTTTTTGACTGCTTTTAAACCGTCCTTGATAATGGGAATCTTGATAACAATACAATCGTCCAATTTGGCCAAATTTCGGGCTTCCTTCACCATGCCTTCTGTATCCAAGGCCAACACCTCTGCGCTTACGGGACCTTGAACGATTTTACAGATTTTTTTAAGGATATGTTGAAACTCTTCACCGGTGCGCTCAATTTCTTTGGCAAGAAGGGACGGATTGGTTGTCACTCCATCCAAAATGCCAAGACCGGCAGCTTCCTGAATTTCATCCACATTGGCAGTATCTATGAAAAACTTCATGCCTCCTCCTCTGTTTGCCAATTTTCATAGACGTTCCTATTGGTCGAATCCCACGCTGACAAGAAACAGCCCTTGAGGCGGCAATGTGGGACCGGCCACCTTTCGATCCCTGGCCATCAGGATTCGGTGAAACTGTTCTGGAGAAATTCTTCCGTAACCCACTTCGAGAAGTGAACCCATAATGATCCGAACCATATTGTGAAAAAAACGGAGGGCCGTAATCTCAAACCAGACCTCCTCGTCGCTCTCAATCCAGTGGATGTCCAATACATGAGAGGAGTAATCATTCGTCTCGCTATCGGATTTTGAAAAAGACGTAAAATCATGCCCTCCCACTAAATAGTGCGAGGCCTTTTTCATCGGCTCTAAGGAAAAAGTCATTTTAGAATACCAGGAATAATACCGTCCCACGACCCTCGGACGTTTGGATACAACGTAGCGATAGGTTCGCTGAACCGCATCTCTCCTCGCATTAAAAGACGGGTGAGCTTCTTCGGCATGGATAATCTTCACATCCTCAGGCAAAAAAAAGTTTATCCCATTGATGAACGCTTTCATAGGCAATCCCTTTTGACACCGAAAGCTTGCTACCTGTCCCAGCGCATGCACACCTGCATCGGTTCGACCCGCACCCACAACTTTGATTTTTTCTTTTGTCAGTTTGGCAAGCGCCTTCTCTATTACACCCTGAACGGTTCGCTGATTGGGCTGAATCTGCCATCCTGAAAAATGGGTTCCATCGTATTCTATCGTCAGTTTAATTGTTCGCATTGTTTATACAATTCAATGATAATTTCATTCAATAGAAAAAAGTTGCTTGAAATACGAACGACAACATGGTTTAACGACGCAAGACTATTTTTCATGGTGCAACTCATCTAACGGAAAACAAACATTGGAATTCCGAAAAGCAAAACTGAAATCAAGGCAAAACCATCCGACCGCTGAAAACGCAGAACATAATAGCTTGTTCGTGCTTCCCCGCCTCTGTAACATCGAGCATCCATTGCGAGAGCCAAATCATTGGCTCTTCGAAAAGTAGACAAGAAGAGAGGAATCAGTAGAGGGACAATACTTCGAATTTTCTGAACGATGTTTCCTTCAAAACGCGCCCCTCGGGACGTTTGGGCTTTTTGGATTCTTTCCGCCTCATCCACTAAAATAGGAATAAAACGAAGTGCTATGGACAGCATCATTGCAATCTCATGCGCTGGAACTCCCAGACACCGAAAAGGGGAAAGAAACCGTTCGATCGCATCGGTAAAAGACATAGGGGAAGTCGTCAGGGTAAGCAAGTTGGCCACGGTAATAAGAACTCCTATTCGAAATGCATAAAACCCACCCTGGTAAAGTCCTTCTTCGGTAATAGATAGGGACATGAAAGGAATTTTCCAAAGCAATCTTCCTTTTGTGAACATCCCGTGAAGAATAAATGTTAGTAAAAATAGCCATAGAAAAGGTTTCAGATTTCGCAGAGCGAGTCTTATATCCAACTTCGATAGGACAAAAAGTGCCAAGACAATGCCGAAAAAGAAAAAAAGAATTTCCAAACGATGAGTAATAAACACGAATCCCATGAAAAACAGGCTCAATAAAATCTTTGTGCGAGGATCAAGGCTGTGTATTATGGATTTCCGATAGGCATACTGTCCGAGGGTGATGTCTTGAATTTTGATCAATGCAAATCTCTATCCCTGAGATATGGAAATTCAAAATCGGATACTCTGTTTTTAAAGAGACAGTAAAAACTATAATCTTATGAAAATATACACCATTTTTATTAAAAGTCAATTAATAAATTCTGCCTTTGATCAAATTTTTCTTGACTTTTATTGATTTTACATTTATGTTAAAAAATCTTAGATCCTACCTGAATGTTCACTATTTCTAAAACCGTACATAAAAAAAGGAGTCGCTTATGGCCGGAGAAAAAAACATCGGGGATACCTCCAAAGTGTTTAAACCGTTTGTTCCTGCAGAAAGTAAGATGAAGGAATTTTCATTCAAGGCTCTTCTGGTGGGTGCTGTGTTATCCATCATTCTTGGAGCTGCAAATGCCTATCTCGGTCTGGTCGCAGGTATGACAGTCGCTGCTACTTTTCCAGCTGCAGTCATGGCGATGGCCGTACTTCGTGTTTTTAAAGGAACCGTCTTAGAGGAAAACACATGCCGAACCACTGCTGCGGTGGGAGAGGCGCTGGTTGCTGGTGCCATCTTTACCATACCGGCTTTTTTAATTGCTAAAAATCCACTTACAGAAGAACGCATATGGAATAACATCCGCTATTGGGAAAGCACTGCGCTTATGCTCGTAGGCGGCATACTTGGTGTCCTTTTTGTCATCTTTCTGAGACGGGTACTCATTGAAGACAAAACCCTTCCTTTTCCAGAAAGTGTCGCGTGTGCGGAAATTGTTAAAGCCGGTCAGGGAGGCGCAACGGGTGCGAAATATGTCTTCGGAGCAATAGGACTTGCCGGTTTGTTTGAACTATTTCGAAACGATTTTGGTCTCCAGCTTTTCAGAGGGTATGTTGAAAAGTTCTGGGCTTTGCCTGTCGTAAAAAACTTTCAATTGCTCACTTCCGGAATGAAAAACATAGGGGAATCCACAAATCCCTCAGGAGGCATTTTCGTCGAATCCCCCTCAGCGTCCCCCGCCATGTTGGGTGTTGGATATATCATCGGACCAAAACTTGCGTCTATCGTTTTTTCTGGAGGTGTTTTCGGTCACATGATGCTGGTTCCTCTTTTTATATTCATCAACGGCGGTTTCCATAACCTCGTTGCCAGTGGAACCAACTGGACGGACGTGACGGGTGCAGTATGGAACTCCCAAGTTCGTCCTCTCGCAGTAGGTGCTATGCTGGTAGGTGCATTCTATACCTTATTTCGAATGCGTAAATCACTGAGCAAAGGGATGAGTCGCGCATTTCAAGATTTGAAAAAAATCGGAAAAGGCACCTCCGAAATAGAAACAAATCGTCTTGAAAGAGACATCCCCTACTCCATCACCATTGCTGCGATCATCGGACTCGTTGTTCCCATTGCCATTCTCTATTATTATTTCAGCCAAAGTGTTATAGGTGCTATCGTTGCTGCCCTTGTAATGACTGTAGCGGGCTTTTTATTCGCTGCAGTTGCTGGTTTTTTAGTAGGAACGATCGGGTCAAGCAACAATCCTATCTCCGGATTGACGCTGTCCACTCTCATCGTCGCTGCGCTTCTCATGGTAATCGTTGGCGTGAAAGGAGCATTTGGTGTAGCCGCTGTATTGGGTGTGGCTGCAGTCGTTTGTTGCTCCAGTGGTGTCGCCGGTGACATCATGCAGGATCTCAAAGTAGGAAATATTCTGGGAGGCACGCCAAAATTCATGCAGATGGGTGTCATGGTGGGTGTTATTGCTGCCGCTCTTGTTATGGCCCTTGTCCTCCAGCTGCTCCATACCGGTTATGCCGAAATGGGTGGAATCGGTGGTGAACTTCTACCGGCACCGCAAGCTGGTCTCATGGCCATGCTAAGTCAAGGAATCATCACCGGTGGGATGGCGTGGCCCTTGGTGATCATGGGTGCTTTATTTTCCATTGGTCTTATCCTCATTGGCGTCCCATCACCTATGCTCATTGCGGTTGGTATGTATCTTCCTCTTCACACAACCTTTGCCATTTTCATCGGTGGAATTATTAAATGGATCACCACCGAAATTATGGAAAAACGCAAACTGAACAGAGAAAAAACTGAGAATACGGGAATCCTTCTTGCATCAGGTCTTATTGCCGGTGAAGCACTCATGGGTATTCTCATCGCAGCAACGGTTGTCATCGGTGGTGGTAAAGCGATATTGCCTCAAATTATTCCCGGTGGAAATCCTTGGCTGGGTCTGATTGTTTTTGCGATACTGGCGTATATTCTCATATCAATTCCTCTGAAAAATGGAAAGAAGAAAGCATAAAGAAGAACAAAATCTTTTAGATTTTTTTCCTGTCAGGGCCATTGAATGGGAAAAAAAAGATGATGGAACGGTTTGTATAAAAAAACCAAAGACAAAAAACCGTTTCCTAAAATACATCATTAAACGGTCCGGTAAGAATGTGGATTACCGAATCCAGTTGGATGATTTCGGAAGTCATGTGTGGGAAAAATGCGATGGACATCATCGGATCGAGGAAATTGGGATCAGTCTCCAGCAAAAATTTGGTAAAAAAGTTGAACCGGTTTACGAACGGGTATGTGCATTTGTACGAATTTTAGCTCATAACAAATTTATTGTATACAAAGGCACATAGATGCAAAGAAGAACATGGGCAACGCAACCTTCCGATAATTACGGAAGGTTGCGTTTTCCTATGTGTGAACGAACTTTCTACACCATTTCATTTGACGATCCTTCTCTCGTCCTCTTTCGAAAAAGAGTGAGAATTCCATGCCTGCGTTAGAACATGCCATTCAATCTGCCTTAAACGACTGCCTAAGAATCCGCCGTCATGAGACCATCCTCATTCTTGCGGACATTCCGCAAAGTCAACTGGCTCATCAATTTTTCAATGTAGCAAAAACGATTTCAAAAAAAGTTTTTTCGCTTGTCATCCCCGAAATCAGGAATCAAGGATGCGAACCCCCAACCGTGGCAGCTTCTCTGATGGGCAAGTCGGATGTCATCGTGATTCTAACAAAACATTCCATCTCCCACACCAATGCACGTCGTCGTGCCTCCCAACGCGGCGCACGTATTGCCAGCCTTCCAGGAGTTACAGAAGAATGTCTTGTCAGAACCCTAAACGGGGATTATAAGGAGATTATTGATAAGAGTCGAAAACTTGCAGACATTCTTACCATCGGCCAGTCCGTTCGTTTGACCACACAGGCGGGAACGCATCTCACCTTTTCTCTCACACGAATGCGCGGTTTTGCGGATACAGGCATGATACACGAACCGGGACAATTTTCCAATCTTCCGGCAGGAGAAGGATGCACTGCACCGGCTCAAGGATCCGCACAGGGGGTACTGGTCATTGACGGGTCCTTTTCAAATCTAGGCAGAGTTGAAAATCCCATTTGGATGTTAGTAAAAAACGGCCGTGTGATTCGTATCACAGGTAAAAAGGACGCAGAAAAAGTTCGAAAACTTCTTCGTCCTTTTGGTACAGAAGGACGGAATATTGCAGAGATCGGCATTGGAACAAATCCGAGAGCAAAAATTACAGAGTGCACCCTTGAGAACGAAAAAGTGCTCGGAACCGTTCATATCGCTCTTGGAAACAATCTCTCGTTTGGAGGTAAAGTATCGGTAGGATGCCATTTCGATGGCGTTCTTCTCAATCCGACATTAACTGTGGATACGAAAGTCATATTAGAAAACGGTCAGCTTCAAGTTTAAAATTATCTTTTTCCTTTTGATCATCTCGGATAATCAAAAAACTGAACGTTGGTAATTTTGAGAGTGGGGTGGCCATCCTTCGATGGAGTTTATTCCTTCACTTTGTTCAGGACAGGACTGACGAAGGAATGAGGATGACAAATGAAATATAAATCTACCAAAGTTCAGTAAAAAATTGCACAAAATAAAACGACATAAACCGAATAACAAAAATTCCCTCAAACACTCGTATCGCAAAGTGTGGCTAAGAGACTTCCTTTAACCAGTGCAAAATCTTCTCTGCCACACTCTCACCTGTAAATCCAAACTTCTCCGCCAAAACGTGATACGGTGCCGAAACACCGAAGCGATGCAAACCGATAAACAGTAGTGGTGAGCGCGTGATGGCATGCCATCCCTGTTCCACACCGGCTTCCACCACAACAACAGGGATGCCTATTTCAGGAACAATGGAATCCCGATACTCCTTGGATTGCTTATAAAAAAGATCAAGGGAAGGCATGGATATGACCCGGACATCCATACCTTTCCCATGTAACCGTGTTTTTGCTTCCATGGCGAGAGCCAATTCGGAACCGCTCGCAACCAGTACGACATCGGGTTTTATCTTTTTCTCTTTTGAAACAATGTATCCACCTTTTTGAATATTTCTTGCATCGGAAGGGCAAGACCTTGCAATCATGGGAACCGTTTGACGTGAAAGACACAGAGCCGTTGGGCCATCCTTTCTCCTGAGCGCGAAAGCCCACGCCATCGCTGTTTCGAAACCATCTGCAGGGCGTATCACGGCAAGGTTTGGTATGGCCCGCAGGGCAGCCAGATGTTCCACAGGCTGATGCGTAGGGCCGTCTTCTCCAACAAAAATACTGTCGTGAGAAAAAATAGTAATAACTTGTATCTTCATAATGGCAGCAAGACGCAGGGCGGGACGCATATAATCTGAAAAGACAAGAAAAGTGGATCCGTAAGGAATAAACGCACCGTAAAGTGCGATTCCGTTTAAAATTCCACCCATGCCATGTTCTCGAACTCCAAAATGAAGATTGCGTCCAAGAAAATTCCCTTGGCCAATGGAGGGAGCATCCTCTATGTAGGTTTTTGCTGAGGGACCCAGATCCGCAGAGCCTCCATACAAAGAGGGGACGATCTTCACGGCTTTTTGAAGAATTTTTCCCCCGAGGATTCGGGTGGCCGCGGCCTTGTCAGGAAGCGCTTCGATCAGTTGCTCCTCCAATGTCTCCGGAAGTTTTTTGGTATCCATTTTTTGCCACAGTTCGGCCAAATCAGGATGTTGCTTTTTCCACGCTTTAAAATCCGACTGCCATTTTATGTACAATTTTTGCAACTCTCCCACTCGATGCTGGAAAAGCCTCTCTACTTCCTTGGGAACAAAAAAGGTCGGATCCAAAGGCCAGCCAAGTTTTTCTTTTGTCTTTATCACCTCTTCCTCACCCAGCGGTGCGCCATGACACGATTCCTTATCTTGTTTGTTCGGACTACCAAAGCCGATATGGGTCCTGGCCAAAATCAACGTCGGTCTTTTTTTCTCTGCAATTCCACTTTCAAGCGCCTTGGCGATTGCCCTGTGATCGTGCCCATCAATGGACTCGGTATGCCATCCGTAGGCCTGAAATCGCTTTTCTACATTCTCGGAAAAGGCAAGTTGGGTACTTCCCTCTATGGTAATGCGATTGTCGTCATACATATAGATGAGATTTCCCAATCGGAGATGGCCGGCGAGTGAAGCTGCTTCGGACGACACCCCCTCCATCAGGTCACCGTCACTGAGGATACCGTACACACGATGATCCACTGGAGAAAAATCATCACAATTGAATTTTTCTGCCATGATCTTGGCAGCAAGGGCCATCCCGACACCGTTGGCAAAACCTTGTCCAAGCGGACCTGTGGTTGTCTCCACACCGGGAAGTCGGCCGTATTCGGGGTGTCCCGGCGTACGGCTTTCCCATTGACGGAACTGTTTTAAATCATCGAGTGAAACATCAAAACCCATCAGGTACAAAAGTGCATAGAGAAGCATGGATCCGTGGCCAGCAGAGAGTACAAACCGATCCCTGTTGGACCACTTGGGATCTTCAGGATTCACCTTGATGTATCGCGACCAGAGTACATAGGCACAATCGGCCAT
>Ga0172362_10006308_pt1 | contig 10189 bp, 17 predicted proteins | sample LakKivs1_kivu2a2_FD_114534 | JGI IMG/M metagenome (GOLD analysis project Ga0172362, IMG submission 114534) | Sediment microbial communities from Lake Kivu, Rwanda - Sediment s1_kivu2a2 | ecosystem: Environmental > Aquatic > Freshwater > Lake > Sediment | place: Rwanda: Western Province, Lake... | reverse complement strand
ACAACAGCGCAGACGCTAAATTATAATACAAATCACTTTTAATATTCCCAACCAAAGCTCCAGCACTTATTGTTCCCGCATTAGCTAAATCATTAAACCCTAAATCCAAATTCTGCCCTACATTAATACTATTTACTCCATCCCAAGAGAATAAAGAGGTAGTGCCATCAGTTGCATAATATTCATTTGAATTAATATCATTTGCAAAAATATTATCCCACGGATAAGATGAACTTCCAAAATCTAAATTTGTTGTAAGTGGAGTCATATCTTGATGAATTAATATCCCGTTACTTACTCCTCTAAAAAAACTTAAATATTGAATAACCCCATCTGCACTATAATAACTACTTGCTTTTATTTCTTTTGCAGTTAAATCATAAGCGCCTAAATCAACATCAGCAGTAGCACCAGTATAAGGAACATAATCATCTGTTAAATCAGAAAAAGGATGTCCGTCCCAATATATTGAATTATTCACAGAAGAATTTACAACTATAATTGTATAATTTATCGGCAAATCTTCTGTATTTCCATATCCAAATTTTTCCGCAGATATAAAATTAATTGAAAGAAAAAAAAATAAACAAATAATTGCCATATAAGACACAATCTTGTTCTTTTTTTTCTTTCTGTTAAAAATAAAATTATTTTTCACTTATGCCTCCTTATACCATTCCAGCATTTCTTAATCCTTGTGCCGCAATTCCTATGGATGATGTTGCAATAGCAAGAGCAAAGAACAAAGTTGTCAACCCAACTAATGTATCTGATGCACCTGTAACATTCCCATCATGCTGTGCAGTTCCAACCTGTTGTGCAACTGTTGGAAGAAGAGCTGTGCCAACAAGAATTACAATAAATCCACCGATAATATTTGCTAACATTTTAATCTCCCCTCCTTAACTGAAATTGGCTTAAGCCAATTAAACATAAAGTTTCCATAAAAAAAAGACAAAAATAAGTTTTATAAATATCGTTCCTATATTTTATTTAATATAATCTATTAATTGTATTATAATATATTATAATGAACGATATTTATAAAACTTGGTTGTTATAATTTAATATGGCTTATGAAAAAGTTGATTTGCAAGAAGAAGTTGAAAAGCAGTCAAAACTTAATGCGGCAGGATTAATTAATTCAACTCTTGAAAATTTATGGATAGATTCATATAGGGCAATGGCTCATGGAAACTATAAATTATGGAATATTGTCCTTGATTCAATCTGGGCTATTCTTGGTGGAGACGAAGCAGAAAATGGAGATATTGACAAGCAATTTTCAAAGTTAAATCTTGCTATTTATAAATACGGCTCATTGAAAACGAAAATAGGAGAAGGATTCAGTGAAAAACCTAATCCAAATAATTCAATCCAGTATCATCTTTTATTAAGAAAGGCGGTTTTTTTAAGAAGATTACAGAATAAGCAGGGAAAGGGGACTGCTTATATAAATGAAGCTGAAGATGACTGGGATTAATATTTTTTTGATTTTATATTCGCTGATTGCTTTATTTTTTTTTGTTTTTTTAACTTATCTTAGTTATTTTTTTGGTGCAGGAATAATAAATAGCAGAATATTTTTATATTCTTTATTTTTTCCAATATTGATTTTAATGCTAATTAAAGATTTATGTTTTGAAAATGGCTACTGCTGAAATATTTGATGAAAACGGAAATAAAATTTTAAATTATTACATGGAAGACCGATTAAAAAAAAGTATTGACAATAAAATCAAAGCCCAGCTGAAAAAAAAAGATAAAGATTGTGTCATTGTTATAGACGGCAAAGAGGGTTCTGGAAAATCTACTTTTGCTTTTCAAATAGGAAGATATGTAGACCCTACTTTGGATGTTAAAAGAGTTTGTTTTTCTCCAGAAGAATTTAGAGAAGCAGTTTTAAAAGCAAAAAAAGGACAGTGCATTATTTATGATGAGGCATTTACAGGTTTCAGTTCAAGGTCATCTTTATCGCCTGTAAATAAAGTGTTAGTCAGCTTGGCAATGCAGATGAGGCAGAAAAATCTTTTTATAATAATCGTTTTACCAACGATATTTTTATTGGACAAATATATGGCTATTTTCAGAACAAAAATTCTCCTCCATGTGTATGAAAGCAAAGGCATTCGTGGATACTTTAAATTATATAATGCCAGAAAGAAAAAATATTTAATTTTAATGGGTGCAAAAACTATGAGTTATCATGTCAAGGGGCTTTGGACAAGATTCGGAGGAAGATTTTACGGAAAATTTGCTCTCGGAGATGATTCTGCCGAAGAGGAATACAGAAAAAGAAAAGAAAAAGCACTCGGCGATAGTGAAAAATTATCTATGACATCTGCACAGGTTAAATATAGACATCAAAGAGATATAGTTATTTATTTATTAAGAAAAATAACAAAAATGAAATATCAAGAGATGTCAAATCTTCTTTCAAACTATGAATTAGTGTTGTCTCTTGAACAAATATCAAAAATTTGTGCGGCATACGGAGATAAAAAAGATAATCCAGCAATAAAAGAAAAAATTACTGAAGATTCAGAAAAAATAATGGCTGCTTGAATGGTTTTTTACAGGCATTGGGATGATTTTAATCGGTTTTTACAGGCATTCACTCGGAGTTATTCGGTTAACCGAATAACTTTTGCTTTTTGCACTTGTAAAAGGTGTAGGTATAATGGTAGGAATGATTTGGGATGGTGTTCGGGTGGAAATAGAGGGTTTTTTTGATAAAAAATGGGATTTTACCAGGCACTGCCAGAAAAAAGGGCTTAAAAAGGGTGTTTTAAGTGTGTTGGAGTGTGCTTTTTTTGTCTGTTTTTTTTGTCGCAGAATTAGTATAATGCGACATAATCTTATACTTTAATGAAGGAAATATATAAAAAAAGTGTCGTAAAAGTCAAGGAAAATTTTAATTTAAAAAGGTTATCCCTTTTGTTACTACTTCTTAATAACCTTTATCATTTTATAATGACAATTTCAAAACCGAAAGATTTAAATACTTCATAATATTTATGATAATATGAAAAAAATAAAACAAACAATAGCACAGATCTACAGCAGAATCAAGGGTTATTTCCATCCAGCTGATATTGATGTGCAAACATACCACGAATTTAAAAAAAGGGGTATATCCCCTTTTTTTTCTTTTAAAAGAAATCCTATAAGAGCAAATAATAAAGGGAGAACCAAAACACCCTTATACTTTAATGAATTGAAAGGAGGTAAAGAGCTTTGAAAATGGCAGGTTTAAAACAAGAACAAGAAGAATATATAAATTGTTGTAATGAAGTTTGTCAGGGTTATTGGAGAACTCTTAAAGTAGATTTTGAAGATAAAATTTATTATGTAAGAATAGATAATGACGACTTTAATAATTTAGAAATAAAGGTTTTTAATGAAGATAACGAAGAAATAATGGAAGATAACGAAGAATGGGATAAAGTTATTAGCTATTTAGAAAGCGAGAAAGAAATTTAAAAATGGCAGGTTTAAAACTATGTGTTAATTGTGGTAGGGAAATGACTATAACAGGAAATAACCAAAAGTTTTGTTTAGATTGCAGAAAAGCAAGACGCAAAGAGAAGTTTAAAGGATACAATAAAAACAGAAGTGAAGAAAGTAAACAACATCAAAAGGTTTTGGCTAAAGGTTGGAGAAATAGAAATAAAGATAAAGTAAGAGAAGCTATAAAAAGGTATAATAAGAGAAATCCTTTTAAGGTTAATGTAAGAAAAAGAACATACGAACAAGTTAAAATACCTATTGGACAATTATGTCAAATATGTAATAAATCTTTAGCTGTTGAAAGACACCATATAGATTATAACGATAGAAAAAATGTTTTATTGTTATGCGAATCTTGTCATACACGGGTTACGCAGAATCCTTTATTTAATGAAAACCGATTTAAAAAAGCTTGTTTAAGTTAAAATGGAATTTAAATTAAATGATATGTGCGACTGGGAAAGGAAAAAAGCAGTTTTCTTAATGGGAGTAGCCGAAAGTTTAGGTATAAATACTGGTTCTTATGGAGAAGTGGCAGTAAATAAGAATAGCGGATATACTTATATTTGGAGCGAGGATTATAACTTTTCCTTGTATATGCCTATAAATTGCAAATTGGTTAAAAGCGATATTGTAGCTTTATGGACTAATAGTAATAACGGAGAGGAAAGAAAATTTAATTTGACAGAAGAAACAACTTTAAAGGATATTGAGGACTGGGCAGAAGAACAAGAGAAAACCATAAAGGAAGAAGAATAAAAGATTCACAAAACCGAAACAAACATTTAATTTTTATTTTTGTTTTGTCTTATAGGTTTGGGGTTACCCGAAATCAGAAATAGGTTTAATATAACCAGTGTTTTATACATAAGTTTGATATTTCTAAACAATAAACGATATTTATAAAATTTGATTTTATATTTATTTTAATGGATTTCATAAAAGCAGAAATGAATAAAGAGTTTAATGTATTGGGGTTCAAAAATAAGAGGAGAAATTTAAGGGTTTTGCCCCAAACCCAGAAAAGCAAAACTAATAAAGCAATAGATAAAAAAAGGGATGCCTTGATGCCGGGAAAGAGAGTTTCAAGGACAGGAAAAGTATACTGGGAAACAAGAGCAAATCGTTCTGATGCCCGTAATTCTAAAATTTAATGCCTTGATATTGATTAATGCCTTGATATTCGGTTAACCGAAAGGTTTATGGAAATTAAAAAATAAAAGAAAAATAAGTCAAATTTCGTTAAGGCAGGTTATTTCTAAGATGCCTTTAATTTGCATTTTAAGCCATTCTGGTGCATTTTTTATGCAAGAGGAATAACTGTATACTTGGTATTCATTCCTTCGCCAGATTTCTTTACTTTGAACTTCTTTAAAGATGGATTTTCTTCTAAAATTGCCTTTAAAGATGCTATAACTGAAGTAGGGACCTTATATCTTTCATTATTGATTTCTATATAGTCATAAGGAAATTCCGCTTCTTCATCTGACTTGACTTCTGAATCTGTTGATATGGATTCCAATTCGGCTATGTTATGAACTTGCTTTGGTTCGTATTCCTTTGCTTTTTCTTTTAGATTTGCCATTTGATTAACCTCCTGATTGTTTAGTTGATTCTAATTCATTTGAAATCAATTTTTTAATTATTTCATCAAAAGTTTCTGATGGCTTAACTTTCATATTTTTCAAAATTGTCCATGTATCATCTTTTATCTGTATTGTAACTGCCATACTATAATATTATAGTTTTATATTTATAAATCTTTTGATTATAATAATATAATTTTATAGTGGTAAGAAAAATATATAAATTAAAGGAATTAAAATCTGAAATGGATGAATTGAATTTAAAAGAGGAAAAGAAAAAGGCATTAAGTTTTAAGGAATATGAAACTTATGTTTTCATTCAAACAAAAACTAATTTCTATAATGGCTATATCTGTCAAGTTTTAGAAGATGAATTAATATTTATAGATGATTTAATTCCTGCACCTTTTCCAATTAGATTTGATTCATTAAAATTTCCGATAGTTCCAAGTAAAAAGGGAGGGAAAAATGAATAAATCGGAAATTAAAAATCTTGATGATTCTGATTCTATTAAAAAAATAAAAGAAGAATTGGAAAATTTGATAGGTTTAGATATAATAAAACAAGAAGAAAAAATAAAAGAAATTTCGCAAAGAGAAAAAATAACACAAACCACCCTAAAAAAACAATTTCAACAAATAATTAAAGAGAAAGAGAAAAAGAAGAATTTAAGCAGTGAATCTGTGGATAATCTTTCAAATAAAATTGGAAGTTTTTTTTATAAGAAAGATTTGGCAGAAAAAATCATAGAACTTCAGCCATGTTATTATGACAAAGCAAGAAATTGGTGGCTTTGGAATTGGTCCGAAACAAAATGGGAAAGAGTTGATGAAACAGACATTCTTAATGCAATAGAAAGACAAGCTACAATTAATACCATTAATTCAAAAGAAAAGAATGAGATGTTAGAGGCATTAAAACAGGTTTCAAGAAAAAATCAGCCAGCAGATATAAAGCCAACATGGATTCAGTTTAAGAATGAAATATTGGATATTGAAACTGGAGAGAAATTCCGTGCTTTGCCCCAATGGTTTGTTACTAATCCAATTCCCTGGAAACTTCATGAAGAAGGATATGAATTAACTCCAAAGATAGATGAAATATTTGAAGAATGGGTGGGAAAAGATTATGTTCAGGTTCTTTATGAAATTCTTGCTTATTGCATGATTCCAGATTATCCAATCCACAGAATTTTTTGTTTTATTGGTCCAGGATTAAATGGCAAGTCCTGTTTTCTTAATCTATTGAGAAAATTTATAGGGGAAAAAAATTGTGCTTCTTCTGAACTGGACAACCTTTTAAACAGCAGATTTGAAGTGACCCGGCTTCATAAAAAACTTGTTTGCATCATGGGCGAAACTAATTTTTCTAAAATTGAAAAAACTTCTATGCTAAAGAAATTATCAGGTGGAGATTTAATTGGATTTGAATATAAAAATAAAGACCCTTTTGAAGATACAAATTATGCAAAAATTCTTATTTCCACCAATAATTTGCCTACAACTGATGACAAAACTATTGGATTCTATAGAAGATGGATGATAATTGATTTTCCAAATAGATTTTCAGAAAAAGAAGATATATTAAAGAAAATTCCTGATGAAGAATACAATGCTTTAGCTTCAAAATGCTGTATAATTTTAAAAGAACTATTGCAAAAGAGAGCTTTTGAAAAAGAAGGCAGGATTGAAGATAAAATAAAGAAGTATGAAGATTATTCAAATCCATTAGGCAAATTTTTAAAAGAATTTACAGATGAAGACCCAAATGGGTATATCTGGAAATGGGAATTTGAAAAGAATTTTAATAATTGGTGTAAATCCAACAGATTCAGGGCAATTTCAGGTATTGAAATAGGTAAAATGATGAAAGAGTTAGATTTTAAGCAAAGTCAAAGATTTGTAGGGGATTTTAGTCAAGGTAAGAGATGGAGGGTGTGGGAGGGGATAAAATGGAAAGCAAATACTTTACTTGTTACACAGGATGAACAGGATGAACATATAAACCCCACTTGGTCCTATAGGTGATACTGAGTATACTCTACTTGTTCATCTTGTTCATCCTGTGTAGTATTACTATAATATTATAATATTACAGAGATTTAGTCAGAGAAAACATAAAACAAATATGAAAGAGGAATTAAGAACATTAGACTTATTTGCAGGCGTAGGCGGTATAAGGCTTGGCTTTGAAAGAGCAGGATTTAAGACAGCTTTCGCAAATGATTTTGACAAGACCTGCAAAGATACTTATGATTTGAATTTTAATGAGCCTAAGCTGAATACAGAAGATTTAAACAAATTGGATATTTCGCAGATTCCAGAATTTGACATCCTGCTCGGCGGTTTTCCATGCCAGCCTTTCAGTGTTGCAGGATATATGCAGGGATTCAAGGATGAAAAAGGCAGAGGAAATTTATTTTTCAGAATTGCCGAGATATTAGAGAAAAGAAAACCGCGGGCGGTCTTATTGGAGAATGTTAAAAATTTGAAGGGGCATGACAAGGGCAGGACTTTTAAGGTTATAGAAAAAACCATGTATGATTTGGGCTATCATATTAAATCAAAAATTCTTAACAGCATGACGCATGGAAATATTCCGCAGAATAGAGAGAGAATTTTTATAGTTGGATTTTTAGATAAAGAAAAAGCAGAAGCTTTTGATTTTCCTGACGAAATTCCATTAACTAAAAATTTCAGACAATTCACAGCAAACGAAGCAGAAGATAAATATTATTATAATGATAAACCTTTATTTCAAAAAATAAAGAATGATATTAATTCTGAATTTGCAGTTTATCAGTGGCGTAGAAAATATGTAAGAGTAAATAAAAAAGGAGTTGTTCCAACGCTGACAGCAAGCATGGGATTAGGTGGGCATAATGTTCCAATAATAAAAAACCCCAAAGGAATAAGAAAACTAACTCCAAAAGAAACTTTTTTATTACAAGGATTTCCTCAAAGTTTTAAACTTCCTAAAAATCTCGCAGACAGCAAATTATATCATCAAGCTGGAAATAGCGTAGTTGTTCCTGTTATTCAGAGGATAGCTGAAAATATGAGAATTGTTTTAAACGGAGGGAGAATTAATTCCCAAACAAGTTTATCTTAATTTTTTTAGATGATTAAGTCCCGAAGAAGTAACAGAACACAAAAACCGAAAAATATATAAAGATAAGTTACTAACTTATTCTATGAAGACATTAAACATAACCTTTGAAGATAATGAATATAATGAACTTAACAGATTAAAAGAAGAAGAGGGGCTTAATTGGAGGGAATTTATATTAGTTCAATGTGGAATTTCTATTAAAAGAAAATTAGGGAAAAAGAAGATAGAACTAAACAATCAGGAGGCAAAATGAAAACAATAATAATCTTAGGAATTGCAATTTTATTAATAATAGGATTTGCAGCAGCACTATCTCTTCACCCATCAAGCAAAATTGAAAGCTTAAAAAATATATGGGCTGAAAATCCAAATGAACAAAATACTAATAAAATTGTAGCAACCTGCCTTGATTTGAATACAGAATACAAATTATGCAAATCCAATTTAGAAGAAGCAGAACGAAAAGCAAGGCAGATGGAAACTTCAAGCATATGCAACTGTCAATCTTATCCTTTAGGAGATGCTAATTTTGATGGAGATGTTAATATTCTTGATTTAATTGTCGTTAGAAATCAATTAAGGGAAAAATAACATACTCTCATACCCTGAAGGGATTGGGTATCCTTGAGATGTTTATATAAAAACTGAAGAAAAAATGAAAACTAAACTAATATCAAAAAAATTAGAACAAATAAAAGTTCCCTTATGTATTGTTTGCAATGAAAATCCTGCAAGAGAATATGCAAAAACTTGCTCAAAAGAATGCTTAAGAAAATATCAAAAAGAATATCAAAAAGAATATCAAAAAGAATATCAAAAATCTGATAGGTATAAAGAATATAGAAGAGAATATCTAAAAGAATATAGAAAATCTGATAGGTATAAAGAATATAGAAGAGAATATCTAAAAGAATATAGAAAAGCCATTTCACAATTAATTAAAAATCATAAAGAAGAATTTGAAAAATTGAGAAATGGATAAAAAATGAAAACTAAAGAAGAAATCCTAAAAATGAATAAAGAAGAACTAAAAAATTATAAAAAGGACTCTGATTTGGTTTCAAAAAATAAAAATGTAAATTGTGTTTCTTGTGATTCTTGTAATTCTTGTAATTCTTGTTTTTATTGTGATTCTTGTAATTCTTGTAATTCTTGTTTTTATTGTGATTCTTGTGATTCTTGTAATTCTTGTTTTTATTGTGTTTCTTGTGATTCTTGTTATTCTTGTAATTCTTGTGATTCTTGTGATTCTTGTGTTTCTTGTGATTATTGTTATTTTTGTGATTATTGTTATTCTTGTGATTCTTGTGATTCTTGTGTTTCTTGTGTTTCTTGTGATTATTGTTATTTTTGTGATTATTGTTATTCTTGTGATTCTTGTGTTTCTTGCAAACATCTACAAGATGCAAAATATTGCATTTGCAATGTTCAATTAACTAAAGAAGAATACGAAAAAAAAATCAAGGAGTTGGAAAATAAAAACTAAAGAACACACAACTGAAATAATCCCTCACGATATACTTTTTCCTAAAACTGAATTAAAAACTCTGAAAAGAATTATAAGAGCGCATATTGAAAATCCAATTATTTTTATTGCTTATTTAGGAGTTATACTTGGAGCTTATTTTATTTGGAGGATATTATGGAGCTTAAAACTTTAAAAGATATTAAAATAAATCACCCAGCAGAAAGAGGATATAGGAGAGAACTAAAAGTATGTCCTTGTTGTCATGGTTGAAAGATGAAAAATAAAATGAGTAAATTAATTGAGGATATAAAAATATCTTTAGACAAGATTAGAGCAAAACAAAGTAAGTTATATGTTGAAGAAGAGAAATTATCCGAAGAATTAGAAAAGTTAGAATATGAAAAACAAGAAGCTATTAAGTTTAAAACATGGAAAGTTATGGAAGGAAAGTATTATCATGTGTGGTTTTTTACAGTTCCAGAACAAGATAAATTTAAAAAATGTTGTTATGTT
>Ga0172362_10006306_pt1 | contig 10190 bp, 7 predicted proteins | sample LakKivs1_kivu2a2_FD_114534 | JGI IMG/M metagenome (GOLD analysis project Ga0172362, IMG submission 114534) | Sediment microbial communities from Lake Kivu, Rwanda - Sediment s1_kivu2a2 | ecosystem: Environmental > Aquatic > Freshwater > Lake > Sediment | place: Rwanda: Western Province, Lake... | reverse complement strand
ATCGGCGTTTCGCGTGCGCCGGCGCCGGCAAAGGTGGCGCGGCCGGGAGCGCCCGGCCGGAAGGATGCCGCGTAGGGAAGCTGCCGCGCCGCCGGCGCTGGCCGACAGCGCACGGCCGCTCAGTACAGCCAGGAATCCGTCTCGTTGTTGCTCATTGAGGCGAAGAGCGGGGCGGAAGCGTTCCTTTGGCCGGCCGCCGCGGCCACCGGGGGGGCCGGCTCATCGGGCGCCTTCTCGGCGTCCGCGGCCGGGTGCTCGTCGTGCCGGTCAACCGGCGCAAGCTCGTTGGCCTGGTCGGCGTCATCTGCTTCGACAACTTCGTCGGCCTCGTCGGCCTCGGGCGGCTCGTCGTGCTGATCCCATTCGTCGGCGGGCGGCGGTTGGGGGGTCTCGGCCGGCTGGGCCGGCTCGTGGGCGGCCTGCTCGGTCCGCTCGTCGGTCTCGGCGGGCAGCGTTGCGGGCACCGTCTCGTCGAGGCGCGGCTCGGTGCGCCACTGCGGGCGCGTGACGGGGATCTTGGGGCAGTTGCGGAAGTACCTGTCGTAGCGGCTGGCGTCGCCGCTCAGCCGCGGCGAGTCGAGCACGTGCAGGTGCGAGAGGTACTTGCCCAGCTCGGCGTCCTCGAAGCGGGCGAGGAACGCCGGCTCGGCGGTGTGGTTGATCGTCAAGATCTCGTCGATAAGCTCGCGCTTTGTCATGGCCCCGTCCTCACGAAAGCGAACCTGCTGAACGCTCGCATCACGCAACGGCCGAAGCTACATATCGGCGGCGAATCGCCGAAAACTTTAGGATGACCGGCGGCGGGCGGGATTCGCGGCGCCCGCGCGGGCCGCCTCTGCGAGTGGCGGGCGCCGCCTGCGCCGCGGTATACTGGCGCCGATGCCTCCAAGCGACGAGAAGCTCCAGTCGTGGGTGCAGGACATCGCCTTCGAGCGCACCGGCCCGCTGCGCCGCCTGGTGAAGGGCGCCGTGGTCAACCCCGCCGCCAACTGGCTGCCCGCGGCGCTGCTCCGCTGGCTGCTGCGCGTCACGAAGAGCGAGCTGGCGGCCGCCAACTGGGCCGACCCCGGCGGCTGGCGGAGCATGGTCGTCAGCTACGAGGGCCGACCGCGACAGATCGCCGACAAGGTCCTCGTCGGCGGCGGGACGATGGCGATGGCCCTGCGCAACCGCAAGCGGCTGGTCAGCCGCATCCTGGCCCGGCTGATCGAGGATGCCTCCGCCCGCCCCGCCCACGTGCTGTGCCTGGGCGCCGGGCCGGGCTGCAACATCATCGAGGCCATGTGCGAGGCGCGGGCCGACAGCATCGCCACGCTGGTGGACCTGAGCGGGGAGGCGTTCGAGTACGGCCGGCGGCTCGCCTCCGAGCGCGGCCTGGACGGGCGCGTGCGTTTCGTGCAGGGCGACGTGCGGGCGGTGCGCGGCCTGCTCGACCGCCCGCCCGACATCGCCAAGCTCGTGGGCATCTGCGAGTACCTGGCCGACGCGCAGATCGGCGAGGTGGCGGGCGCCCTGGCCGCCGTCATGCCGCCCGGCGCGCCCGTCGTCGCCAACAGCCTGTCCAGGGCACACGGCACGGACCGCTTCTTCCGCCGGGTGTTCGGGCTGCACATGGCCCACCGCGGCGTGGCCGAGCTGGAGAAACTGCTCGCCCCGGCCGGTTTCGCGCAGTTCCGCTCCTGCGCCGAGCCGCTGGGCGTCTACCACGTTCTGGTGGGGCGGCGGCAGTGACGGACGCCGCCCGCCGCCCGCTGATCGCTGACCGCTGAAAGCTGAAACGCCCATGGCTTCGGTAACTGTCCCCTGGGGCGCCGCGACGATGGAGCTGGCCCTGCCCGACCACTGGTCGGTCCGGCAGACGGCCTCGCCGTCGCTGCGCGCGGCGCCGGGCGACTGGGCCGACCGCCTGGCGATGGCGCTGGGCCAGCCGGTCGCCGGGCCGCCGCTGTCGCGCCTGCTGGCGGCCCGACCGCACGGGCGCGTCGCCGTCGTCGTGGAGGACGTGACGCGCGACAGCCCTCTGCCGGCTGTGCTGGAGGTCCTCATGCGCGAGCTGCGGCACGGCGGCGTGACGCCCCAGCGCATGGAGGTCGTCTTCGCCACGGGCATGCACCCGCCGATGACGGCGGCGCAGGCGGCGGCGAAGCTCGGCCGCGCCGCCGGCGACGTCCCCTGGCGCAGCAACCCCTGGCACGACCGCTCGGCGTACGTGCGCCGCGGCGATGTGGGCAAGGTGCCGCTGTGGCTCGACCGGGGCGTGGCCGAGGCCGACCTGCGCGTGCTGGCGGGGGCCGTCAGCCCGCATCTCCAGGCCGGCTTCGGCGGCGGCTGGAAGATGCTCCTGCCCGGCTGCGCGCACCTGGAGACCATCCGCGCGCTGCACCGGCTGGGCGTTGGGACGCGGCAGCGGCGGCTGGTGGGCCTGCCGGCGGAGGAAAGCCCCATGCGCGCCGCCATAGACGCCGGCGGGCAGGTCATCGACGCCGCCGGCGGGGCGACGTTCGCCGTGCAGTTCCTCCTCGACGCGGGCGGGCAGCCGGCGTTCGTGTCCACCGGCGCCGTGGCGCCCGCCCAGCAGATGCTCGCCAAGCAGTGCGCCGTGTCCTGCGGGGTGGTGACCGGCGAGCCCGCCGACGTGCTCATCACCAACGCCTACCCGCGCGACTTCGACCTGTGGCAGAGCTTCAAGTGCATCGCCAACACGCTGTGGGCCGCCCGGCCGGGCGGCGCCGTCGTCTGCCTCGCCTGCTGCGAGGCCGGGGCGCACGGCATGCGCATACCGCCCTGGCCGCTGGGGCCCGACCTCACCCGCCGCCTCGCGCGCCTCGTCGGGCCGGAGGCCGTCCACTCCGCCCTCACGCGCCTGCTGCCGCGACTGGCGGGCGACGCGGCGTTCTTCGTGCGCCTGGCCGCCCAGGCCCTCTGCCGCAACCCGATCGTCATGGTCTCGCCGACGCTCCACGCGGCGGGCACGACCTTCCCCGGCGTGCACGTCGTCGGAACGATGGAGCAGGCGGCGGCGCTGGTCGAGCGGCTGCTGGGGCCCGGGCAGCGAAGGGTGACGGTCTTCCCGGCGGGGGGGATCACGTATCCCGTTCCGCCGCCGGAGACGGCGCCGTAGAATTTCGCGGGAAGCGGAGCCGGTCACTGAAGTGACCGGCCCTCCCGGCCCCGCGCGCGAGCAACCGCCATGGACCAGGGCAGTGAGAGCGGGTCGACGCGGGACCTGCGCCGCGTGCTGGAGATCACGCGGGGCATGGTCGCCGCCGCCGACCTCGACGCCCTCCTCGGCGTCATCATCGACCGCAGCGTCGAGCTGCTCGACGCAGAACGCGCGACGGTGTTCCTCTACGACGCCGCCGCCAACGAGCTGGTCAGCCGCGTCGCCCACGAGACCGGCGAGATTCGCCTCTCGGCCGACACGGGCATCGCCGGCGCCGCGGCGCGGTCGCGGCAGGTCGTCCTGGTCGCCGACGCCTACGCCGACGAGCGATTCAACGCCGACTTCGACCGCGCCGGCGGCTTCCGCACGCGCAACCTGCTGGCCGTGCCGCTGCTGGGCTACAGCGGCGAACTGGTCGGCGTGCTGGAGGTCCTCAACCGCCGCCGGGGCGCGTTCACCGGCGACGACGTGTTCCTGGCCGAGACGCTTGCGGCGCAGGCGGGCGTGGCCGTCCAGCGGGCCAACCTCATCGCCCACTACCTCGTCAAGCAGCGGATGCAGCGCAGCCTGGAGATCGCCCGGCAGATCCAGCGCGACCTGCTGCCCAAGGCCCCGCCGCGACTGGCAGGCTTCGACGTGGCCGGCTTCACGCAGCCTGCCGACGAGACCGGAGGCGACTTCTTCGACTTCTTCGCCCTCGGCGGCGACCGGCTGGCCGTCGTCGTCGCCGACGTGACCGGCCACGGCATCGGCCCGGCCCTGCTGATGGCCGAGACGCGGGCGATCCTGCGGGCGCTGGCGGGGCGGTCGGCCGGGCCGGCGGAGGTGCTGGCCGCCGCCAACCGCCACCTGGCCGACGACTTGCGCGAGGGACGGTTCGTCACGTGCTTCTTCGGCGTCCTCGACGGGCGGGCGGGCACGCTCGCCTACGCCTCGGCCGGGCACGGACCGCTGCTCATCCGCCAGGGCCCAGGCGGGCGGTGCCGCCAGGAGAAAGCCACCGGCCTGCCGCTGGGGCTGTTCGCCGACTCGCCGCCGTGTGCCTCGGCCGTCTGCCGCCTGGCCCGCGGCGACCTTGTGGCCGTGCCGACGGATGGGCTATACGAGGCCGCCGACGGGGACGGGCGGCTCATGGGCATCGAGCGCGTGATCGAACTGCTGAATGTGACAGGAGATGCGCCCGCCGAGCGGGTCGCCGCCGACCTGCTGGCCGCGGCGGAGGCCCACGCCGCCGGAACCGCCCAGAGCGACGACATATCCGCAGTTGTGATTCGCAGAACGTAAGTTGTAACAATCACTTACGTTCTGAAGTGGGCCTGATGGGCGGGGGGCAGGGCTGGCAGGCCCGCGCGGCGGCATTCCTCGGCGCGGGTCTCTTCGGCTGCCCCTCGTCGCAGCCGTGGCTCATTTCGACGCCCAGGCGCCCGCGAAACGGGCGCCAAATCGACAAACGGACCCTCGGACGTACCGGGGTACGCCCAAACCGTCCGAAGGGCACTTTGTGCCCGTTTCGTGGCGCCGGCGCACGGGAACGGGCCGCCTGATAAAATGGGCAAGCTGCGCAAACTGTAGAAAATATGCCGCGGCGGCCTACAAACTAAACCACCACGGTCCGGCGGCGCCGCCCCCTCCCGCGCCAGGCAGGTGCGCGGCAACGTGAAGGCCCCAGTCAGGGCCTGGCTGCCAGACGGAAGACCAACAGCCACGAAGTGGAGGCGCCACCATCCGTGGCGGCGAATGCCAGACGCTCGTCGGCGCCGATGCCCACCGCGGCCGGGGGGCCGTAGTTGCCCAGCCGGGCGATGGCCACCTCGCTGCCGTCGGCCAGGCGCAGTGTCACGGTCGCGCCTCGGCAAGCGATGCCGGCGCCGGTCCTGGCCCCGTGGGCGGCCGCGGCGGCGGCAAGGCGCTCCGCGCTGTCGGTCAGGCCGACGAGCTGCCCGGCCGCGACGTCGACCTCGGCCACCAGGCCCCCGGCGAAGCTCACCCGCACGTGCCCCGTCTTGCCGTCAACGGCCAGACCGCTCGGCTCGCGGTACGCGCAGTAGCGCCGCTGCTTGCCGTCCAGCGTCACGACGAAGGGCGTATAGCCGTCGTAGCCCAGGCCGATCAGCCGCCGCGGACGCTCCGCGAACGCCAGGGCGACGATGTCGCCGACGCTTCGGCCGCGCACCGAGTCGGCCGCGTCGATCCCGCCGGGGCGCGAGGCGTCGATGTCCGGGCCGAGCGCGCCGGTGGCCACGTCGAGCTGGCGGATCCGGCTGGAGCCCTTCACGGCAACGAACGCCATCCAACCCGTGCGGTCGAGGCACAGCGCCGTGGGCGTGCCCTTCAGCGACACCGTCGCCAGCAGGCCCATCTCGTTGGCGTCGATGACGGCGAGGCGTCCGTCGCCGGCCGCCACGAGCCTGCCGCTGCGCCCGGCGCACAGGTGCGTCGGCGCGAAGGGCAACTTGAGGTGGCGGGCCTTGCCGTCGGCCCCGGGCGGCAGCAGACTGACGCAGTTCGGCTCGGCGTTGGCGGCGAACAGGCGCCCGCCCGGGCCTAGTGCGATGCGCATGGGGACGAAGCTCTCGGGCCCGGCAACGCATCGCTGGTCGGCGGCAGGGCCGATGATTCGCTCGCACCTGCCGCTCTTGAGGTCCACGCGAAACAGCGCCGCCGGCGTGTAGCCCCAGCGGTCGGTGCAGTTCGGCTGCGTGGAGACCCACACGCAACTGCCGTCGGCGGCGGCGGCGGCGTCGGTCGGCCGGTACAGGCGCCAGTCGTCCAGCGCCACCTGCCGCACCTGCCGGCCGGTGTTGGGGTCGAACGTCCGCAGCAGCAGCACGGCGCGGCCCCCGGCCGACCGCGCGTCGTCCACGACGTGCAGCCGCCCGTCGGCGGGGCAGCAGCAGATAGCCTGCGGCCAGCCCAGCTTCCCGAAGCCGCGCACGTAGCGCCCGCCGGCCGTGTCGAGGCAGAAGACCGTCCTGCTCAGGCCCATGGCCAGCCAGGCGCGCTTGCCGTCCGGCGAGACGGCCATGCCTTCGGCCCGCCCGCCGCCGATGGCGATGGCCGCGACGAGGTGGTCCTCCAGCTCGCCGCCCGCGATCTTTGCGGGCGGTTGGGCGGCGGCGCCGGCGGCAATCGCGCCGAGCACAACGCCGCCCAGGAACTGTCCGTTTCCCTTGCGCATTGCCTGTTCGCTTCGCGTGGCGCCCGGCCGCCGGCGTCAGCTCCGGGCGTACTTGCGGACGAGCTTGGCGCACTCGCCCGGCTGGTCGGAGTAGCGGTCGTAGATGCCGACGATCACCCCGTCGGTCGGCTTGATCGAGGCGAATGCGTCGCGGAAGGCCTGCTCGACCCACTCGCGGCGGTCGCTCAGCCGCCCGGCGGCGAGGATCTTGAACGCCAGGCAGGGGCGCTTCGTCTGGCGGATGGCCCTGTACATGCGGGCCGGGTCGTCGGCCAGGTAGACCTCGCCGACGGGGATGGGCACGTGGCCGAGATACTCCTTCAGCGCCGCCTCGCCGCGGTGACGCTCGTAGAGGCAGGCCATGTAGTAGTCCACGTGCCAGCCCTTGGACTCCACGGCGTCCAGCGCGTCGGGCATGTGGGTGGAGACGCCCACGAGCAGGCCGGCGTCGCGCAGCTTCTTGAGGTAGTCGCCGACGCGCTCGAAGCTCCGCGAGCCGCCCTTGAACGCCCCGTCGGTCACCTCGCCGTGGTGGGCGATGCCGATGCACCCGGCGGCCTTCAGCGGCGCGATGTCGCCGGAGGCGGCCGTGATGGCGATGAAGCGCATCTTTCCTCCGGCCTCGACCAGCCGGCGGTGGCGCGGCGCGTCGCCGCTGCTTCCCTGCCAGCACGTGACGCCCGCCTGCTCGCAGCGCAGCAGCGTCCGCGTGACCTGCTCGGGCGTGTAGTACTCGCGCATCTGGCGGTTGACGAAGGACGACAGGTGCGAGCCGCCGTCGAACGGGTTGGCCCCGCAGACCAGCCGCGACATGACGTGCGAGCCGAGGCGCATCTGCGGCAGGGCGGCGCCGCGGGCGGTGCGCTCGGCGGCGGCCGCCGACGAGGACACCACGTGCCGCGCGACGGCGACGGCGGCGGGAATGGCGGCGGCGGTCTTCAGCAGCTTCCTTCGCCCGGCGTCGGGGCGGCCGCGCCGCCCGGAGGGACCGGGGGGACGTCGTGCGGGCATTTCTTCTCTCCTGTGATGCGCAGTGTACCGCGCCGCCCGTTGCTGTGACAGCGCAACCGGCTCCCGGCGCGCCCAATTGCGGCGAGTGTTTGACAGGCGGCCTTGGCCGGCGTAGGATTACCGCGGCAAGCAAGACCCTGTCCTGTCTGCGATACGGCACCGGGCCGGTCGGCCCCACCAGGAGAACCGCTATGCCGGACGAAACGGGACGCTTCGAGTGGGTGGCCAGGACGGCGCGCACCGTCTTCATCGCCACCGAGGCCCTTCTGGGCCTGGCGCTGGTGGCCACCGTCGCCGTGACCGTGCTGAAGCTGCTGGACCCGGCTGAGAACACCGCGGCCCTGCCGTGGGTGCTGGCGGTGGTGGTCGAGCTGCTGGCCATCTTCTGGACCATCGTGGCCTACGGCGTGGCGCGCGTGCTGGTGAGCTGCGAGTTCGCGGTCTCCACGCTGCCCAGCCGCGTGGGGCGCCTGGAGACGATTCTCGACGGCCACGGCCAGAGCCTCAAGGACCTGGCCGACGTGGCGCCGCTGTCGGACAACGCCAAGAGCCTCATCTACCGCGACCGCGAGCTGGAGGCGCTGCGCGAGGCGATCCACGGCGATCTGATCCGCCAGGACTACGCCACGGCGAGGAAGCTGGCCGAGGTGATCGAGACGCGATTCTCGCTGCCGCAGGAGGCCGCCAAGCTGCGCGAGGAAATCAAGCGGTCACAGGAGGCGGGGCTGGAGGAGAAGATCGACCTGGCCATTCAGCGGATCGACGAGCTGTGCCAGCGGCAGGAGTGGGCGCGGGCGCTGCGGGAGAGCCAGCGGATCATGCGGCTGTTCCCGGAAAACCCCAAGGTCGCGGCGCTGCCGGAGCGCATCCGCGCCGCCCGGGCGCAGCACAAGCGCGACCTGCTGCAGGCCTACGGGGAGGCTGTGCGCAAGAACGACGTCGACGCCGGCGTGGACCTGCTCAAGCAGCTCGACGCGTACCTGACGCCGCAGGAGGCCGCGGCGCTGGAGGAATCCGCGCGCGGCGTCTTCAAGGCGCGCCTGCACAACCTCGGCGTGCAGTTTGCCATCTGCGTGGCCGACCAGCGCTGGCGCGACGCGATTCAGGCGGGCAAGGTGCTCTGCCAGGAGTTCCCCAACTCGCGTTTCGCCCAGGAGGTCCGGGAGAAGCTGGGGCAGCTCGAGCAGTACGCCGAGGCGGCGGAGAAGCGCCGCCTTGAGAAGGCCGAGCGGGCGCAAGCCAGGCAAAGCAAGTAGCTTACGCTCACCAGCCTGGGCGGAAAAAAAACGCGGGAAAATTCGGCGCGGGCCCTTGACTCGCGCCTCGCCGGCCGCTATAGTGTACTGGTATGGGCATACGCGATGGCGCGTGCCTGCGGTGGCGTGTCGCGCGACTCAACGCGCGGCAGGCGACAGGTCGGGCCGGACGGGCCGAAAAAATTTTTTCGGAATTGTCTTGACGGCCTGTCGGCGGCGGGTAGAATTCGCCGCTCTTTGTCGCTCGGCGGGGCGCTGAGGCCCCGGCGGGCACGGTGAACGGGCTCTTTGAAAAGTGAACAGTGGAGCCGTCACGAGGATGCGAACCGCCTTGCCGGGGCTGTCACGGCCGCGGCGGGCGGCAAGATCCACAACACGTCGCCCTTCGCCTTGAGAGAGGGCGGCGGCTTGAAATCCTCGTGACATCCTGTCCGGATAAGGATTTTGAGTTTGGCTTTCCGCTCCGACCGTTCCCGGCGAGCAGCCGGGGCCGGAAGGGGCGGGGACCGGCCGGGCCGCCGCGAGGCGGTCCGGTGCGACGGACTCGTTGCACGATGCCCGCCTTCGGGCGGGACAGAAAAAATCAAGTGACGAGTTTGATCCTGGCTCAGAACGAACGCTGGCGGCGTGGCTAAAGCATGCAAGTCGCACGGGAAATCCCCCTTCGGGGGGAAAGTACAGTGGCGAAAGGGCGAGGAACGCATGGGTAACGTACCCCGAGCATGGGGATAGCTGCGGGAAACCGCAATTAACACCCAACGACACCACAGTTTCACAAGGCACAGTGGTCAAAGGGCGGGGATCCCTTCGGGGACCTGCCGGCTTGGGAGCGGCCCATGTCCTATCAGCTAGTTGGTGAGGTAACGGCTCACCAAGGCGACGACGGGTACCGGGACTGAGAGGTTGGCCCGGCGCATTGGGACTGAGACACTGCCCAGACTCCTACGGGAGGCTGCAGCAACGAATATTCCGCAATGGGCGCAAGCCTGACGGAGCGACGCCGCGTGCAGGAATAAGCCCTTCGGGGTGTAAACTGCCGTCAGGGGTCACCAAGCGACCGGAGTGAACAACTCCGGAAGTTGAGGAGCCCCAGAGGAAGCCACAGCCAACTTCGTGCCAGCAGCTGCGGTAAGACGAAGGTGGCGAGCGTTGTTCGGAATCACTGGGCTTAAAGCGCACGTAGGCGGCCTGTCAAGCGTCCTGTGAAATCCCCCGGCCCAACCGGGGAATGGCAGGGCGAACTGGCGGGCTTGAGGCAGGTAAGGGCGCGTGGAACTCTTGGTGGAGCGGTGGAATGCATAGATATCAAGAGGAACGCCGGTGGCGAAAGCGGCGCGCTGGGCCTGCACGGGTCCTGCGCCACGATTCGTCGTGGCGCGGAACCCTCCTGACGCTGAGGTGCGAAAGCCAGGGGAGCAAACGGGATTAGATACCCCGGTAGTCCTGGCCCTAAACGATGTGCACTAGGTTGGAGTCACTCTGACGTGCCTCCGGCCGAAACGAAAGCGTTAAGTGCACCGCCTGGGGAGTACGGTCGCAAGGCTAAAACTCAAAGGAATTGACGGGGGCTCACACAAGCGGT
>Ga0172362_10006304_pt1 | contig 10193 bp, 5 predicted proteins | sample LakKivs1_kivu2a2_FD_114534 | JGI IMG/M metagenome (GOLD analysis project Ga0172362, IMG submission 114534) | Sediment microbial communities from Lake Kivu, Rwanda - Sediment s1_kivu2a2 | ecosystem: Environmental > Aquatic > Freshwater > Lake > Sediment | place: Rwanda: Western Province, Lake... | reverse complement strand
ATGAACTGGGGGATCAGCATGATGATATTGGGGACGATCAGCATTGCGATGACCAGGGAGAAGAGCGGCTTCCTCCAGGGACTGCGGAGGCGTGCGAATGCGTACCCGGCCATGGCGCTGGTGACACAGGTAATGACCGCCGTGGTGATGCCCAGCACGAAGGTGCGCAGGAGGACTGGAGAGACATCCGCGTACGTAAATATTCCCAGATATCGAGCAATATTAATCGTCTCCGGCAGGAATTTCATGGGATAGGCATTCAATTCGGTCCGGGTCTTGAACGAGGACAGAAATACCCAGAGGACCGGCAGGGTCAGGATCAGGCCCAGGATCCCCAGAACCAGGTGATTGGACCATCCTTTCGTTCTTGCATGCCAATGGATGTTTTTCATGATATTCCTCCTTCCCTTCGCCTACCCGGTCACCTCGTCGCTGTACACCCAGAACCTCTGCGACCAAAAGAGGGCCAGGGACAGGAGGACGATGCCAATGAAAAGCAGCCATAACAGCGCCGAACCATATCCGAAGCGCTGTCCGACCATAATGTTGTGATAGGCGTTGAATATATAGAGACGGATCTCGGTCGGTGGAAGCCCGATGTTCCCCATCCCGCCGCCAAACACCAATAGCAGGGGATAGGTCAGCTGCTGGAAGACGCTGATCAGGCCAATGATGATTTGGAAAAAGAATACAGGGGTCATGAGCGGCAGGATGACCTTCCACAGGATCTGCAGGCCGTTCGCCCCGTCGATCCTGGCTGCTTCCAACAGTTCTTCGGGAATGTTCTGCAATCCAGCCAGGAAGATGATCATCCCGGTTCCCAGGCTGGCCCACAGAACGATCAGCGTCAGCACCTGCAGGGAATATGCCGAGACCCAGCCAATCGCCGTTCCTGGCTTGAACAGGCTGATCGCTCCGTTGAGCAGGCCGACATTCTTATCGAGCACGCTCATCCATGCCGTCACGCCTGCCGCCGCCGGGACCACACTGGGAAGATAGAACAATGCCCGGTAGAAGCTCTTCGCCCTGCCGATCTGGTTCAGCAGGTACGCCAGGCCGAAGGACAAGATCAGCCACGACGGTAGGTACACGCTCATCCAGAGCAGGGTCTGGCGAAGAGAGGCGCCCACGTCTGGATCGCCGAAGGCACGCAGGTAATTGTTGAATTTAACGAATTTCAGGCTATCCCAATTCAGCCCGTCATAATTCGTGAAAGAGATGCCCAGGCTGATGATCAATGGGATGATGGTCAGGAAGATCAATCCGAACAGCCAGGGGGTCAGGAAGCCGAAGAAGGTGAGGTTGGTTCTTTGAGCCCGGCTCAGTTTGTTACCTGGGAGTTCAGGTCTGGACTTCCTCTTTATGCTGAGAAATGAATCGAACCAATGTCCCGGCCTTATGCTGGGACGTTTTTTCTGATCATCCAGTGTTTTTTGGTTTACCATATTCTTTCCAGGAGAGTGTCAGTTATCGCATTGAAAGAATCTCATCGAGTTCAGGAGATTACCAGTATGACCTTCTGCAGTGTCAGGTTGTAATCGTCGAACGAACCGGCCGAGACCATCAGCATCGTCAGGCCGTCGGGACTCATCCATTTGGTGGGGAAGTTGGGCTGGTAGTCGCCGTAGGTGCCCCAGTCGTCGTCCTGGTGGAACAGCGACCAGGGGCCCCAGGGCTCCGGCGCTTCGAAGAGCGTTAACTGGCTGCGCAGGCAGCTTTCGGGCCAGCAGCCAGGCTGGTGGTAGGGACGAGGTCGCCCGTCCGGGTCGATGAACCCGTAATTTCCCATCAAATAGCATTTGAGACCGGGATTATAGGAAACATGGTTTTCGCCAGTCATGTGTGGATAGCGGAAGACCGGCTCCGCCTTATGCTCCTCAGAGCTCCAAAGCGGCTGGCTGTCCGGGCCCATGCCGGCGTAGAACCTCCAGGAGGAGCGTTGGCAGATCTCGCATTTGGGGACGCGGCCGAGCAGGAGGGCATCCGCATTCTCCCAGTAGCTGTGACCGTCCTCACCGGCCGGGAAATAGGCGTAAACGAATTCGTCCCTGGCGCCGGCATAATCCTTACCGAACTGCAGGAAGTGTGGCGAGGAGAGCCGATCGACGAAGAAATCAGTCGGCGTGGCGGCGCGGTTCCAGGTTTTACCATAATCGTTTGAAGTGATGATCCAGCCCTGCACATTGCGCTGGCGGTTGAAGGCCGGGTGGTCGCCGTAGTTGTGAAGTTCCACAGCCAGATAGATAACGCCGTTCAGGCTCAATATCCCGGCTGGTTTGACTCCCATGGTGGGATGAACATCCGGCCTCTGACAGTAGACCTTGGGGTCGATCGGTTTTGGATCGAGCATCTCCACCCAGACACCCCAGCCAGTATCCGCGCACCAGCCCGCAGGTCCGCCGTTGATGCGCCAGAAGTTCATCGGGCTGCCCGAATTGTCGCCGGCCGCGCCGTAGAGATTGTCGTCATCCGCCCAGGTGATCGGCCACATATCGCCGTCGCCGCGGTGACAGCGGAAGCGGTCGAAGACGGCTTCTATGATTAGCAAACTGCGAGGGTAAGGGGGAACAGGCGCGGTCATCGGAGTTCTTTCAACTCCTCGCCGGCTTCCCTGTGATGCGGGTCAAGAGTCAGCACAGCCTCGAAGGCCTTACGGGCTTCCGCCTTTTTGCCAAGACCCTTGTGAGCCAGACCGATCAGGTAATTGCCATAGATCCGGCTCTCCACCTTCGGATCGTCGTCGAAAACTTCCATGGTCGGGCGGGAGGTAAAGAAGCCAACCGCATCTTCGGCGGCCAGGGCTTGACTGGCAAAGTTGAGCAGGTCTTCCAATTTCTTCGTGCCCCCAGTCTTATCGCCAAGCTGTTCCATGGATACGGCGGCGTAGTAGCTGAGCGGAGAGAATGGCAGCCAGAGCGCCAGTTTTTCCTCCGCTTCGATAATCCTCTGGTAATTCTTCCGGGCTTCTTCCATTCTGCCGAGAGCCTCATAGGTCCGGGCGGCATAGTAGTATGCCAACGGATCCAGGCCTCCCATGAACGCGCCGCCTTCGCCCAGGTTCTTGGGGACTTGCATGGCGGTCTCGAAGTGTTCGAGGGCTTCCTGAGTTCGTCCCTTTTCCAGCGCAAACTGGCCGAGCGAGACGTGTGCAGCCACATATTGCCCGGAAATACGTCCCTCCCCGCCTTCCCAGGGGCTGAACTGGTGGTTCAGCAGCAACTCCAGGGCCTTTTCAGGCTGGCCGGTGTGGTTGTATAAAGCGATGATACTCACCAGCAGGTCGTCCCGCTCCTTCACCAGATCCGGATATTTCTCCATGAGCGCCAGCCGCTCGGCCGGCGAAATGCCCAGCCGCTGCCAGAGATGATTGGTCTCCAGGAGCAGGCGGCCATCCAGCGGGTTGGCGGCATAGGCTTTCTCGTAACAAGCCTTGGCAGCCTGTTTGTCGCCGCGCTTGTTGTAGTAGGCGATCCCCAGGTTTCGCCAGGGGATGGCGAGACCAGGTTCGAGTTGGGTGGCGGCTTCCCAGGCCTCGATGGCGCGCTCATATTGTTTCTTGTCGTAAAGCAGGTTGCCGAGGTAGTAGAGGGAGCGCCCATCCTTTGGATTGGCCTTCCGGGTAGCCTCCAGGACGATCAACTCCTCCAGCCGGATCGGGAAGCATAGTTCGGTAGGTTGGGCGGCGGCTTTGCGGTACCAATCGGCACCCTTCGACAAGCTCAGGGCGACGCCTTCGGCGGTTTTACCCATCTGAGCGGCGAAGTAGCCGAGGGCGTAGTAGATGATCGGATAGGTCGAGAGTTGTGCGGTCTTGAAGGTGGTGGAAGGCTTCGTCTTTCCTCTGGCGATCGCGCGCTGCAAGACCTCGCCAGCTTCCTCGTACAGCCCGGCGTTGGCGTAATCGAAGGCCAGGTCGAGGTAATTCTGGGGATCGTCGCGCAGGATACGTTCCAGTTTGGCGGTTTCGGCTTTGGCTGGTGTATCGAGAGCTGCCAGTCCCAGCGCCAGCTCATTGTGTGCCCAATGGTCAAGCGGATCGGCCTCGAGGACGAGGCGTACGATTTCCGCCGCCTCTTCCGTCCGGCCGAGATGGCGCAGGGCGGCAGCTTTCAGGTTTCGTGCCTTGCTATGGTTGGCATTGGTCGCCAGGGACCGGTCGAGGTGTTCGATGGCACGGGTGAAGTCGCCGCGCCGGCAGTCGATCTGGGCGATGGCGTAGTATCCGGCGGCCTGCCAGGCGTACGACCAGATGCCTTTATAGAAGGCATCGTAGGCTTCTTCATAGCGACCCTGGTAGGCCAATGCCATGCCCAGGTTATAGTATGGTTCGCCGTCGTAAGGGTTGAAGTTGTACCTGGTGAGGGTCTGGATGGCGCGGCGCAGGAGCGATTCGGCGCGGGCGAAATCACCGCGCTTGATCAGCAGCCGGCCGAGGGCGTTGTTGTTGCGCGAGTCGCCGGGGTCCAGCTCGAGGGCGCGTTCCCAGTAGGGCGCCGGGTCGAGGGCGAAATGCAGGTACTGCTCCACATGCAGGCCGGTCAGGTAGAGCTCTTCGAGCGAGTCGATCTTCCTCGGCAGCTTGGGCGGGACCGCCACCGGAGGCAGGGGCGCATTCTTGGGAAGTTCGGGCCGGTAACGGATGAGTTCGTTGCCGTCGTGATCGAGGACGCGTAGTAATGTTGATTGTTGATTGGTGATTTTGGATTGGAGATTGAGGTCTGCCAGGAACGGCTTGCCTGGGATGATGTCCGTCGTTTTTTCCAAGATGACTTTTTTGCTATCGGTCAGGATCACTTTTGCGCCTTCGAAAGTCTCGGTGGCGCAGACGCCCACGCGCTTTTCGTCCAGACTGATGGCGACTCGCGAATTGGCGTTCTTGGCCGCGCCGATCTGCTGGACCGGGTACCAGTACTGGCTGAAGGCTTTCGTCTCGTAGGGCTGCAGCCAGGAGAAATCAGGCTGGTTGTCGGAGTAGGCGCTGCCCATCAATTCGGCGTAATCTCCATCTTCTGCGCATAGGGCTTCGATCCATGCCTTGCCGAACTCTTCCTGGCCCCAGGTGAAGAGTTTCTTGCCGGGCGAGATGTGATGGTCGGCGACATGGATGATGCCGGCCTGGCGGCCATGATCATATCCGCCGAAGAAATCATACTTGGATGGGCTGGCAAAATAGGAGACGCAGCCGGTAACATTCTTGTACCATGAGATATCCACGCCTTTACGCCAATCCACCCCGGCGAAGACCTGGCGGGCGACAGGGTAAGTGGCCATGAAAGCCCGTGAGTGGAAGGTGACACTCTCCACATCGGGAGGAAAGACGATCTGGAGATCATCGTTGGAATGGATCCCGCAGTTGACCCACCACAGGAACGGCCGCGGGAAGGGCGTGCGGTTGTAGAGACGCACCTTGAACTCGAAACAGGCCTTGCCCGGCTGGACGCAGATGCCCACCATGCCCTTCATGCGGTTGAGCGGTTCATGCTCGGAGAGCCAGGCGGTGGCAGAACCATCCTCTCCATGCTCGATGTGGTACTCGACCGGCATGAAGGTGGAGGGGCGGTGATGCAGCGGCCAATTGAATTCCATCCCGCCGCAGATCCATGACCCGAACAGGCCGACCAGCATGGGCCGGATGGCGGTCTGACGGAAGATGAAGTCGTAATTGTTGGTCTTGTCGAGGGCGGCGTGGACGCGTCCGCCGATCTGCGGCAGGATCATCAACTGGATGTACTCGTTTTCTAGGAAAATCGCCTGATAGGGTACGTCCTCTTTCTTCTCGTGGAAGATGTGGTCGGTGAACGGGTTCGGGTAGACCCGTCCACTGGCGCCCTGGTTGACGCGCCGCTCGAAGAACATGGGGTTCATGTCCGGCGGGGGCGGTACATACGTGGGGATGATGACCGTTTCCTCCCTGGCCGATACGGGCTGGTTCGTTTTCATATTCGTCTCCTTTCATGTCCTGGTGGGAACTCCTGCATGCTATCGGCCTGGTCCCTCATAGGCGCCGATGTTGTGAGGCGCGCTGGCAGAAATTGGGTTGCCGAAGAAATCGCGGGGTCCTATGTCACCAAGATCCATTCCGGCTCCAAGGGCCGGCGAGCCTTTGAGCAGGGTGAAAGATTTAATCGGTATGCCGGCCGTGTGAAACGTGAAATCATTCAGCAGCGGGTCGGCGAACAGGCTGTGGAGGTCCTGGCCGGTTCCAGATTGATAGTCCCCAAAACTTTGATAGACATCTTGGCCGAACAGCCAGACTGTATTTTTACTCCCGGGATACCAATAGAGGTTGTAGTCAAAGGCCAGATTCTCGTTGGTGAACAGGATCCAGGGAACGGTGGAATAAAGAATGTTATTCCTGAAGAAATTCGGTCTTTCGCCAGTGAACGCTGCCTGGTTGACGATGGCATTGAAATTCGACTCCTGGTTCCAGTAGATGGTATTGTTGTAGATCTGCACCCCATCCAGGGTACCGCCACCCCAAGTGGTCAGCAGGATCGCGCCGGCGCTGGAGGCCTGTGCGGATTCCAGGCCATTGTTTGTGCAGATGTTGTAACGGATGATGGAGTTGGAAGTGGTCAATCCGCCTGCGCCAAAGACCGAAATGCAATAACTGTCTGTGTCATGGGCATAGTTGTACTGGACAATGTTGTTAACGCAGCCCCAGTCGATGTCATACGCGCCGCCATCCACGTCCGGGGAATGGCTGGCATAGGCCTCGTTGTACTGGACGATGCAGTCATGGCACATCCAGGTCCAGATGGCATTGGGCGTGCCGATGGTCTGCGGTGGAGGCTGCAATCCGGTCTCATAAGCCAGGCTTTTTTCGATCAGGCCGTTCTTCACCCCCCAGAGCACGATCCCATCACCAAAGACATGATGTGCGATCGAATTCCGGATGGTGATATTGGTGCTCAGGTGAGGGGGATCCAGGCGGTAATCCCCTGAAAGTCCGGCGACCACGATGCCTCCCCACTGGTTGGTGTTGTAGGCGGTCACGTTGTCGATAATGACATCGTCAAAGATGCTGTTTTCACCGCCGGTCTCCATCACCAACAGGCCGCTTTCCTTTCGCTCCACGGCCCCGCCGTTTACATCATGGATGACCAGATTGGTAAAACGGAAATGATGCAGCACGCCGGCATCCTTGGCGCCGATGACATGGATGCCAAACTGGGTGCCTCCGGTCGTCTCGATATCCTGTATTTCCCAGTATTGCTGGTTCCGGAGTTCTACGGCTGCCTCATTACTCCCTGCGGAGAGGATGGGAAGTTCGCCGCGGCCATACGCGCCGATGACGATGGGCCTGCCTTCCTGCCCGGACCCGCGCGGCCGCAGCATCCCCGAACAGGTGCCGCCACGCCGGAAGAAGATCCCGTCTCCCGGAGAGAAGCTCATGGCGTTGACTTTCTCCAGAGAGCCCCAGGCCCTGGAGGGAGAGGTGCCGGGATTCGAATCATCCCCTTTGTTGCAGTCAACATAATAGGCAGTTCCTGCAGTTTTGGGAATTGCCGGCCTGCAGCCACTCGCGGTAAAAAGGAGAATGCCCAGTATCAAAAGTGTTTTCTTTGTTTCGTGTCTTCGGGTTTTCGGGGTAGGGGATTTCATAGCGAATATTCCTCTTCAATCTTTTTGTAAGATTCCAAGCGCCTGGTCGAGGTCGGCGATCAAGTCCTGCGGGTCCTCGAGTCCCACGCTGACCCGGAAGAATTCCCGGCCGTGGTAATCGTCGTAGACCATGATCAGGCTTTCCTCGTGTCCCAGGCAGGTGGCATACGTGAACAGGCGCAATCGTTCCGCAACCTCCGGCCGCCGGGCGGGTTCCCCTCGGATATCGAAAGTCAGCATGCCGGAGTAGCCGTCCATCTGCCTCCTGGCAAGCCTGTGCTGGGGATGGCTTTTCAGGCCGGGGTAATGCACCCAGGCCACCCCGGGATGATTCTCCAGGAATGTCGCGACCCGCATGGCGTTCGAGCAATGTTTCTCCATTCGCAATGGCAGGGTGACTATGCCACGCAGGATCTGCCAGGCGTTGAAGGGGCTGATGCAGCCGCCCAGGTCTTTGACTGCGAAGCGGCGGATCCGATCGATCAGATCCTTGGGGCCAAGCACCGCACCACCGATCGCGTCCCCGTGCCCGTTGATATACTTTGAAAGGCTGTGCATCACCAGGTCCGCGCCGAGCCGGAACGGGTGCTGGGTCGTCAGCCCCGACCAGGTGCTGTCCACCGACAGGAGCACTCCAGCTCTTTTGGCAATGGTAGCGATCGCGGCGATATCGCTGATGGCGGTGGTGGGATTCCCCGGTGTCTCCACATGGATCAGCTTTGTCCGGTGGGTGAGTGCCTTTTGAACGTTCTTCGGATCCGTGGTATCCACCAGCGTGGTCTGGATATTGAAACGCTTGGGAAAATACTCGAGCAGCATCGTCCGCACCGAGCCGTAGGCGATCTCGGAGGAGATGATGTGGTCGCCGGAATTAAGAAGTGCCAGGAACGTGCCGTTGATGGCGCTCACCCCGCTGGAAGTGACCACACAATCTTCGCCGCCTTCCAGCGCAAGCAGGCGTTCCTCCAGCCAACGCGCATTTGGACTCAAGTCCCGCGCGTACGCGTAAAGCGCTCCGTCGTAACCTTCCTTCGGTGGGATGGCGAAGTTATTCGACATCACCAGTGGGCGTTTGACCGACCGCGTCCCGTCGTCCGGTTCCATCCCTGCGTGGATGCTGCGGGTGGGAAACCCCTCTTCAGGCGTATCCTTGGGCGCAGGATTTCGATCGTTCATGTCGCGATGCCTCCAGATCAAGGGGTGACATGCAGGATGAAGAGTCCGGCCTTCCCGGACCAGAGATTGGAATAGCTGCCGAAATGCGAGAAATACAGATTTTCGTCATCGCGCAGATCCTGGCTGGTGTAGATGCCGATCGGCAGCTGCTGGACGAAGACGAGCTGGCTCGTGGCGAGATCGTAGTACCAAAGTTCGCCTGTTCCTCCGCTTCCATCACCTTCGTTTCCATTCGGCTTTTGGATCACGGACAGGATGTAGTAAAGCCGGGTCTCGTCGGGCGAGAGCGTGACGGCATAGGTGTAGTCGATGATCCGATTGTCGGTATCCGGTAGCTCATATCCCAGGTCCCGGAAGGTTTCGGTGGCAACATCGAACTCGTACAGTTCGCCGCCAGTGGTGTTGATATAGATCTTGCTGCCATCCCGTTTCTGGGTCTGGCCGATCCAGAAGCCGTTGGTCATCTGGAAGCCGGTATTCTTCATTTCCCCGGTGTGGATGTTGTAGACCCAGACATCATGGACCTCTTGACGCTGGTTGACCGCCTCCGTGCCGCGGTAGGTGTAGATGTTGCCGCTCGGGGCCACGATGATTTCGCGGCTCAGCGGGTTGCCCAGCTTCCAGGGGATCCCCGGCACCACCTTGACCAGCTCGTTCTTCTGGTAATCATAGAGGACGATATCGCTGGAGGGATGGGCCAGCCCGACGAGCAGGTGCTCCTGGGGCAGGATGTTGAGCGAGACGATGCCCTCATGCTCGGTCACCACGCCGCCGGGTAGGGAGGCGCTGAGGTCGGACCATGCTCCGGAAAGGGTATCGAACGCGAAGATGTGGCTGCCCCGGAAAGTCGGCAGGGTGTCGATCGGCCCTTTCAGGTCATGGAAACTCTGTGATGTCATGTACATCTTCCCGTCCGCAAAGATCATGCGGGTATGGCCCTTGGGAATGCTCTCCCCTTCCTGGTAGTTGCCGGCGGCTTTGGTGATATCAATGAAAGTTCCCAGGAATGCCCTTTCGCCTGTATGAGGATCGTAGCGGAACACGGGGAAGTCTTCCTCCCCGGTATCCCATACGCTGGTAAAGCCGATGTAGATGCGGCCCTGGTCGTCCATCCCCATCCCATTCCAGCACTGCTGCAGGTCGATGCCGATGGGAGCGATATCGTCGAAGGAGACCTGCGCCCATTCCACTCCCTGGTCGCCGACCGTCCACTGTGGGGTGGGGATCACCGAAACAACAGTTGGATTGATCTTAGGTTGCGAGCCCTGCGAGGAAGAGGCTGTTGAGCCGGGCAGGGAGGTCGGAACGCCGGTCGGCGTGAATGGAGTGGTGTCGGAAGCCGGTTTGCAGCCATAGAAAGCCGTTACGAGCAGGATTGAAAGGATGAAATACTTCGTTTTCATGAGGATTTT
>Ga0172362_10006303_pt1 | contig 10194 bp, 9 predicted proteins | sample LakKivs1_kivu2a2_FD_114534 | JGI IMG/M metagenome (GOLD analysis project Ga0172362, IMG submission 114534) | Sediment microbial communities from Lake Kivu, Rwanda - Sediment s1_kivu2a2 | ecosystem: Environmental > Aquatic > Freshwater > Lake > Sediment | place: Rwanda: Western Province, Lake... | reverse complement strand
TGACGGAATGTTACCACTGTGGCTAACGGCCCTCTGTGTTACCATGCTATAATAACCTCTGAGAGATTAAACATTTTAGTAGTGCATATTAGCATCAATACTTATGAGCTTTACAGAATTTCAACCACAGTTTCAGCAATATCTCAACCGTATTGAGGAAGCCAAACAAAAGAAGGCTCACCACGACCAGCTTAGGAGCATCTTTGTTGGTTTCATGAGCCGAGCCTTCAGTGTTGACTATGAGGAGTTTGAGTTAGAGAAAGGCGTCACAGTTGCCAGGGTCAAGGGTTTTGTGGATGCCCTCTTTCAAGACACCATCTTTGAATTCAAACGAGACCTCGCTACAGAAAGAGAAAAGGGCTTGCGGGAACTTTCTACCTACCTACAATCACTTCCAGGTGACCATTTTGGAATTCTCACCGACGGATTAATATTTGAGGTCTATGCCCTGAAGGATGGCAAGCTTGAGAGGATTGATAGTATCGTCCTCAAAATGCTATCCGCTGACGAAGCTTTTATCTGGTTTGATGCCTTTCTATTTTCAGAGAGAGAAATCACGCCAACATCTCAGGATATCGTCAAAAGGTTTGGCGACACCAGTGCGGTATTCAATTCTTCCGTACGTAGACTTACCGCGATGTGCCTTGCTTTCAAGGATAGCCCTGCCTATCAGGTAAAATTCAACGAATGGGACAAACTACTCGCCAAGGCATATGGGCACAGTGTTGCACGTAATCAGCTTTTTCTGAGGCACACCTATCTTTCTATTCTGGCAAAGCTAATCGCCTATGTGTCCCTATACAAGGAAAAACCTAAAGCAAAGAAACTGAGGGAGATACTCACTGGCGAGGCTTTCGGAAATCTGACTAACCTTGCGGAAGAAGACTTTTTCTGCTGGATTCTGGCACCTGTACTTGAAAAGGACGCCATTGAACTTCTTCAGGGTCTGGCACAACATCTGATGGTCTATGACCTGACCAAAGTAAATGAAGACCTGCTCAAAGAACTTTACGAGAATCTGGTAGATAGGGAAACCAAACATGACCTGGGCGAGGTCTATACACCCGACTGGCTCGTAGAACTTACTTTAAGAGAAGCCAATTTTACTACCGGTCAGCATCTGCTTGACCCTGCCTGTGGCTCGGGCACTTTCCTCTTTACCGCCATACAGTTGCTGAGGGAACAGGGGCGTGCCGGCGAGAAACTGGTGGACGAGGCTCTCAACAATATCATGGGGGTGGATGTTCACCCGCTGGCAGTAACCATCTCCAAGGTAAACTATGTGCTGGCACTGACTCCTGACCTAAAAAGCTACAAAAAGGCTGTGGTCATACCCGTATATATGGCGAACTCCCTTGAGGGTATTAATCCATCCGGAGGGGAGATGGTTGATATCTCCGCCGGTGGCAAAGATTATTTCCACATCCCGACCAGTATGGCAGAACAGCCTGCCTCACTGGATAAAGTTATTGATGAAATGGGCAAGTATACCGGCAGTGATGAAGAAACGGCGCTGGAAGGCTTCTCTTCATACTTGGAAAGTCAGGGCTATAAGGACTGGGTTTATCTCTGGCGGGGCAATCTGAAACTGATGAGAAAGCTGGTGAAACAGGGACGGAACACCATCTGGACATTTATCCTCAAAAACTACTACCGCCCGGCATACTTGCACCGCCATCCCTTTGACATCATAGCTGGGAATCCTCCGTGGCTTGCCTACCGTTATATCACAGAACCAGAATATCAGGCACAGGTTAAAAAACTGATTTCTTCTTATGGTCTGGTAAGTAAGAAGGAGGTCAAGCTCTATACACATATGGAGCTGGCAACTCTGTTTTTCGTTCTATCCACCGATGCCTACTTGAAAAAGCGGAGTATCATAGCCTTTGTAATGCCTCGCAGCGTGCTTACCGGTGCCAAACAGCACAAACGCTTTCAGGAATTCCTCCAGGGTTACCAGCTTCCGCCAGCCCAATTAGAAAAAGCAATAGATGTTGAGGCAGTCTCACCACTTTTCAATGTCCCGGCATGTGTCCTGATTGCCAGGAAAGATGCAAAAATAGAAAAGGTAGTAGTGAAGCTACTAAAGGGCGAACTACCTAGTAAAAATGTGAAGTGGGAAACGGCAAAGGCTGAGTTAAAGATTATACAAAAGCAGAAGACAGCCGACAAATTATTTCCCCCTGCACCTGTAGGCAGTGCATACCTGAAGCAAATAAGGGAAGGTGCTACCATAGTGCCACGCAGTCTATGGTTTGTTAAGCCAGTTGATAGTCCATATGGCATCGATGAGGCAAGACCTGCCCTGGAAACTCACCCTGAAGCGCAAAAAACCGCCAAGAAACCCTGGCAGGACATCCATCTTAAAGAAGAGGTTGAGGCACAATACCTTTATGCCACTATGCTGGGCAGGCAACTGTTACCGTTTGGCTATACCGACCTGAGTTTGGTGGTTTTGCCAGTGGAAGATAAGCCGGCTGGTCTCAATATGGTAAACAAAGAGATGGCACTGGGAAAGGGGCACTCCGGGCTACATGAATGGCTGAGCCAGGCTGAGGCTTTGTGGACTGAGAAGCGGAAAGAGCGTAGCCCTGAAAGTGCATATTCAAGGCTAGATTATCAGCATTTACTCGCTTCCCAGCATCCTACTGGCTACCACACAGTTGTCTATAATACAGCCGGCACCAACCTTGCTTCCTGTGTCATATCATCGCCGCTCTCCAAGACCAAATTGCCTGTTAGTGGTTTTGCCGCCGATGCAGATACATACTATTACCAGACCAAAGACGGAATGGAAGCCCACTATTTATGCGCTTTCCTTAACGCCCCTTATGTAGACGAGACAATTAAACCTTACCAGACCAGGGGGCAATGGGGTGCAAGACATATACACCGCCGTCCTTTTGAGGTGGTGCAAATACCGAGATTCAACCCTCGAGATGAGAGGCACCAGATGCTGGCGAAGTTATCACAGGAATGCCACTGGAAGGTTGCCCGACTAACATTGGAAGGTAAGTCAATCGGCTTTCTGCGGGGCAAGGTCAGGGAAGCGCTCGCTAGTGAACTGGCAGAGATTGATGAGCTCGTTAAGGGCATTCTTTCCTAAGTAACGGTTCCTAAATAACTCAGAGCTTGCTTCTCGTAGCAGAGGTTAATAAGTAATTAGAGGTTTTGAGGATATGGACGAGGAAGAGTTCCGCAAATACCAAACAACCAGGGACCAAGAAAGGTTGGAGGAAAAGGTTAGGAGATGGAAGCAGCTTCAACCTGTTAGCTATGGTCAGCCGCTGCCCGAGTTGATGTGGGAATATGTAACCACGGCAGATGCGATGTTTATAGACGGGCATTTTATAGGCGTCGTCTTGCTGTGTGCCGGGATTATAGAACTAGTCCTAGCCGACCAACTAGTGACAGGAATCCATGTGACCAGGGACGAGGTAGAGCGCTTCAACCTGGAACAAATGGTCATTTTAGCACATCGATTAGAATTTGTGACTGAAGAAGAGAAAGACGCAATTAATGGGCTGAGGAAATTACGCAATGCGTTGATTCATGCTAACGCTGGGAAAATCAGCAAGATGGCGAAAAGACACGGAGACTTTTATGGAGGCGTGGGGATGGAATTCTATCTTTTTCCACTATCGAAGGAGGGCGGAATCTCCTCTGACGCACTGAAATATCTTCTATTTACCAGAGATTTTACTTCCAAATTCTATGGCGCGAAGCCATGACAGGACTAATATGAATATCAGGAAATATTTACTGATAGCTATTGTCGCGTTTTTAGTTATTGTCATTCTAGCTGTAGGTATCAGCGCTAAATTTAGTCTCTCGAATATCATGGCTAACCCCTACCAGTTCATTGAGGACTTCTTTGACCAATGGTCACCGGCTCTCAGTGCTGCCAGCACTATTATTTTAGCTGGAATGGTATTGTGGACTATGTATGATAACCGTCGTAGTCAAGAAAGAGAAAAGGAACAAGCCATACATGCGCTACACGATGAAATTCATTCCAACCTGGCCGATATTATAGGGCTGCGTTTTCAAATCAGCGAAATGGTCAGGCAGCAAACTGAAACAGGGCTTATACCTACTCAAGACCTGCCTTTTCAACTGATAGATACCGCTGTATTTGATAGTATGAAAAACGGGGGACAACTCCATTGGCTTAGGGACATACGGATGGATATCATCTTCTGCTACAAACTAATCAAGCGGTATAACCAAGACGCAGACTTCAGGCCTAATCACCTGGAGTTACTTACAACAGCATATGAAGGTCTGGAAAAAGCAATCAAAGACCTTGAAAAGAATTTTAACTTCCTGCCTCATTATCTAAAAGAGACAGGCGAAGCGCAGCAAACCAGGACTAACCTGAAAGATAAAATATCATGAACTACCCACATCGTGGTCAAGTAGTAGCTGCATAATCTGGGGTTTGGTGTGGCAATTCTTAATTGCTCCGTATGCTTTCTCCGGGGAGAATCCTTCCAAGCCTATGAAGCCTTGCCACAACTGCATTGCGACTCCGGTCATGGATTTGCATTAATTCGTTGATGCCAATGCCAGCGTCAAATGCATCTAAGAGGCGCTGTTCCTCGTCTTTTGACCAAGCCTTGGGATTTGTTTGTGGTGGCGACGGTACATTGTGCGTAACATATGGTGACTTTCTCCCATCGCGACTGGAATGAGATTGGCTACGAAGACAGTGTGGCAAGTCCATCTCGGACAACGATGCTTTTATCCATTTACAGAAATCTAAGCGAGTCACCGGCTCTGTCATCCAAGAGGTATCAGGTTCCGGACCCGTTAAGGCAACAGCTACAGTCGGGATTGAATCCTTAGTAAGCTTCCATCTCCCAGTAGTCCATTGCAGATAACCTTTCTCGCAGATAACATCGTGAAGAGCCATTGTGAGCTGGACATCTTGAGCATTATACTTCAAGACCTTCTCCTGCATTTCGCGGCTTTGCCTCCATAGTTTAGGCGCGTCTTCACCTCTAATTCCGTAAGCTTTACCTGGTAGTCCCATACCTCTTGCCGCAGCGTCGAGACTAACTAAGGAGCCAGTTTCACTGAATACAGTAAAGAATATATCTATATGGTTTAGGGCCAGCTTGGCTAGGTCTTTCCGCAATGCTTCGTCTTGACACTCCTCGGCCAATATGTCGAAGTCAAACTCAAGTCCATTCCAAGTCAAGATGGTATACCCCCTAGCGTGCATTTCAATGAGATATCTAGCTAGCTCGCGGCATTTAGTTGCAGGCATCTTTTCTCGTAAGCGCCCATCAGGCTCTTCTCCACCATGCCAAATCTGCATATCTTTGTCCGAAGTAATCGTAGTTCCACAACTTATACCTAGAGGCCGCTCATATCTCCACCGCTTCATATTAATGATTGGTTTACTGGTCTCAGTATCAAATGCTAACAATTTTTTCTCATTCATTCGTAACCTTCCTTCATCCGCTATATAATCCGCAATTAAGATCAACCGATGTAAAGCGAGATTGCGTCCGTTTCTATGTCTAAATAGTGTTCAGCCATTGCATCAACCTCCCGTGTTTAAGTCACTTGATTCTTGGTCAGGATCTGTAAGTTTCTGTTCCTTCAGAACCTTCGCAACCATCACATTCCAGTCTTCTCTGTTATTAATAGCGCCTTTTCTTTGGCATTCAGTATCCAAGGCTCTAACTAGCGACAGGTAAGGTTCATCTAATGGGAAGCCTTCTTTGTAAAAGCCAAGTAGATTACCCAGGACACGCCGGTCTGTATAGCTATCGACTCGTCTAAAACTCCGATGACCGCAAACACGACAGCGGTAACGTATCGCCTTTCTGCCTTTAGCTACGACGACTTTACCGTCGGTAACCAAATTGTCGCTCCAACATTGAGTACACCAGAAACGCTTACCAGCTGTCATGACGCTATCCTTGCTATTAATAATAGCATGACTTACTATTAATATCAAATTCAACACATGCTTGGCAGCTATTTATATGAGCTACTTGCTTTTTATCACCTTTCGTGGGAGTGAACAAGGTAACAGAAGGTGTGATATAGGGTAGACCTCAATAATATTGGCTATCGTGAGTAAGTAACAGATACTCGCATTGCAATCGAAATGTTATAATGTTAGGCAGCATCAGTTTCGGATGTGGGTTCGGGAAACCAAATGGTATGGAGAATAATAAATGAATGGAACTGCTACCCCGGAGCATGGTGAATTTGCAAATAGAAAGTATAGGGATGAACCTCATCCGGAAGACCCGAGAACACCTTTTCAACATGACAAAGATAGAATTCTATATTCCACTGCCTTTAGACGTCTACAGTACAAGACGCAAGTATACGTTATTCATGAAGGAGACTTGTACCGAACTCGACTGACACATACTCTCGAAGTTGCTCAAATAGCAAGAGCATTGGCATCTTTTTTGGAAGCAGATATCGATTTGGCTGAGGCTATTGCCTTGGCACATGACATTGGTCATGCACCGTTTGGTCATGCAGGAGGTGAGAAGCTAAGAGAACTTGGCGCTACCTACGGATTGTCTTTCGAACACAATATTCAATCATACAAGATAGTATCAAGCCTAGAAGAAAGATATGCTTCCTTCAAAGGGCTTAACCTGACACATGCTACACTAGAGGGCATACTTAGACATTGCACGTACTTTGACAATGAAGAGGAAATTAAATCCAGCATCCCTCCTGAGCTTAACGAAGTCTTGGTGTATTGGAGAAGCCAGCAACCAGGCGCAGAGGCACAAATTGTTAACTTGGCTGATATTATCGCCTACGCTGCTCATGATATTGAGGATGCTCTGTCGGCGGGGTTAATAAATTTGGATACCTTCAAAACCAAAGTGAAAGAGGAAAAGATCACGTTTCTAGAGAAAATCATTGAAGAAGAGTTACCTAAACATATCCGGAGCTATCAGGCTCGATTAGGGGATGCTACTGGCATGACAATCTCTAAAGTACAAAACAGGATAATGGCGAGATTAATCATAGATAAGTTGATTAGAGAAACAGTTCAGGAAAGTGAAGCAAATATCAAGAACCTGAGTAGCCGTGGTGGAGAGCTTTGGATGAGAATTAGAGAGCATAAATCTCTCGTTGTAGCGCTGCCGAATAAGCTTGAGGAACAAGTAAAAATGTTAGTAACCTCGGTGCTGTTCAAGTGTGTTTATCAAGAGCCTAGAGTCGTGATTATGATGGAGAAAGCCAAGCGAATACTAGAAACACTTTTTCACGCCTTCATGCGTGAACCGAGAGCACTTCCAACCATAACGCAAGCTCAGGTACAGGATTATTTCAGAATGCCAGCGGAACAGCAGAGGGGCGAGGCGATGAAGAAGATGCTCGCAGGGGTCATCATAGACTATATCTCCGGGATGACAGATAAATATGCGATGGACACCTATGAATTATTGACGCAAGCATATGAAAAAGTACTCTAGCCAGGCATAAGTGATATATTGACATAGCCATAAAGATGCACATGCCAAAGAGGAGTTACTGGGCTTGACCTTGATGCCCGAAAAAGGGCACAATGCTAAAATATGTCAAAGATATATCTGGCCTCGCCCCTAGGCTTTGCCGACTCAACCCGAGATTTCATGTCTGTTATTGAGAGCCAAATAGCTGCCTGTGGATATACTGTAGTGAACCCTTGGCGCCTCGTTGAGGCGCAGAAATTCGAAGCAGCTGACCTCATTAAAAACGTTGAGAAGCGAAAGCGGGCATTCCACAAAGCAAATTTGGAGACGGCGGCCAAGAATGAAGAAGCCATTCGAATCTGTCTAATGGTCGTAGCTGTACTAGATGGAGCCGACGTAGATTCTGGTACGGCTAGCGAGATCGGTTTCGCATATGCACTGGGCAAACAAATCTACGGCTACCGTAGTGACTTTCGTATGGCTGGTGATAATGAAGGAAGCCTCGTTAACTTGCAAGTAGAATATTGGATAGAAAATAGCGGCGGTTGCATCGTTAGTAACCTTGATGAATTGCGGCAACGGTTGGCAGAAGCTGCTGTAAGTGCGCGCCCGAAAACAAAGACAAGGACTTCTTGATAGACTTATTTGAGATGTGGTGGGTAGAGAACTTTAGGATTAAGTTGTGCTTGCTGCCAGGAAGGTCACTATGATATATGTCTCAAAAGCCCAACTCGCTAGGATGATAGACCATACTCTTCTAAAAGCAGAGGCTAGCGAAGCAGATATCTTGAAGCTTTGTCAAGAGGCTAAGACATACAGATTTTGGTCAGTGTGCATTAATCCTTTTTGGGTTCCGCTAGCCTCTCGTCTTTTAGCTAGGACAGGCATACGCGTTTGTTCCGTGATAGGTTTTCCGCTAGGAGCCACGACTACAAAAGTTAAAGTCATGGAGACCGAAGAGGCGATAACAAATGGGGCTAGAGAAGTGGACATGGTGATTAACATTGGTGCCTTGAAGACTGGCGACTTTGAAGCAGTGAGAGGAGAAATAGTATCAGTGGTTAGAGTTGCAAGGGCCCTGGGAGACACTACGGTAAAGGTTATTCTTGAGACAGGTTTTTTGTCTATCGATGAAAAGATTGCCGGGTGTAAGCTTGCCCAAGAAGCTGGGGCTGATTTTGTAAAGACTTGCACTGGCTTTGGGTTCAGCAAGGCTACTGTGTCTGATGTCACATTACTACGCCGTTCAATTCCCAAAACCATGGGTGTTAAGGCCTCAGGTGGAATTCGCACCTATGAGGATGCCATGAGGATGATCCGTGCAGGAGCCAATCGTATTGGAACCAGCGAAGGGGTAGATATCATCCTGGGAGTTCCCGAGATATCGAGCTAAAAAAACTATGGAGATGAATCCCTCAGCTTGACGAGGAGGGTTTCAAAGTGACATCAAGCGCTCAGAAAGTAAAGGTTGATCATCCGCGCAAGGCCAGTTTCTTATACTATATGTGCCTTCTAGACTGGGGTGGAGCGGTTCTCGATGAAGCAACCCATCAGAATGTCGCACACTCAATCATGCCCAACATTGAACCAACGGAGGGGTGGTACATCACACAGGGAGAAGACTCTGGATTGCAAAGACACGGAGTTAAGCCTGAGTTCCTTTGCGGATTCTATCACTCGCGAGTTATCCTTCGATTCGAACTTGCAGCTCGCCCTAAGACAATATCACAAGTTAGAGAGATTCGCCAAGCAATCGAGGGCTTCACTGAGACTTACCTTAAAGAGACCATCTTCCCCAAAATTCGAATAATCTCAGGGATATACCCAAAGGCATTCATCTACCCTGTTTTCGAGTTAAACGATGATTGTCCGTTTTGGAAATTTGGTAAGGCCTCCCCTTACACATTTCAGACAACGTGCTTTTACACGGACTTAAGAGATCCTGAATTCCCACGATGGTCCTTCTTACAAATTCGAGGAATACGAATACCAGCCAAAGCTTTCTTTCCCGCTACGGTGAAAATAAGGATCAGTGGTGCAAAGATTATCACGTCGCCAATGAGTGAGTGGTTCTTTTGGAATTTGACAAACTTAGTTTATCACGAAGGGCTGTATCGGCAGCAGCGTGAACAACAGATCAGCAGCGACGTCGTCTACAAGGGACTCGAAGTACGCCTTGAGGATTTCGCGGATAGACTGATGGCGTCATTCAGTCAGTCCATCACAAATGTAGTGCAGAGAACCTTAACTTGGTGGTTAGTATTGCTCACAATCCTACTAATTGCTGTAACAGTTGCTTTAATAATTGTCAGCCTAGCGCGATGTTGAACAAGCCAAGATGTTTAGCGAGCTGGGGTTTGCACCATTTAGCCTTTTGTGTTCATTACCTCCCTCTTTGTTGCTATAAATATAACTCAGATACTTACTATAATCGATGCAGGATCGGTGAGTTACTGGCCAGCCACAAGGAATCTAGAGCACTAGCCTTGACGTTCTGACGTAACGAAGAATAGAATCCAATTACCTAGCATAAGCTAGTACTAAGTAGCTAAATTATGAGGTTTTTAAGATACCCTGGGGGAAAAAACAGGCTACTTTTCTTCTTGGCTAATTTACTACCTCCAAGTGAAAAGATAGAAGGAAGGTATATTGAACCTTTTGTGGGGGGCGGCTCGGTTTTTCTATATGTGCAACCAGAGAGAGCGATACTCTCTGATTTGAACGAGGAACTCATTAATTTGTATAAAGG
>Ga0172362_10006302_pt1 | contig 10194 bp, 5 predicted proteins | sample LakKivs1_kivu2a2_FD_114534 | JGI IMG/M metagenome (GOLD analysis project Ga0172362, IMG submission 114534) | Sediment microbial communities from Lake Kivu, Rwanda - Sediment s1_kivu2a2 | ecosystem: Environmental > Aquatic > Freshwater > Lake > Sediment | place: Rwanda: Western Province, Lake... | reverse complement strand
TGTTGAGGGCACCGTCGCGTCACTGGAAGAAACGGGAGCCGCTGACCGCCCGGGCCGAGGCGTTGCGCGACCTGACACTCAACCCCCGCTTCGTACTCAGGACGGCTTCTTGAAATGGCCCTGCTTGAGCGCCGCAGGAAGCGCCGGAGGCGGGCGGGGCGGGCGCCCTGTCGCCGCCTTGACAGTGCCCAACGCCTTAGGATAATTGGCCTTACCTTTCCGGAGGGGGCGAACATGGGTTTTCTCGCAAGTGTCGCGATGGCGATGGTGCCGCTTTTAATCGCGATTGACCCCGCCGCGTCAATCACGGTACTGCTGTCGCTTGAAGAGGGTGCGGATATCGGGACGCGGCACAGGATCCTGCGCGACGCCGTTTTCACGGCGCTTGCGGTGGGCATCGGGTTTCTCTTCTTAGGCGAAGCGGTGTTTCGCCTCTTGGGAATCGACAAGGCGGACTTCCAGATCGGCGGGGGGCTGATACTGGTCGTGCTTTCATTGGCGGACCTCGTCGCGGGCGACAGGGCCAGGCGCAGGCGCGACGAATTCGTGGGCGTCGTGCCGATGGGAACGCCGCTTATCGTGGGCCCGGCGGTGCTCACCGCGCTCACGGTACTGCAACACGAGTACGGGACGGTGATAACGATGACGTCGCTTGTGGCAGCGCTCGTCTTAACTGCCGTAGGGCTTGCGCTCGCCGACAGGGTGCAAAGTGTGATCGGGACCGCGGGGCTCAAGGCGGTTTCGAAGATTATATCGATTCTCTTAGCGGGGTTCGGTGTGCACCTCGTGCGGTTAGGCGTCATGGAAATCCTCGCCCACGCGGCCCGCTAATGCGCCTTCGCGAAGAGGAAGCCGGAGGGAAGACAACTTGAAAATCGTTTCGGAAGACAAGGGGCGCCGGCACTTCCGCGCGCTCGAGGTCAACGGCGAGCGCGTTTCGCACCTCGGCATTTACGATCACGTGATGCGCATCGGCCCGGCGCGCGTCAAGATGGGCGGCATAGGCGGCGTCCATACCCAGTGGCAGCATCGAAAAAAAGGCTACGCGCGCATAGTCATGGAGGATTCGCTTCGCTGGATGAAGCGCGAGGGCTATGACGTCACGATCTTGAGCGGAATAGAACATTTCTACGACAAGTTCGGCTTCGCCAACTGCATGCCCCAGGTAATGTCTGAAGTGCGGACTCGCGACGCCGAGGCGATACTCAAGGAAAAACTCCCATACAGGACGCGGCGGCTCGAAGAGGCCGACTGGCCGGAGATGCTCAGGCTCTACAACAGGCAGAACGCGTTGCGGCCGCTTTCGCTCATGCGCAGCATCAGAACATTCGGCGGCATCAGGCACGGCTCCGGCTTCAAGCGCGCCGGCGAGGCCTTTGTCGTCCTGACACGCGGGGGCAAGTTCGCGGGCTACGCGATACTCGACGCGTTTCCCGAGAAAACGACCGCGTGCGAGATCGAGGTCGTCGAACCGGACGCCATGCGCGCTGTCTTCGCCCAACTCACACGCATCGCGATAAAGAGGCGCGACGGCGAGATAGCGGTTCAACTGCCCTCGGACCACCCCTTTACGGCGTACCTCACGCGCTTCGGTTCGAAGACCACCTCGCTCTACAGGAATACCGGCGGCATGATGGGCCGGATAATAAACCAGGAGGCGCTACTCTCGAAACTCGCCGCGGCGTACGTGGCCCGGCGCGGCGGCGTGCGCTCCGGCACGGTAACGGTCAAGACCGAGCAGGGCTTGACAAAGGTGAAAATACCGAGCGCGCGACGATGCGGAGTTTCCATGCCGGCGACGACGCTCTTTCAGGTGTTGGTCGGCTTTCGCACGGTCGAGGAGGCGCTCTTTTCCCCGGGGGTGAAGCTGTCGCCCGGCGGGGAAAAGGCACTCCGCTTTCTTGCGAGCGACCTCGAACCCTGCATGTATTCAGTGGACCACTTCTGAGCGCACGTTAAGGAAACCGGTCTCGCCGGAGGGACCCGTGAGGGACGATTTCAGGTCGTACCGCTGCGCCGATATGGACTTCGCCGAACTGCACAGGAAAGTCGCGTTCGGGCAGGCCGGCGGGCGCATCATCTGGCAGCCGCGAATAGGCTGCTGGTACACGGACAAGGAGTTCGCCGGCGAGCCGTTACCGGCCCCTTACACGGGGATGTCGATAGTCGAGGTCTACCGCGCTCTCGACGTCTCCGCCCGCGTCTACGACTACAACCACTGCTTCAAACACATCGAGCACCCCAGGGTCACTTGCAGGGAACGCGCGCTCGACGACACGGACACCGAGATCGTGACCGAGACCCCCGCCGGAAAGCAGATCGAGGTGTTTCGCAGGTCGCCCAACAGCACGTACCTTCGCCATGTCAAATGGCCCATCGCGTCAGAGGAGGAACTCAAGGTTGCGACCTGGCGTGCGGAGAACACGGCCTGGCAGTGGGACCACCGTGTCTTCGACGAGGTCAAAGCCCAGTGGGACGCCCTCGGCGCACCGACGATCTTCATGCCGCGCATTAACATCCAGGACCTCTACATAAACACGATGGGCGTCGAGAACGCGATATTCGCGCTCTACGACTACCGGGATTCGATGAAGGCGTACTTCCGGGCGCTCGACGAGAGTCATGACCGACTCATCGACGTCATAAATACATCGCCCATAGAGATAATAAACTTCGGAGACAACGTGCATGCCGGCACGCTCCCGCCGTATCTTTTCGAGGAGTTCGTCCTGCCGGCCTACCAGAAACGGTGCGAGCGGCTCCACGCCGCGGGCAAGTTCGTCCACGCGCACTGGGACGGCGACGTGAGCCCTATCCTCAAGTATGCGAAAGACACGGGACTCGACGGCATCGAGGCGATTACGCCCGAGCCGCAGGGGGATGTGACGCTCGACGAGGTCAAAGACGCCCTCGGGGACAAATTGTTCCTCATCGACGGGATTCCGGCCATTTATTTCGACAAGACGTATTCGGTCGAGACGCTTGAAGAGTGTGCCCGGCGGATAATCGAGCTCTTTGCGCCGAAATTGATCTTGGGCATCTCCGATGAGATATCCTCAACCGGCGACATCGAACGAATTAGGCTTGTCAGCCGCATCGTCGACGAGTACAACGCCGGCCTGCCGCTGCAGGCGACGCCCTACCGGCAGTCCGATTAGAAGAAATCGGGGGAAACGCCGGCGTTTGCCCTTTTCTTGCCTGAGTCCGCGGCGGAAGTATCCCAATTTCGCGGAACCGCAACTACGTTCCCGGCTGTTGTTACAGTGACGATTGTCGGGAAACCCGGGCGGATTTCCCGCGCATTTCGAGGAGATCGAAGCAATGAAGATGTCGGCCTTTGGGGTCCTGGCGGGATTCTTGTCGCTTCTTGCGGCCGGCTCCGGTGTCGCCGCCGAAGAAATCGCCGCCGAGTTGGGCGCAAATCCCACCCTCGAGGAATACGTTTCGTACGCCGTCGCTCACAACCCGGGGCTCTCTGCGGCGCACGAGCGGTTCATGGCCGCGGCCGAGAGACCCGCCCAGGCGAAGACGCTGCCCGAGCCGCTTGTCACGTACAAGTATTCAATCCAGTCCGACAACGAGAGGCAGTCACTCGGTATCGAGCAGATGATGCCCTGGCCGGGCAAACTCAAGGCCGCCGAGGGCGCCGCCGGACACCGGGCCGAGTCCAAACTTCACGAGTACGATAACGCCGCGGCCCAACTGGCGTACCGCGTGAGCGTGGCTTACTGCGAGTACTACTACCTCGGCAGGGCGATCGCGATAACCGCGGACAACCTCGACCTCTTGAAGCAGGTCGAGAAGGTGGCCCGCGCGCGTTACTCGGTGAGCGAAGCGTCGTACGCCGACGTCCTGCGCGCGCAGGTGGAGCTGGGCAAGCTCGACGACGAGCTTCGCGCGCTCGAGGACATGAAGGGCCCCGCCGCAGCGAGGCTGAACGCCGCGATCAACCGTCCAGCCGGCGAGGAGCGTCCTTTCCCGGAGGCGCTCGCCGAGGAGGACCTGGCCTCAAGCGACGACGAACTCCTCGAGAGGCTCCTTGCCGGCAACCCGGAACTTGCCGCCATGGCCAGCGATATCAGGGCGGCCCAGGCGATGATCGCCTTTGCAAAAAAACAGTCCCGACCCGACTTCATGGCGGGAGTCGAATGGAGGGACATGAAGAAGACCGCCATGGGTAAGGGCGAGGACATGTGGATGGCCATGGTGGGCGTGAGCATCCCGATCTGGCGGGCCAAATACCGCGCGGCCGAAACCGAGGCGCGTCACGAGCGGCTAGCCGCCGCGGCCCAGAGACAGGAAACGGCCAATAGCCTTTCGGCCGAGTTAAGGGAAGCGGCCTTCGGATTCCGGGACGCCCGGCGCAAGAGCGACCTCTACGGCCGCACCCTCGCGCCCAAGGCCGAGCAGGCTCTCAAGGCCGTGCAAGTCGCGTACGAGGCGGGAAGCGCGCAGTTTACCGACCTCGTCGATGCGCAGGGGTCGCTTCTCGAGTTCCAGATGCAGTACGAACGAGCCCGAGCCGACAGGGCGAAAAGCCTTGCGTGGATACGGATGCTTTTAGGCGGCAGCGAAAAGGGAGACAAAACGAGTACGCCCGCAGCCGCCCCCAATATCGAGGACAACAAATGAGCAAGACAAAGGCAATCGCAAGAGTAATAGGCAAGATCGTCTTTGCGGCGGTCGTGCTTGCCGTGGGGGTTATTTTGGGTTGGAGCGCAAGGCCCGCGAAGGAACGCGCGGCGACGGCGGCGCCGACGGCAACGAGCCAGGCGGCCAAACCCGCGGCGGCCGCGCAGGCCAAAGAGACCTATTGGACCTGTTCGATGCACCCGCAGATACACGAATCGAAACCTGGCAAGTGTCCCGTCTGCGGAATGGACCTTATAGAGGTCGAGGCCGAGCCCGTCCCGTCCGAGACCCCAGCGGCTGCCGAGACGAAGGAGGCGCCCGCGATGGCCGGCGCCGGGGAGACTGCGGCCCCCGCCAAGCGCGAGGCCGCGCCGGAGGAGGAGAGTTACTGGACCTGTTCGATGCACCCTCAGATACACGAATCGAAGCCCGGCCGCTGCCCCATTTGCGGGATGGATCTCATAGAAGTAAAAACGCAGACGAAGGCCGGCGCAGCGGCCGCCGCCGCTGCGACGATGAGTTTCAGTCCAGAGGCCGCGGCCCTCATGAAGGTCGAGACGGCTCCGGTCGAGAGAAGGCCCGTCAAGGCGACGGTGCGGATGGTCGGCAAGGTCGACTACGACGAGACGCGCCTCGGCTACATAAGCGCCTGGGTGTCCGGAAGGCTCGACAAGCTCTTCGTCAATTTCACGGGCGTAACGGTGAACAAGGGCGATCCGATGGTGTACCTCTATAGCCCCGAACTCCTGAGCGCCCAACAGGAGTTGCTCCAGGCGGTGGAAGCGGCGAAGACGCTTGAGGGCGGTTCGGTCGCACTGATGCGCGAGACGGCGGCCGCGACTATCGACGCGGCGCGGAGGAAACTGGCCCTGTTGGGCCTCACCGACGAGCAGGTCGCCGATATCGAGAAGACCGGCAAACCGTCCGACCACCTCACGATCTATGCGCCCATGGGAGGGGCGGTCATTTCCAAAGACGCCCTCGAAGGCATGTACGTGGAAACGGGCACCCGCATCTACACCATCGCCGACCTGAGCGGCGTGTGGGTGAACCTCGACGCTTATGAATCGGACCTCCTATGGCTGCGGCTCGGCCAGAGTGTCGAGTTCGAGGCGGTGGCCTATCCCGGCAGGACTTTCATAGGGGAAATCGCTTTCATCGACCCGTTGCTCGACGAGATGACCCGAACCGTGAAGGTCCGCGTGAACGCCGCCAACCCGGACGCGACTTTGAAACCCGGGATGTTCGTCAGGGCGAGGGTATCGTCACGCATTGACGCGGCCGGGCAGACGCCCCTCGTGATACCCGTATCGGCCGCGCTCGTGACGGGCAAACGCGCGGTCGTCTACGTCGAGGTGCCGGGGAAGGATAGGCCTACGTACGAGGGGCGCGTCGTCGACCTCGGCGCAAGGGCCGGGGATTACTACATAGTCGGCTCCGGGCTCTCCGAAGGCGAGCGCGTCGTCACGCGCGGCAATTTCCTCATTGATGCAGCCATGCAGATACACGCGAAGCCCAGCATGATGAACCCCCGGGGCGGCGCGCCGGCGGCTGCGGGGCACGAACACATGGGGCACTCGGTGGAAAACGCGGGCCAGCCGGCGCAAACCGGCGGGGAGAGCCGGCATGAGCACTGAGGACTCGGGCGTCCCGTACCCGCTTGAGCCGATTCGGGAGCAGAAATCCCTCGTCGGGCGGCTCATATATTTCTGCCTGACGAATAAGCTCGTCGTGCTTCTCGTCGTGGCCTTCGTCGTCTTCTGGGGCCTGCGGGTAAACCCGTTCGACTACGAACTGTGGGGCCTGCCGCGCGACAGCGTGCCCGTCGACGCTATCCCGGACATCGGCGAGAAACAGCAGATAGTCTTCACCGACTGGCCGGGGCGCTCGCCCCAGGACGTCGAGGACCAGATAACGTATCCGCTCGAGAGCGCGCTCTTGGGGGTGCCGGGCGTCAAGACCATCCGCAGCACATCGATGTTCGGCTTCTCGTCGATATACGTCATCTTCGAGGACAAGGTCGATTATTACTGGGCCCGGTCGCGGGTGCTCGAGAAACTGAACAGCCTCCCCGAGGGGACGCTGCCCAGGGACGTAACGCCGGCGTTGGGGCCCGACGCGACGGGGCTCGGCCAGATATTCTGGTATACGCTTGAGGGCAGAACGCCCGAAGGCGATCCCGCGTCGGGGTGGGACCTCGAGGAACTTCGCACCATCCAGGACTGGACGGTGCGTTTCCACCTCCTCTCCACGCCGGGGGTGAGCGAAGTGGCGAGCGTCGGCGGTTACGTGCGCGAGTACCAGGTCGACGTCGACCCGAACGCGATGCGGACCTACGGCGTGACGCTCGACGACGTGAGCCGCGCGGTCGCGGCCTCCAATATCGATGTCGGCGCAAGCACCATCGAGACGAACCGCGTCGAGTATTTCCTGCGCGGGGTGGGTTTCGTCAAGTCGGTGGCCGACATCGAAAACAGCGTCGTCACCGCGCGCGAGAACGTGCCGGTGCTCGTCAGGCAGGTCGCGCACGTGTCCCTCGGCCCCGCCGAACGCCGCGGCGCAATCGACAGGGAGGGCGCCCAGGCGGCCGGCGGGGTCGTCGTGGCGCGCTACGGTTCGAACCCCCTCGCCGTCATAAACGACGTGAAGAAAAAGATCGAGGAGATATCGCCGGGGCTTCCCGCGAAGGTCGTCGTCGATTATTCGAAAGTGACGAAGGACGATGTCGAGCGTTTCGGCCGCGCGCACGGGTTCGACGCGTATCTCGGCGACGACCTCGACCACCAGGTCTGGCTCAAACACCTTCGCGGCACAAACCGGGCGGACTGGCCCGCGTGGGCCGACATCAGCCAGGTGACGATAGTCCCCTTCTACGACAGGTCTGGACTCATACACGAGACGCTCGGGACCCTCAAGGACGCGATACGCCAGGAGACGGTGATCACGATGATCGTAGTCATTATCCTGGCGATGCACCTTCGCTCGAGCGTGCTCATCTCGAGCATGATGCCGCTCGCGGTGCTTCTGTGCTTTATCGCGATGAAGTACTTCGGCGTCGACGCGAACATCGTCGCCCTGAGCGGCATCGCGATCGCGATCGGCACTATCGTCGACATGGGGATCGTCATAACCGAGAACATCCTGCGGCATTTGGCGACCGCGCCGCCGGGGATACCGCGCCTGGAGGTCGTGCACAGGGCGGCAAGCGAAGTGGGAAGCGCGGTCCTCACCGCGGTGTCCACGACGGTCGTGGGTTTCATGCCGGTGTTCTTCATGACGGGGCCGGAGGGGAAACTCTTTCGTCCGCTCGCCTTCACGAAGACCTTCGCCCTCATCGCCTCCATCGTGATCGCGCTCACGATAATACCTCCGGCGGCCTACGTCCTGTTATGCGGCAAGGTCGAAAGCAAGCGCCTCAGGAAAGGCCTCTACGCGCTGCTCGTCGCGGCGGGCGTCGTCGTCGGATGGCTCTTCTACTGGTGGGCCGGGGTGGTTCTTGCGATTATAGGGTTCTACCATCTCGTGAAGGAGTATCTGCCGCAGTGGACGACGCGGCTGGCCGGTTACGCGGTCAACTTCGTTGCGGTGGCGATAGTGGCCGTGGTGCTTACGCGGGACTGGATGCCGCTCGGGCCGCAACTGGGCCTGGGGAAAAACCTCTTCTTCGTCGCCGGCGCCGTCGGCGGAATAATGCTCGTCTTCATCCTCTTCATGGTCTTCTACCGGCATATCCTCGGCTGGTGTCTCGCCCACAAGGCGGCCTTTCTCGCGATACCGGCGGTCGTGGTCGTAGCGGGCCTCGTGATCTGGCTCGGATGGGGAAATGTTTTCTCATGGCTGCCCGGCGCGGCGGCCAAGGCCGGCGTAAGCCGCGAGAGGATTTACTCGACGAACTTCTGGGCCGCGGGCACGGCGGCGTTTCCGGGCCTCGGCAAGGAATTCATGCCACCCCTTGACGAGGGGTCGTTTCTCTACATGCCGACGACGATGCCGCACGTCTCGATCGGCGCGGCGCTCGACATCATCTCCGAACAGGACGAGGCGATCGGGGCCATCCCGGAGGTCGAGCAGGTCGTGGGCAAGATCGGCCGCGTCGAAAGCGCCCTCGACCCGGCGCCCCTTTCGATGGTCGAGACGCTGGTCAACTACAGGCCGGAGTTCATCGTCAACCAGTGGGGCGAGAGGGTCAACTTCAAGTACGACGACGCAAGGGGCGAGTTCGTCCGCGACCAGCGGGGGCAACTCATCGAAGATCCCCGCGGGCGGCCCTTCAGGCAGTGGCGCGACGAAATCAAGTCCCCGGACGACATCTGGAAACAAATCGTCAAGGCGGCCGAGATGCCGGGCGCGACGTCGGCGCCCAAACTCCAGCCCATTATCACGAGGATCATCATGCTCCAGACGGGCATGCGCGCACCGATGGGGCTCAAGGTCTTCGGCGGCAGCCTCGACGAAATCGAGAAGGTCGGCCTCGAGATAGAGAAATTCCTCAAGGAAGTCCCGTCCGTGGAGCCGTCGACCGTCTTCGCCGACAGGATCGTCGGCAAACCCTACCTCGAGATAAGGCCCGACCGGGCGGCGCTCGAGCGTTACAACTTAAAGGTCGAGGACTTCCAGAGGGTGCTCGAGACGGCGCTGGGGGGACAGCGCGTCACGACGACGGTCGAGGGGCGAAGGCGCTTTCCCGTGCGCATCCGTTACCAGAGGGAGCTGCGCGACAGCATCGAGGCGCTGGGCAATGTGCTCGTCCCCGCGGCCGCCGGCCCGCAGATCCCGCTCCAAGAGCTCGCGACGGTCGAGTACGTGCGCGGGCCGGAGATGATAAAGTCCGAAAACACCTTCCTCGTGAGTTACGTCCTGTTCGACAAGAAGGACGACAAGGCGGAAGTCGACGTCGTCGACGACTGCAGGCGGTATCTCGAGGCGAAGCGGCAGAGCGGCGATTTCCTCCTGCCCGCGGGAGTGACGTACGCGTTCACCGGGACCTACGAGAACCAGCTTCACGCGTCCAAGACTCTCGCGTTCGTACTGCCGCTGTCGCTTTTCGTGATATTCATGCTGATATATTTCCAGTTCCGGTCGGTGGTGACTACGTCGCTCGTCTTCAGCGGGATATTCGTCGCGGCGGCGGGCGGTTTCCTGATGATATGGCTTTACGGACAAGGTTGGTTTCTCGATTTCGCGGTCTTCGGCCGGAACGTGCGGGACCTTTTCCACATGCACACGGTGAACCTGAGCGTGGCCGTCTGGGTGGGGTTTCTGGCCCTCTTCGGCATAGCCACCGATGACGGGCTCATCATGGCAACGTACCTCGAGCAGGTCTTCCGCACGGAGAAGGCCGAGAGCATCGCGAGGATACGCGAACTCACCCTCATCGCGGGCAAGAGGCGCGTGCGCCCCTGTCTCATGACGACCGCGACCACGGTGCTCGCGCTCTTGCCGGTCCTGACCTCGACGGGCCGCGGCAGCGACATCATGATACCGATGGCGATACCGTCGTTTGGCGGCATGGTCATCGAGGTAATGACGATGCTTGTCGTACCCGTGCTCTACGCGGCCGTG
>Ga0172362_10006297_pt1 | contig 10197 bp, 9 predicted proteins | sample LakKivs1_kivu2a2_FD_114534 | JGI IMG/M metagenome (GOLD analysis project Ga0172362, IMG submission 114534) | Sediment microbial communities from Lake Kivu, Rwanda - Sediment s1_kivu2a2 | ecosystem: Environmental > Aquatic > Freshwater > Lake > Sediment | place: Rwanda: Western Province, Lake... | reverse complement strand
GGTCCGGGAGGCCTCGGCCGTGTGGGCCGACTCGCCCAACCGATGGCCGCGGGCCGCTTCGCCGCCGTGGTCCGAAAAGCCCTCGGCCTTCGCCGCATCGCCCTGGCCGGCTCCCCCGGCCGGAAAGTCCGCCGCGTCGCGGTCCTGACGGGCTCCGGCAGCGGCCTTGTGGAATCGGTCCTCGCGTCGGGGGCCGATGCGTTCCTCACGGGCGAACTCAAGTACCACGAGATCGAGGACCTCGCCGCCGCAGACGTCGCGGTCATCCTGGGCGGCCACTATCGGACCGAGCGCGTGCCGCTGGAGCGATGGATGCCGCGGCTGGCCCGCGACCTCAAGGGCATCGAGGTGCGGATGAGCCGGTCTGAGTGCGAGTCCGTGCAGTTACTGTAATGCGGCAGGGCTGGTGAGGTGTTTTCGATGGCAGGCTTCTTATGTTCACTCGCGAGCGGCAGCCTCGGCAACGCCCTTCTCGTGGCGACGGGCCGAACGGCCGTCTTGGTGGATGCGGGGCTCTCGGCCCGGCGTCTGCGGGCATCGCTTCGGACCGTCGGCGTTGCGCCCGAAGACATCGAGGCCGTGCTCGTCACCCACACGCACCGCGACCATTTTTCCTCGTCTGTGGCAGCCTTCTGTCTTGCTCACCGGATTCCGGTCTATTCGACGCGCGACAACCTCTCGCACCTGGCGTACGGCCTCGGCGGGTTCGCGGACCTCCTGGGGGCAGGCCTCGCGCAGCCGGTGGACGGCCGGCCCCTCGCCCTCGGCGACCTCTCCATTGAAACCTTCGACGTGCCGCACGACTCCGACGGCCAGTGCCTCGGATTCCGGATGACCGTCGGGAGCCTGCGGCGGGGCAGGGCGGTGGCGCTGGCGACCGACCTCGGGCACGTCCCATCCGATGCGCTCGCATCCTTCGTGGACGCGTCGGTCCTGGTCATGGAATCGAATCACGATCCGGAGATGCTGCGCTCAAGCGGCCGGCCGGAGGATTTGATTAGGCGGATCGCCGGCCCTCGCGGCCACCTTTCGAACGACGCCGCCGCCGAGGCCCTGGCCGAAGTCGTCGGCCGGTCGCATCCGGGGCGCGTGAAGCACGTGGTCCTTGCCCACCTGTCGCGGGACTGTAACACGCCGCGCCTCGCCCTGGCCGCCCAGGCTCATTTGGCCCGCCGCCCGAAGGAATCCATCCACCTCTCCGCCGCAACGCAGTATGACGTCGGGCCGCGGATTGAATTGTAAGATTCTTATGGCGTCTTGCCTTTGCCTTGGGCGGCCGTTCTGATCTTCTCTGTCAGGTTTCTCGCCGGTATGAAGACGTACTCTCGCCCCCTTCGGCGTTGAACAAGAAAGCCTCCCTTGACAAGGTCAAACAGGTCCTTTCGGGCCGTGCCAAGGCTTACGCGATGGGATGTGGCATGGGACCGGAAAGTGTAAACGGCTCCGCCGTGCTTCAAGGCATGATGCACCAAAGCATGTTGGCGGTGGTTCAAATTCCGCTGGCCCCGAAGAAGGTGAACCATTTCTGCCGCCTCTGTCTGCTTGCGTTCGATATAGGCCTTCAGGTCTTCAAGGGCACGCCTCAATGCCTTTAAATGATATACAACAAAGTATGTTGTGTCGCCTTCATCCGTCTCTGTGTAGAGAAAGGCATTTCGGTATTGAGCGGGGGCTTGAAGCAGGGCACTTGAAACCGAAACGAACTCCATCAACCAGTAACCCGACCTCAACATGTGCCAGTAGAACAGGGCACGCGCGGTTCGGCCGTTGCCATCGCAGTAGGGGTGCTCATAGGCCAGCCAGAAATGCAAGAGCACCGCGCGTAGAATGGGATGAATGAAGGGGCTGTCCGATGTATCGTTCGCGAAGTCGCAAAGCCGCTGAATACGTTCCGGCAAAAACTCCGCAGGAGGTGGAACATGGAGTACTGTTCCGTCCGCTTCGTCATAAACCCTCACCACCTCGTCGGGTCGGCGGAAGCGACCGGCTGCATCAGGCTTATCAAGTGTGCCTTCGGTAATCCCCCGCTGAAGATCGTGTATCATCGCGACGGTGAGGGGGGCGTTTCCCATCTCTTTTAGTCGGAGGATTGTTCGGTAGTTGTTCAGGACCATCCGCTCTGATTCGTTGGACGGTTGACGGCCCGCGCGCAACATGGCCTTACCTTGTTCGAGTGTGATGGCCGCCCCCTCCAATTGGCTGGAGGTGATCGCTTCTTGCATCAGCGAGTTTACGAGATACCTGTCCCTATCAGCCTTGTCCGGCGATGAAGGTTCGAGCACCTCCAATTGGGCACCCGCATAATGTTCAATAAATTGTAGGTCGCGGAGAATACAGTCGGGCATCCCATAAAGAAAAGCCTGCCCATCTGGACTCGCAAGGGGAAAAACCCGAGCGCCAAAGATGCGGCGAAATCTGAGGAATCGCCAAATGTCCTCAACGGTGAATCCTTGGGGCGGGGTGACCTTGTAGCGGAATTCGTCCCAAGGGAGGTACTCGGTATTGGCCTTTTCGACAATGTCCAACACTTCTTTTGAAGTCGTGAGGTCAGCAAACTTTTTCGGGTGCTTCATTAAATCCTGCCATGATGGCGGTGTTTGAGGAAGTCTCATAATCTTAGCCCCTATATACGGTTGGCATCCGCAGATCGGCACACCACGAATCGTTGTCGTGGCCGCAGGTAGCTAGCCAGAGCCAGAAACTGTTACTTTGGCTCAAACTAACAGTTAGTTTACTTCTGGGTTGGTAGATAGTCAAGCCCCAAAACTTTTCCTCTTGGCGAGAAGGCACAAGTGTTTGGCAGATCCCATACAGACAGAGCGGCTGTCTGAAGAAGGTTGCGGAACACTATCTTGACCGCCGTTTGCGGTCTTTCTTTTTGCGTTCGGAGCGCATCCGCTTTTTCCGCATCGGGCCGCCGAAGAGGTTGATCTCCCGCATCTGCTGACTGACGGCCTTCTTTGCCCCGCCGAACATCCCGGCCCCCTGCATCTGGCGGACCATGTCTTTCATCTGGCCGAAGGATTTAACGAGGCTCGCGACGTCCTGCGGTTCCGTACCGCTGCCGCGCGCGATCCGCCGCCGCCGCGATGAGTCAATGAGGTCGGGGTTCGACCGTTCCTTGGCGGTCATCGAGCAGACGATGGCCTCGACGGCGCCGAGTTCGCCCTCATCAATCGGCATATCTTTCATGGCCGACCCGAGGCCGGGGACCATCGCGAGGAGTTCCTTCAGCGGTCCCATCTTCCGCATCTGGCGGATCTGGGTGAGGAAATCGTCGAGGCCGAACTCGGCCTTGCGGAGCCGTTCCTGCATCCGCTTGGCCTCTTCCTCGGTCACGGCCGCCTGGGCCTTCTCGACGAGGCTCACGACGTCGCCCATGCCGAGGATGCGGTTGGCCATCCGCTCCGGGTAAAATTCCTCGAGCCGGTCCAACTTCTCTCCGACGCCGACGAACTTGATGGGTTTGCCCGTGACGGCCTTGACCGAGAGGGCCGCCCCGCCGCGCGCGTCGCCGTCGAGTTTCGTAAGAATGACGCCCGAAAGTTCGAGCGCGGCGTTGAACTCCTTGGCGCTCGTGACGGCGTCCTGGCCGGTCATCGCGTCGCACACCAGGTAAATCTGGTCGGGCTGGACTGCGCGGGCGATGTCCTTGGCTTCCTGCATCATCGCCTGGTCAATGTGGAGGCGGCCGGCGGTGTCCACGATGACGAGGTCCGAGTTTTGCTCGGCTGCAGCCCGGACGCCGCGCTTCGCGATCCGCACGGGGTCGCCCAGCCCCTCGCTAAAGACCGGAACGCCCGCCTGCGATCCGACGACCATCAACTGTTCGATGGCCGCAGGCCGGTGGCAGTCGCACGCTACCAGGATCGGCCGGTGCCCCTGCGATAGGATCAGCCGCGCGAGTTTGCCGCACGTCGTCGTCTTGCCGGAGCCCTGGAGTCCGGCCATCATGATGACGGTCGGCGGGGCGGACTTGTAGGGGATCTTCGGGTCCACGGGGCCCATGAGGCGCACCAGTTCGTCGTGGATGACCTTGACGAAGACCTGGTCGGGGCGGAGGGTCTTCAGGACCTCCTGGCCGATGGCCTTCGTGCGGACCTCGGCGATGAAGTCCTGGGCCACCTGGAAATGGACGTCGGCCTCCAGGAGCGCCGTGCGGACGGCCTCACAGGCCTCCTGGATGTTGGCCTCCGTGAGGCGGCCGCGGCCAGCGAGGCTCCGGAAGACGCCGCCGAGTTTCTCGGTCAGGCTTTCGAACATGGCCTAAGTGTACCGGCGGGGCAGGGCGGGTTCAAGGGCGCCTGGTTAGCCTGGCGCCTGGTTAGCCGCGACCCGAAGGGGAGCGCTCCCCTTCGGGTCGCGGCTAACCTTTTTCATCGTAACAATCCCCCGCGGCGCAGGACCTCCAGCACGAGCGTATCCACCGGCACTTCGGTCGGGGCCTCGGCGTATCCGATGCGGCGCTCGTGGCACCACGCCTGGACATCGGCCTTGAATCGCGCGGCCTCCTGAGCCAGGCGCACGCGCACGTCCTCTGAAAGGTGCACGCCCAGGACCTCGCCCGTCTCCGAGTCCGAGAGCGCAAAGTCACCCGCGCCCGGCGGCGCGAGGTCCGCCGCCGTCGTCACGTGCAGGCACCAGAGGTCAAAGCCGCGCCCTTGAAGCGCGAGGAGCGCCTTCTCGTAGCCGGCGGGGTCGAAGAGGTCCGAGAGGAGGACCGCCAGGCCCGTCTTCTCGGCATGTGGCAGGAACTCCTCGACCGCCCGTCCGAGGTCCGTCCGGCCGCCGGCCGCGAGGTTCCGAAGGAACTCAAGAACCGCGACGATGTGCGTCGTCCCGCGGCCGGCCTCCAGGTGCGCCCTGAGGCCGCCGTCCACGGCGACGAGGCGGACCCGCTCCAGGCTCGCCATGGCGACGTACGCGAGGGCCGCCGCCAGACGCCGCGCGTGATCGAACTTTGCGGGCGAGCCGGTCGCCATCGAGGCCGAGGCATCCACGAGGAAATAGACCGCGAGGTCCTCTTCCTCCTGGCAGAGCCTGAGGAGCAGCCGGTCTAGCCGCGCCAGGGCCGCCCAGTCTATCTGCCGGAAATCGTCGCCTGCGGTATACTCGCGATGCTCGGCGAACTCAAGGCCGGGCCCCGCGCCCTTGCCCGTGCGGCTGCCGGGCGAGGTCCCGGCAAAGATCCGCCGCGCCACCACGCGCAGATACTCCAAACGCTGGAGGAACGCGGAGTCGAAGAGATCGTCACGGGCAACCATGGAACAATTCCATTTTCGATTTTGGATTTTCGATTTAAAAAACAACGGCGTGCGTCCGCGCTGTTTTGCCGTTCAATCGCAAATCGAAAATCGGAAATCGAAAATCCGCCGTGCCTCACGCGCCGGGTTCCGGCACGCTCCGGATCACGTCCTCGATGATGGCGTCGGGGTCAATGCGCTGGGCCTCGGCCTCGAAGTTGAGGATCAGGCGATGCCGCAGGGCCGGCCGCGCTATGTGCCGCAGGTCCTCGAAGGCGACGTTCGCCCGACCCTCGACGAGGGCCCGGACTTTGCCGCCGAGGATCATCGCCTGGGCCCCGCGCGGGCTGGCGCCGTAGCGCACGAACTGCTTCGCCAGGGGCGACGCCGTCGGCTGGTCCGGATGCGTCGCCAGGATAAGATCGCTTGCGTAATCGCGGACGTGCGAGGCCACCGGCACCTCGCGCACAAGGTCGCGCATCGCAAGGAGCCTCGCTCCGTCGGCCGCGCGCCCGGCCCGCGGCGCCTGCGCACCGGTGGTGCGCGAGACGATCTCGCTCAACTCCTCGCGGCCGGGCATCCGCATCAGGAGTTTCAGCGCGAATCGGTCGAGTTGCGCCTCCGGCAGGGGATACGTCCCTTCCATCTCCAGGGGGTTTTGCGTCGCGAGGACGAAGAAGGGTTCCCCCAGGCGGTGCGTCGTCCGGGCCACCGTCACGGACCGCTCCTGCATCGCCTCAAGGAGGGCCGACTGGGTCTTCGGCGTCGCCCGGTTGATCTCATCCGCGAGGATGAGGTTCCCGAAGATGGGACCCGGCCGGAACTCCCAGTCCCGCCGTCCGTCGGCCTCGACGATGACGTTCGTGCCGACGATGTCGGCCGGCATCAGGTCCGGCGTAAACTGGATCCGCCGGAACTCTAGGTCCAGCACCTCCGCCAGCGTCCGCACCAGCAGGGTCTTTCCGATGCCGGGGACGCCCTCGAGGATCGCGTGGCCGCCCGTGAGCAGGCAGACGAGGACGCCCGAGAAAACCTCCTCGTGCCCGACGATGATGCGGCGGACTTCCTGGGTGACGAGGGCGTAGGTCTCGGCGAACTCGCGGAGTCGGGTTTCGACGTCGGGCGGATTGGGCATGGCGCGATGCTCCCAAAGGCGCGGCAATCTTATCCACAGAACACGAAGATGGACACAGATAGTAAAGGCATTGGATAGTCACTCCTTGCCCTCATCTGCGCCATCTGCGGATTCGCCGTGGTCTTACGTGCCGGCCGCGTATGATGATACCGGCGGGGCAGGGCGGGGTCAATCAAATGCAGATTGCAGATTGCAGAATTCAGGCAAAACAGCGACGGCGTGCGGGCGATCCTGGTTTGTAATCCGTGGTCTGAATTCTGCAATCTTCAATCTACAATCTGCAATCTCGTCGCTCCCCGTGCGCTTGCTTCAATGCACCACATAAACGTTGGGCATGGATTGCTCGAATTCCTTGGCCCCAGCGTCCGTGACTTTCGTTTCGCATAGATAGAGTTGCTGCAACCCCTTCAACTCCTTCAGGTGCACGAGGCCCGCGTCCGTGACCCGCGTGAAGGAAAGGTCGAGCCGCTGCAACAATGTCAGGCCCTTCAGGTGCACCAAACCCGCGTCTGTGATATGGGTGCAGGAGAGTTCGAGTCCCTGCAAGCCCGATAGATCCATTAGATGTGCAAGACCTGCATCCGTGACATGGGCCCCGCTGAGGTAGATCGACTGCAACTTCGTAAGGCCCTTCAGATGCGCCAGGCCTGCGTCAGTGATAGATGTAAATTCAAGGTCTAGGGTCTTTAATTCCTTCAAGCCCTTCAGGTTCGCCAGTCCTGCGTCCGAGACCTGAGTTTGACCAAGATAGATTCTCGTCAGGCCCTTCAGATTTTCCAGTCCCGCGCCCGTGACTTGGGTTCTGGTTAGTCCGAGCATCTTCAGCCCTTTAAGTTCCGCCAGGCGCGCCAGGCCCGCGTCTGTAACATGAGTGTCGTCGAGGCTGAGTTCCTGCAAGTCCGATAGGTCCCCAAGATGCGCCAGGCCTGCATCCGTGACCTGGGTTTCTGAAATGTCGAGCGCCTTCAATCCCCTCAGGCCCGCCAGGTGCCCCAGGCCAGTGTCCGTGACATTGGTATCGCCGAGGTTAAGTATCTGTAACCTCGACAGTTTTTTCAAATGTACCAGGCCCGCGTCCGTGAACCGTTTGCATCTCTCGAGGCTAAGAGATTTCAAACCAGTCTGACTTTTCAGGTGCGCAAGCCCCGCGTCTGTAACCTGTGTTACGCCGAGGTTGAGCCTCTGCAATCCCTTCAGAGCCTTGAGGTGCTCCAGGCCCGCGTCTGTTATTCGGTCGCATGCCCAGAGGCGAAGCGCCTTCAACTCCGCCAGGCCCGCAACGCGAGCCAGGTCGGCGTCTGTTGCCTCCGCAGGCACCCTTAACCCCGGAATATTACTTTTCTGAATCTCCTTTAGGACCTTCGTCATGTCCACGGGGTCTAAAGGCCGCACATACCAATACAGACAAGGAGGAATCCTAATAGGATTCTCTGATGGTGTGGTACCGACTTCGTGAAGCTCCTCCCCTTTGCCGATAACCGCGGTAACTTCAAAGGCCACATCGGAGTTGAAAGTCACCGGCGGTCCTGCCGCCACCACGGCCTGCCTTGAGGCTATGACGACTGACCCCTCCCAGAAGCAGCCGCAAAGCACGCAGGCTGAAAGAACGAGGAGCACCGCCGCCACCTGCCCGATTCCACGCTCGCCCATTTTCTCCTCCTTTCCGCTCCGCCTATTATCGCATGTCCTGCGGCTCGCACTTACGAAAAAGAGCCCAGTCGCCGCCCTGAAAATCGACAGCCAACTTCTTGCGGTTGGGGCTGGAAAAGACGAGGGCCCGCCGCACGCCCGGGGATTATCGCCGCGCCGTTCGGTGACGGCCTTCGCGCTTGACAGGCGGCCCGCTTCGGCGTACTAAACACCGGGCACTCTGCACACCTCGGCCAGAGAGCACAGGCATGGGCAAGCGCGCCAAGGCGGTTTCCGAAAAGAGCATCGGGCGGCTGAGCCTGTACCGGCGGCTCCTGAATGTTCTTCAGGCCGAGGGCGTCCGTCACATTTTCTCCCACCAGTTGGCCGCGATGGCCCGGTGCAGCCCCGCCCAGGTCCGCCGCGACCTCATGGCCGTCGGTTACTCCGGCAGCCCCGCGCGCGGCTACGAGGTGCCTCGGCTGATCGAAAGCATCCGCGAGTTCCTCGATGCACCCGGCGGCCAGAACGTCGCCCTCGTGGGCGTCGGGAACCTCGGCCGCGCGATCCTCGCCTATTTCAAGGGCCGCCGGCCGAACCTCCGGATCGTCGCAGCGTTCGATAACGACGCCTACAAGGCCAACAGCGTCATCGAAGGGTGCCACTGCTATCCGACGGATCTCCTGGCGCGGGTCGTCGAGGATCATCGGATCTCCCTGGCGATCATCACGGTGCCGGCAGGGGCGGCCCAGGGCGTGGCCGACGCGCTCGTAGCCGCCGGCGTCCGGGGGCTCCTCAACTTCGCCCCCGTCCGACTCCGCATCCCGCCGCATGTCTATGTGTCCGACCTTGACATGACGGTCTCGCTAGAGACGGTAGCCTATTTCGCCCACCCCGACGCCCCCCGCTAGCCCGCCTATTTCATGCGTGGTACGCGAGGGGCCGGGGCGGACCAGAGCAGGCGGGAAGGACGCCGACGAAGGCCGGGAGGGCGACGTCGGCGCACAGCGCCCTCTTATCCGTGCGAAGGGCGTGCAAAAAAGGTTCCTGACACCTTTTTTCTCCTGCTATTTTTTCCCGGGCAGCCGCCGAAGAACCTCCTCGGCCGAAAGGCCCCGTACCAGCAAATCCTTCTCCGGATGGCGCTGGCCACGCACAATCTGCACGTCGCCCGGTCGAATCCCCAGGACTGCGGCCACCAGGGCGCAGACCGCTTTGTTGGCCTCCCCCCGCTGGGCCGACTTCCGCACCGCCACTTTCAGCCGGTCGCCCAGGGGGCCGACGATCCGCTCGCGCGAGGCGCCGGGAACCACTTTCACGGCCAGAGTGGTCCCCAACGGGTTCGGTCTCGCGATCGCCATGCCGGGCATGCTCCGCCTTAGCGCCTATCCGGATAGGCTCTTATAAACCATCTCAGAACTTAGGCTATCGGGCGCCACCCCCAAGCGATGTGGCTTGGGGGTGCTAGGACTCGTGGATGCGGCACCCCCAAACTTCGTTGGGGGGCGGCACCCTCCGTTCGGAGATAGTTTCTTAACCGTATTCCAGACGCCGCAGGTCCTCGTCGCTCAGGCCGAAGTGATGGCCGATCTCGTGCAGGACGGTTTTCCGCACCACGTCGCGCACGGTCTGCTCGAAGTCTCCGTCCGGCGGGCACGTGGCGTCGGCCTCGTCCAGGATCGGCTCGCGGTAAATCTCGATTCGGTCCGGCAGGACGGCTCCATAAGCGGTCGTGCGGTCCGTCTGCGGGATGCCATGGTAAAAGCCCAGGAGCGTGCCCCGTCCCTCCAGGCCCATGTCGCGCAGGACGCGCCGGGACGGCCGGGGCCGGACCACGACGTCCACGTTTTCGAGTTTTTCGGCAAACTCCTGCGGCAGGCCCTCCAGCGCCTCGGCCACGAGTTCCTCGAACCGCTGGCGTTCTTCCTGGTCGCTTTCCACCTCGGCCATCCTCCCTGCGGCAGCGTGGAGAATAGTAGCCTCGGCAGCCGGCGGTTGCAAGCCGCCGCCTCGGCGAAGGCGGAAGTCCCCGCTCGCCGGGACGAAGGCGAAACTGGTAAAGATAGGGTGATATTATAACCGTGCCATGAGTGGCCGCGTGATGCGGCCCCTTGCCACAGGGGTTAGAATGGGCTTGCCTTTCGAACCCTCTAACGCCCTGTGGGCAAGGAGCACGGCATGTATTACATC
>Ga0172362_10006294_pt1 | contig 10202 bp, 10 predicted proteins | sample LakKivs1_kivu2a2_FD_114534 | JGI IMG/M metagenome (GOLD analysis project Ga0172362, IMG submission 114534) | Sediment microbial communities from Lake Kivu, Rwanda - Sediment s1_kivu2a2 | ecosystem: Environmental > Aquatic > Freshwater > Lake > Sediment | place: Rwanda: Western Province, Lake... | reverse complement strand
TGATTAGCGCTTTTGCCTTCAATGTAATATGATGAAATAAAATCTAAATTAGCATAAGTCGCTGTAATATTAGTAGTACTAATATTAGTAGCTGTAATATCGCCAATGTTTTTAAATAATTCAGCTAAGCTACATTTTCTAGACAAATACATTGTAGTTGAACTTAAAGTTTCATGGTTTATAGCTAAACCGTCACTTAAATGCGTTGGACTGCTTGAGGTTGGTGTCCAAGTGTCACCACTAACATTAAATGTTTGTGCTACTTCAACCCACAACGTGTCAGGATTGTAATACAAAACTTTAGTATTATCTATTGTCTTAGCATCTAATGGATGCAAATCTGAAATACGTTTAAAATACATGCTTTGTTATAACTTTATGATAAACTATTTACCATTATCGGTTGAGAGTGCATTATTATTCGGTTTCAATCAATACTGTTATTGTCAATGCATCGCCGCCAAATATGCAGAAGGTAAGCAACACTTCATTGTTTTGATTATCTTTCATTTCATATGTGTTGTCAACCAGCAGTGGTGTAATACAGAGTGGTGTAATTATTGGACTATCAAACATGCCATAATGCAATGTGTCAACATATGTTTTATCTGAATACACACCTAAAGGCATAGATGCTAATTGACAGTTTGCATTGATAATTCGTTTAATGTTGAAATACGCGCGATTTAAAACTAATTGGTACTCAGTAGTGGTATTTTCAATTCTGCCACTTAAAAATCCACCATTTAAATTTTCTCTAGACAATATAGCGCCAGTATTAGCACCTTTAGACCAACCTAGAATGTTGTTGACATAATATGTAAATGTTGTAGGTACATTAATATCTAGTTTTACAATGTTATCAGCAAGTTTATATGCCGTATATGATAGTCGGTTTAATGATGTTTCATTGCCGGCATTGTCAATTACGGTGTCATAGAAAAGTATACTTTCTGTTGCGCGTTTAGTTTGTGTAGTCATACCAATATGAGAATCACACGTCTTAGACTTGATTCTGCCATATACGTTTGTAGAATCTTTATCTGTGACAATACGCTCTATGTTTTTTAAACCATAACCAGTCGATATAAATGCTATATTGCTGTCAGATATGAACACAGTGCTATCGCTAACACTAGATAGCTTGAGATCATACACAAATTTATTGAATCTAGTCATCGCAGATTCATCACTATGCATTGTGTCTAAATGGTCTTGAAACAATTTATTTAACGCACTATCACTATTAGTAGTTATCAAATTTATAAGTGTGGGTGTTATGCTAGTGTCAACCGTTGTAAAGTGACGAGTTAATTTAGCTCTATAAATTGTGTTTGGTTCACTATTATCAGCCACAAATACATAGTCATTTACAGGTTTAGTCAACGCCTTAGGTTTAAACAAGACCGATAATGGCAACAATTCATCAGAATCAATAGCACTAGCATATAATTTGTTTATGCTAGGTTTATTGTTGTACACAAATATGCATTGATTAGCTTCTAACAAAGTAACATCATTGTTGTCTTCTGCTATTGACCATTTTTGTATATTTGACAACCGTAAACCTGCTGTGTCATCACTAGCATATGTTCTTTCGCCGTGTATTATTCCTACGTTTTTCACAGCAAATATAAAATGGTTGTCACTGTCATTGTATTTTTCAACTGCGGTCACGCTAACTTCTTTAAATCCGTTAAATTCATAAAGATCATAATCATGAACAAGTCTATACATTCCAGTAGACGCTGAATTGAAAACACAACGAATAGCGCCAGTGTGCACGTCATACAATGCTACCCATTTAGCATCTGAACTATTAGTATAATATTTGTACATAATATCTCCGATTGCTGCCCCAGGAATATGCTCTGAATATGCTGCATCAGCATCTACAGTAGGCGTCACGCCATATTCCAGTATATCATTGATATTAGCATAATAACCTGAACCGTCGAAAGTTTCAATAATGCCTGTTTCAGGAAGCCAATTCCAACCAGTTGGATCAGTTATATAATCTGGAATATCCGTGGCATCAATGTCAGTGCTAAATTTTCTAACACCGTCAGACAACAACTTATATGTTTTTACACCAACACGATTGAATACGACAATCCAAGAATTGCCATTTTTTGTGTACTTTAATGTTGTTACAACCGGGTCATTGTCAATAATTCGTAAAAAATAATAACCATTACTATGTTCAATTAATTCAAATATGCCAAACTCACCTGTAAGTATGCCTAAACACTGCATTGCAATATTTGTATTTTCTTCGTCTGTAGATACTGCCAATGTTGTTGTAGTCAATGGTATAAAGTCGTTGAACCACTCTATAGCTACACCAGTTTCATCTACTGTTGCATTGCTGTTTATTATATTGCTGATTGAATTTCTTCTTACCACATCGATGATGACTAATTTATTGTCAGCGTAGTGGCTATCAATGTCAAGTTTTAATATTAATGTTGCTGTTGCACGATAAGTGTCAGCATCTATTAATTCTAATGAAATTTTATAATGTCTAATGTCACGATGTGTGACTATTTGAAAAGTATCAACAGTCAACAATTTAGTGCTTAGCACTGTTAAACTTGGGTGATCATCTGTAAGTTTAACAATCGGTTCATCACTAATATAATCTGTTATGTTATATGAGTACAGATTTGACTTAGTTACAACAATGCAATTTTCTTCATCAGCAGCATATATAGCTAATATATCACCAATGCCAGATACAATTCCAGGTGTTTGTTCAGTAAATCGTAAAAATCTACTGTCTGTTATAGTGCCATTTTTCCCAACAACTAATTTATCTGTTGACAAATCATCTGTTGTTGTTATAAAGTCAGACAAAGATCCTAATGTTGTTTTTCTTTTTACTTCTTTTATTGCTTTTGCTGCATGAGATATCAATTCATGATACACCCGATTTGTATTAGCATAACCAAAAGTTAAATCATGAATGCCATCATTCATATGACCGTGGTGAACTGTTGGTATGTTAGTTATGGCTGTTGATGTCGTTGACTGCTGTGTATGCCGCAGTTTAGCATTCAACATATCTAATAAATTTAATTTTATAGGTTCACTCATAATTTGATTAATAATTAATTTTGCCAGTCAATGAATATAACAGCATGACATCTTCTGATTCAATGTTGTTAATTGTCTTTGATAGATAATTGTTAGATTGCAGCATAATTAAAAAGAAAATTTCGTTAGGTGTTTTTATGATTGGAATTGCTTGACATGTTGGTGATATCTCTACGGTTGTTCCATCAGTATAATTAATTTTAAATTTTCCTATTAATTGACTACTAACTGAATATATGTTATCAGTGAATTCAAATTTTTTAGCTGGCGGTTCTGCAATATTGAATTGTGCATATACATAGAAAAATTTAACATTGCTTTCTCTTTGTTGTTTTGTTGTGTTTTTTAATATTGCTGCAATATCTGATTTTTTTAGTAAATACTCACTTGTTATAATTTGTGGAATGTTTTTAATACTAAATTCACTAAGTGCCGTTGGCGGTGGACTATATGTTTGAATAATACCAGTATCAGTATATATGTAAGATACTCCACTATTATCTAATGTTGTAGCTGAAGCTTTTGTTTGAATGTTGCTAATAATATCATCAACATCATCCGGAATCGTTTCAAGTTTCTCAGTAAATTGTAGTGTATAATGCGCATTCAGCGAATAATCATGGACGTGTGTATCAAATATGAATTTTGTTACATCAGTTAGTATACTTTCAAAAAAGACATTTATTATTGTGTTATCAGACGATGTTATGAAAGTTTGTATACAGTCTATTTGATTTAACAAATACCAACCGCCAACAGTCTTGCCATCTAACAACAACTGAAGTTTAACTTCATCAGTCAATGTGACATATGTACTACCAACATACGGATTAAATAGTATTAAATATGTATCTGTGCCGGGCAATTGTGACCAGCAAATATTGACTTTGTCTACTACAATTGAGTCTCTATCATAAACTGCTATGTTAATATCAGATATTAAATACTTGTATTTTTCTACAACCGGTTTGATTGTTTCTATAAGTTGTTCAAATATTTGTTCTATTGTTGCTGGAGATCGAAGAAGATTGTGACCAAAATTGAAATGATCAATTATGTTTAAATTTTCAAGTGCGATATCTTCAGTTGTTTTTATTTCGTCAGACATAAGTTAAACTTGTTTAAAATGTAATTACACCGGAAAATCCATAAAATGTGTTTGAAAAATGATTTGTAAAACCGCCGATATCATGCAGGCCAAATAAGTTAATAGAACCCATTGTAGTGTCTAAATTTGTATGTAATCTAATCAATGAGTCTTTGCAAAGATATGTAGACATTGACACAAATGTGCCATAAGCATATACAGGCAACACTTTAGCTTCTGCAATTATCCAATCAGAATCCGGTTTAACAACATCAGTGACTTCACCAGTATATACTTCAATATACAGTGTGACAGTTTTCAATGTATTAATAAACATAGGTTTAGGTTTGACAGCTAACACGCCGACGATTGTGTATAATGAAGCATTTGTTTCATTTACTAATAATTCTGTTGATGTTACGCGATCCCCAGCTTTGAAATAAAACGTGTTTGTTGTTTCATATTTAACAAATTTGCCAATCGCCGGATCACTAACAAACATGTCTATTGTTGGACTATTGACGGTTTCATATGTAGCAACGCCATCGGTGATATCAGTTTCCTGGTTATACAACTTTATGCTCGTAGTTGACGGTAAACCAACTGTATTTTTTAATTGTATGTTCGTCAGATCGCCATAAGTTAGCAAAATGTTGTCTGTTATTAAATTATTAACAGCTGTAATTTCCGGATAAGGATTAACTACTGTAGGTCTTCTAGCCGTAATTTCGAACACTGTTTCACCGGGTTCACTTGATATTGGTCTGTCATCACAATATTCGTCATCTCTGGCTAATATTCTTAGAATATCAGTACCTGGATGAGAACCGGTATGCAAACCAAAATAATTACCAGCAGCATCAGCTATGAATGACTGTTCTGGTTCGTGTGAAGCACTAATATGTGTTGCGCCAAGTGAACATTGACTAAATGCTTGTGATGGATCTGGTGTTAGTGTAGATACGAACAGCTTTCTAGTAGTATAAGAAGTTCCAGATACATCTGTAACTTCAATAGCGTATTTGTCACTAATGTTAGTATCAGATATATTGCCAGTTACTAATTGACTACTAACCAATGGCAAATCTGCTAATAGTATTTTATTTGCCGTTAATATATTATCAGGTTCGGATCTAGCAACGCTTTTTCTTTTTTTACTTCGTTTAGCCATATCAATTAACTCTTATTTACCATTTAAATCAATGCACTGAAGTGAGTAAATAGTAAATGTTATGATGGTAAATGAAATATTACAACTTAGTCAAGATGAAATCAGTGATGACTCAATTAAAAATATTGACGTAATAGGTTTAAAAACAACAGATGTGATTAATGACATTGGTATGCTTAAAAGACTATCATTGAGTTCATTTTTAGCTGATGCTTCCCCAGAAAATGCTAAAAACGCAATTGCACAACTTAGAGCATCAACCAGCAATATATCTACTAAACAAGAACAAATTAGTGCACATATTCAAACTATTAAGTCAATCAATCAAACAGATGTCAACACACTAAGTTTTGAAAAACACACAGACAAACCGACATCATATAAATCAGCAGTTGAAACTATATCATCAACATACATAACAACTACAGCACTTCAGCAAATAGTAAATGATGTGTACACAGCACTTTGGACAGCGGTCAATGATATGTTTACCACGGGCTTCCAGACATCAATGTATGCGCGACAATACACTGGAGCTACTCAAGGTCTTTCTAAAGATAAACCCGCATACAATAAAATTGTATTTGATTAAACTGAAGAAGCGTAACCACTTGTTTAATTATGTATAGAATAGCAAAAATAAACGAATTACCTACAGCCGACTTTGTTGTAAATGACAAAGCGTTGACTGTAGATTCTACAATGACGCAAATTACACCGATAATTGTAGACAAAGAACACCGGTCAGTTGAATATTTATCAGCCGCAATCAATGTCATTAATGATGCATACAATCGGTTAACGACTTTCGAAAATACTATTAAAACAAATTATTTTACTGCAGATTTGTCTGAAACATATATAACTTCTGGGACACTTATTCATGATGATTATGTCACAGAACTAATCACAATCGGTTCAAAGGGTGGTTTTTTAACTGTAATTGATGCCAATGCATATAAAACAGAATGCTTAGCATTGATTCAACAGTTGAAAGAAAAAGCGATGAACATGTTTACAGCTAATCTTGATACATTGTTTAAAAAACAACAATCAATTGATGCTGTTCCAATCGGAAGTACGCCAACAGAACCTGATGCAAATGGGGACGTTACATATCCGGGCGTTAGTTTAAATCCAGAATTGATATTAAATAATGCTGAAAGATGGAATAGTTTAGCAACAGCAGATGACTTCAACATGTTTAATGGACAATTTTCATTGATGCATCTTTTAACCGGTTTTACTACACTTCAAGCGAGTGAAGACATATGGCACGACAACACCACGGATGATGGAATATTCAACATACAATTTGAAAATATTGAACATTTAAAAGAACAAATTGGTGCATTAAGTGATCAATGTGTATATGGTTTTTGCAATGCAAATCCACAGAATAATACCGGCAATATTGTCATTCCAACAGAATCAGTTAATATTAATTCAAATACAACTCAACCAATCGCTACAATTGTATTCGAAGTGTTAAAACAACAAATTTATGTAGTAATGAAAAACGTATACATGCAGTACTTAGTTAAACTAACAGCATATCCTAATCCAGTTAATAACGAGGCAAACTAATTATGTATTACATTTTATCATATACATCAGACGGTCTTAAATTAATTGACAATAGCCTATTGTCAGATTATATATTATCTGATACTGACATTCAATATATTGAAAATTTAAGTGCTGATTCAACAATATTGACCGCAGATTTACAATCAGATTTAATAGCAAAAATTGGACCTGGCGCAGCTAACAAACAAACGTTGAATTCATTATATGTTCAAATAAACAACAATCAAGGTTTTCGAACAGATGATTTAACCAACTTTAAAAAGTTTATTAAACATAATTTAGTAGGACATGTTCCGGTTGATGTCACAACATTGAACCTTGACGAAATTTCTGAATAACAATTCATTATCGATGCTAATGAATCGTTTTTGATTTGCATATGTTGTCTGTACTTTAAATGATTTTCTATTATAACCGCAAACAGTCATTGCGTGGTTATCTAAACACACATTTTTAATAGCACGACATCCAATTGTAGCAAATTGGTATTTATGCAATGCTGCTTTAAGATACATATTGAATACATCTAGTGTTCTAGTGTCTTGCTTTGACCAACTAAAAGTTTTCCGTATATTAAGTGGTTTGTTTTTCAATAGTTCTAACAACGCTGGTATAGCATCAAATTGCAAACCACTATTTGATTCAACTAACTGATGATATATGTCATCATAGTTGTAACGAATCTTAATTCCAGTCTGCTGCCAATACTTGGCTTCAATGATGTTGCAAACAGAAATAATGACACAATTAGCCTCAGTTAACTGTACAGGTCTGTTAGCTAATAGCGAACTGTTGTCCAGATGTTGAGGTTGTGACTGAAAGCCAACTGTGTCATAAAGTGCCATTATTTGTAATAGTGATGCTTAGCATCGTATATGATGTAGCCTAAAGTTCTATCTGTTAAAATCCACACTCGTTCTTTTTTGTCTATTTTTATTGGCTGACCATCAACTGTAATCTGATTTTCAGCAGTATATACAGTTTCCCAAGAGTATGTAGGCAGGGTTTGAATTTGTTGAGATTTGCAGCCAACAAAAAATAAAACGCCAGCCATTGATATTAACAATTTAAATTTCATCTAGATATATTTACAAAAAAGCGCAAGAAGATGATACGTCTTTAGCGTAGCATAGAGTTCACTTTTTATGTTTAACGTTGTGTATATTGTCTAGTATTTCAGTAACACTGCCGGCTGATGTGACGTCATCAATTGAATATTGTGGTTTGTCAGCATTCGCAGCCGCTTCTTGTTGAGCGTGCGTGTGTTGTTTGGTGACAATTAAATCGATTAGTGTCATTAGTTTTGATATGATTGTTGTAAACATTTCAGACGCAGTAATTTATCTCGCGTATAATCTATTTATTAAAAATATGCAAACACCAAAATCAACGCTTGTAAATCGCGGCCAATCAGCAAAAAATGACATCATAAACACCGTGACATTAGCTAATGATGTCGTCTGTAGTACACTAGGTCCGGGCGGAGCAAATGTCTTGGTTCAGACAGATCAAGGCAGTAAGATAACTAAAGACGGTGTTTCAGTTCTTATGAGTATTGTTCCGGAAAATCCATTTGAAAATGCGGTTCTTAATGTTCTTAAAGATGCTTGTATGAAGACTAACAAGAATGCTGGGGATGGAACTACGAGCACTGTTGCCTTGATTTCAAATATTGTTTTAAATGCTATCAACCGTCGAGATGGCCTTAATGGCATTCAGATTCGCAACGGTCTTATGCTTGCCGCAAATGAGATTGTTAGATTTTTAAGAGAGCAGGCTATTGCTGTTGCTGATTTGAATACTAACGATGGCAAAAACCAACTACGACAGATTGCTAAAATTTCTACAAACAACGATGAAGAGCTATCTAATATGATAGTTGAAATATTCAAGAAGTGCGGCAAGACCGCTAAGATCAAACTTGATTTTTCAAATACTGCAACATCTGAGTACACCATCAACGACGGCTTTCAATTGCCTAAGGGATATTTGTCTACATACTTTGCCGATGATTCAGGCGTAGTTACAATGGAAAATCCTGACATCTACATATCAGAAAAGACAATAGCTAACATGCCTGAGTTGTTGCCGGTGATCAACACACACATGCAAATGGACAAACCGTTCATTATCATTGCGCCTAAATTTGAACTATCGGTTTTAAACTCACTTGTAATGTACAAGCTGCGTGGTTTAAAGGTATGCTGTATATTGTTAGCAGAATTTGGTGTTAGTTTACATGACACTTTGTTGGACGTTGCTGTGTTGACTGGTGCTACTATGATATCAGAACAGACAGGTGTTTCATTTAGAACAACCGATGTTGTTGTTCCGGGTTCTGCTAAGACTGTCATCATAGAAGACAATAAGACAACAATCATTGAAGGGTGTGGTACAAAAGAATCCGTGACAGCTAGAATAGACTACATTAAAAACCAAATTAAAGCTTGTTATGACCCGCAATATAAGATAACATTACAGCAACGTCTTGATAATATTGAAGGTGGGGTCGCCACGTTGGCTATCGGTGGAAACACTGCAGCCAGAGCAAGAGAACGTTATGATTTAGCTGATGACGCTATTCATGCTTGCAAAGCATCATTAGAATCTGGATTTCTACCCGGTGCAGGATCTGCATTACTTCAATGTAAGTTCGCTAGTAAAGTTGACGCGGTTTGGCCATTTAACACTTTCTTTGAAAAGATAAATGCACAGTATGACATAGATTCCGCAACTCGGTATGGTGTTTCGCTTATGTTTGATGTGTGTGATATCATTAGTAAACGAGTAATTGTCAACGCGTTGTCTGCTGACACGGTCTATGAATTACAGCATAAACTATTAGAAACAGGTGTTAAAAACGAACACGCAGCTGCCCCAGTTGAATTCAATTTTGTATTCAAAACATTCAATCTTAAAACTGCTGAAATAGATGATGCCTTGACATTAGGCATAATTGATCCGTTGGATGTAATTGTAAATGAAGTTTTAAATGCGGCCGAAGCTGCTGGAACTTTGTTGACTATGGAATCGATTATTGTCAATGTACCAAAGAAAATGGACATTTCTGAGACATTGACCGGTTTAGCAACTTAGCCGAAGTAAATAAAATTAACTAAGTTTAAAAGTAAATAAAATTAACTAAGTTTAATAAAACCAAAACCAAACAATGAAAACAAATACACGTATAAGAATGGAAGCAGCTATTAAGACCATATTAAAAGAAGGTCAGGCTGTTAAGAAAATCGTAAAAGAAGC
>Ga0172362_10006293_pt1 | contig 10203 bp, 5 predicted proteins | sample LakKivs1_kivu2a2_FD_114534 | JGI IMG/M metagenome (GOLD analysis project Ga0172362, IMG submission 114534) | Sediment microbial communities from Lake Kivu, Rwanda - Sediment s1_kivu2a2 | ecosystem: Environmental > Aquatic > Freshwater > Lake > Sediment | place: Rwanda: Western Province, Lake... | reverse complement strand
ATTTCGTGTAGTTCTTCACCATGAGCGTACCGATGACGATCCCCGCGACCAAGGGCCCCATGATCTCCCCGCACGTCCCGTTCGCAAACGCCACCGCGATCGCCGCCGGCATGACGAGGTCCCGACCCGTGGTGCGCGGTGAGGCTTTATACCGCGGCGACCACAAAACAAATACCCCAAGAAGGACCAGCCCCACCATCAGTTGAAGCGACCACAGCGGCAGCGCCCCGCCCAGGATCATCGAAACCACTGACAGCATCCCTCCCCCCGTCGCCCACCCGACCATCGGCAGCACCAGGTACCCCGCCAACGCCGCGAACATCGCGTGCGTCGATTTCCTGAAATACAGCGACGAGAAAAGCCCTATCGCCGTCGCCTCGAAGCCCGCCGCCGCAAATCCCAAAAGCCTCACCGGCGCCCCGCCCAGCGTTGAATTCGACTGCCCCTGCCACGGCCCCCCCCGTTCCAGCAACGCGTACGTGAAAACCGCCGCCATGACCACGTTCATCGCCGCCACCGGGACGAAGTGCCGCACGTACGCCTGCATCTTTCCCCTGGCGATCTCCTCCTGGAGGTCCGTCAGCCGCAGCAATTCCATGTCCTGCGTTTCGAACTCCCTCGAAAAACCCTGCGACGCGCGCACGAGAAAACTCGCCGTGTACACGTAACTGGCCGCGTAGACCACCCCGAAGGCCGCCCACGTCGCCGTCTCGTATGTCGCGCCCGCGCCGCCCGCCGCCGGCGCCGAAACGGCCAACGCCGTCGCCGCTGCCGCCGCCGTCAGAACCAACTTGTCCGAAACCGTCATCCCCCCGAAAAGTCTCTTCCGGTTGGCAAGCGCGATCCTCTCCCGCCACCGCGCCGGCTGCGCATCCGCGTCCCCGGGCAAAGGCTTGAGAAAATGCACCAACCGCGGCAGCGCCCGCTCCAGGGCCGCATCCATCGCCCGAAACGGCCTGATGCCCGTCGCCCCGGCCGAACCGCCGCTTCGCAGCCGCACCCCCGCAAGCGTCACCAGCGCCGCCGACGCCCCGGCCGAGAGCCCCAGGCCCCCGAACGCAGACAGCACGAATCCCGCCCCGCTTTTCTCCCCTATTCCCCCCAAGAGCGTGAACGGGTGCACCTGCATCGCCCACCCCGCAAATCCCCGGCCCCAGGCCCCCGACGACGCCCACAACGACAGCACGATCCCGGGCGCGATCGCAAACACCAGCACCGCCGCGATCGTCGCCGCCACGCTGTCGCTCGCCTTCCGGTACACCGACGATACCGACACCGACAGCGCCGTCACGAATACGAGGATCGATACTATCGCCAGAAAGCCCACCGTCGCGTCCGCGACGCTGCGGCCCCCGAGGTAGAGCGCCAGCGCCGTCGGGCACAGCGGCGCCAGCACCGCCGACGACGCCCGCACCAAGACGCTTGCCGCCTTCGCCGCCGCCACCCCGAAGTGCTCCATACCCCCGAGGATCCACAGGTCGAAGGTGTTGTTCTGCCTCTCTATCGATATCGACGTCGCGCCCAGAAACGTGCACTCCAGCACCCCGACGCACAGGATCGTCCACAGCATCACGTCGAAAAGCACCGCCCCCGTCCGCGCCTGCACCGCCGCCCCGCCGAATGCGCTGGCCCCTCCGCCCAACGCCACCGCCACCGCCGTCACGCCCCCGTACGCCAGCCTCCGCACGAACGTCCCCCTCCTGCGCAGATACGGAAAGACGTCCTTGAGCATTACAGCCTCGGCCTGCATCACCGCGCCCCCGCCTAAGCCACTACGCCCTTGGTGACGCGCATGAACACGTCCTCGAGGTTCGGCTCCTCCTGCCGCAACAGTTCTATCGCGAAACCCCGTTCGATGAGGAAGCGCGCGATGAACGTGTGGTCCTTCGCGTCCTCCGAGAGGCTCACCCTTATGCACCCGTTCTCGGCCACCGCGGACTTCACCAGCGGATGCGCCTCCAGCGCCGCGCGCGCAGGCTCGTTGTCGCCCGACACCCTCACGTCGATCGACGTGCCTTTCCTGATCTGCCTGCGCACCTCAACGGTGTCGCCCGAGAAAAGCAGCGTCCCCTTCTCGATGATGCCCACCTTGTTGCACAACTCCTGCAGTTCCGACAGGATGTGGCTCGAGATGAGTATAGTCTTGCCCATCTTCTTCAATTCCTTAAGAAGCGCCCGCATCTCGATCCGCGCCCGCGGGTCCAGCCCCGACGACGGCTCGTCGAGTATCAGCACCTTCGGATCGTGCACGAGCGCCCTCGCCAGCCCCAACCTCTGCTGCATCCCCCTCGACAGGCTCTCAACCATCGCGTCCCGCTTGCCGCCCAGGTCCGTCAGTTCGAGCACGTCGTCCACGATGCGCTTTCGCCTCTCCCCGTGAATCCGGTACGCCGCTGCGAAAAACGTCAGGTACTCGTCGACACGCATGTCCTCGTATACGCCGAAAAAGTCCGGCATGTACCCGATGAGAGGCCTGATGTGCTTGTTGTCCTTCCCGACCCTGTAGCCGCAGATCGTCGCAGCCCCCGACGTCGGCTCCAAGAGCGTCGCCAAAATCTTAAGCGTCGTCGTCTTGCCTGCGCCGTTCGGGCCTATGTACCCGTAGATGTCCCCCTCCTCGACCGTCATGTTCAGCCGGTCCAGGGCCAGCAGGTTCTTGTACCTCTTCGTCAGGTCGAAAGTCCTTATCATACAGCGTCCTTTCCTGTGCTCTTCTAACGCTCGCTCACCGCCGCGCAGACCCTGTGAATCGTCCAATTCACCCTCTCGGGCGCCGTCACTCCCGCGTCCAGCGGGCTCGGATTATCCTCGCACACGCCGATTACAATCGCCTGCCCGCTCTCGATGAGCGTCCGCAGGCTCATCTCGCTTGCGAGGTCGTAAACGTAATGGCCACCGCCGAACTGGTCCCATTTCTGCCACTGCATGACGTTCTCGGCTGGGTAGTACCTGCTGTCGGCCCCCACCGATGCCGCCATGACCAGCGGTTCCGCGTCGTACCTGAACGCCCGCGGGTTGCGCTTCCAGGACCCCGAACCGTCCGTCCCGGAGTTGACCCTCGTCATGAAGTCCGCGAAACGCAGGCTTTTTTGCCAGTTTATCGTGGCGCTCTCCCCCGCCGCCAGCCTCCCGATCTTGCACACGCCTTTTTCGTGCACCAGTTGCACGTTGTCGAAGGCGACCGCCGAATTGTTGGTCACGCTGCCCTCCAACCCTTGCGCCACGGGTTTGAGGTCGACCACAAGTGGCGGCTCTCCCGGACTGCCCGTTCGCCATCGCCCCCAGAAAGTCCTCGGGCTCCAGACCGGCATCAGGACCTGCAGCGCCGACATCCCCGCGTCCGCGCTGTCGACAACGTCGTAATTCGTCGTGAAACTGAAACTCGGCATCCCGTACCGGCCGGCCGCCGGTTCCGCCAGAAACAACTCGCACGACGGCTTGCGATAGGAAACGTCGTAGCGGTCGTTCTTCGGCGATATGAGTGCGCTTATCGTCTCCGTGCGCTCCATCCTGCCGTCCGCGCTCCAGTCCACCACCGTCAACTGGTTGATGTACACCCGCGCCGCCCTCGTCGCGCTTATCACCGCGAACGCCACCAGCGTCGCCGCAACCGCGATCGTCGGAAACGTTATCCACGTCCACTCGAGGTGCCTGAGCTTCTTCAGCACGAAATAGTCGACCGGCCCCACCAGGATCACGTACACGATCAGAAATCCCACCACGAACACGAACGATATCGGCCTAATCTCCGTGAACTGGTTCATCGACCCCGTCAGCCGTTCGGCCAGCCCCTGCCTGTACTGATAGCCGTAGCCGCGCCCGCCGGGTGAACTCCCCGTGCCTCCGGACGTGCCCCCCTCTTCCGCCGGGAAGCCCAGGCCCAAAAGGTAATCCCAGAATTTCTGCGCCCCCGCCCACCGCGCAAACGGATTCCTCGTCGGGTCGAACGCTAAAAATGTCACCTCGCCGAAACCGACTTTCCCTCGGACGACAAGCGGCCTTCCGCCGGCCGACATGAGCACCCGACCCGTCGGCCTCTCCAACAGCGTAAGCGCCATCGAACTGCCCGGTCCGAAGGGCGCTGCGCCCGCCGCCTCCAGTGCCCCCAGGTCGCCCGTACTCTCCACGCCCGTCACCACCCCCGGCGCCAGCCCCGCCAAAAACGTCGCCGCCGTCGGCTGCCACGTATCCCCCGGCGCGATCACGAGCCTGCCTCCCCCCAGCACCCACTCCTCGAGCGCGTTTATCTGTGTCGGCGTCAGCCCCTCCGGGTCCGGGTGCGCCCAGATGAGGACGTCCAAGAGTTCGTACCCGCACGCCTTCGGCGGCATGAAGTCCGGCGCCACTATCGCCATCGTCATCCCGCACGCCTTGTTGTCCGCCTCGCGCTCGATTACGCCGGGTATCCCCTGCGGCCCGACGATGCCCACCAGGTACGACTGCTGATCGTGCCCCTTCATCGAGAGTTCTTCGCGCCGCACGGTCCTGCCCCACGCGTCCCTCACGTACAGCACGTAGCTATCGCCCACGTTGCTGCAATACGGGTACAGAAAGTACCTGTAGCGCGTGCCCGGCGACAGTTCGAACCTCGTCGTGTACCTGGGGACAGCGTCGCCGGAACCCGACGCCTCGATCGTGATGGTCCCAGACTCCGCGGCGAATTGCGCACCTAATTCCACCGCCACCGGGAAGAACGCCCCGCTTCTGTACTTGTTGCCCAGCCCCGGCATTATCGCCGACACCTGAAGGTTCCTCGTGTCGCCGCCCTCGGCGCCGGCCCCCGCCCCCGCGCCGGCGCCCAAAAGCGCCAGTGCCAGCGCGGCCGTCAGCAGTTTTCGCATCTCTTTGCCCCTCGGATCGTCCTTCATACGTACACGCGCCGGTTGTATATGTACCATTCCACCATCAGTACTACGAGCGCGACAATCAGAAGTTCCCGCCAAATCTCCCTGTTCTTGAGCGTCGCCGTCTCCGACGCCGTCACCTTGCGCGAACCCACGTCGAACTCCTTCACCGGCATCGTGTTCGACTCCTCGCCGCTCGTCAGGTTCGCCGCATAGGAAACAACCTTGGTCCCGGTTCTTGCCGTGTATATCCCGGCCTTCCCCGTCCTTCCGAAAGCGACGTTCGACTCCCCATCGCACGCCAGCGTGCTCACCCTCCCGTCGGGGTCCTCGACCGTTATCTGCATCGTGTCGGGCTCCCCCTGGAGCACGAGCACTTCCCCCGCCGGAAACTGCCTCGATGACGGTCCGCGCCCGGCCGATGCAAGAAACTCCACCGCGTTCGCCACGAACATAGGGTACGATATCCGAAGCGGCCATCGGCTGTCCATCGGGTTAAACGCCACCGTCAGCACCCGCGCCGCCCCCACGTACGAGAGCGCCACGAGCGCCCCTTCGTCCGAGCTGACCAGCGTCTTCGTCTCCGGCGGAAACGTCATCTTCCGTGCCTTCTCGATGAATATGTCCCCGAGGTCGAGAAACGCCGTCACCGGGTGCGAAGTGTCCACGTCCAGGATCACCGGATTCGCCAGTGCCCCCTTGTCGCTGAACCCTTCCGCCGGCGCCACCGCGTCGAATATCAGGTAACCCGCGCGGCCGAGCGCCGAAGGCGCCGCCCCGTCGTATACGTAGACCACACCTGCCCCCTCCCCCGCGGCCTGGCCCTCCGACTCGCTCTGGCTCACCTTGAAACGCCCCGGCGCGTTGAGCGCCCGCACGAGAAAGGGGTTCGCCGTCCCCACTATCGTCACCCGAACGTCGCCCGGCGGCTCGAGCATCGCCCACGCCCTGTTGTCCGCGGCCAAATCGTCCGCCGCATCGACGGACACTTCCGCCGTCCTCTCCGCGTCCAGCCGCACCTTGAACACCGACGACTGCGCCCCCCCGGGCTCGATGGTCGTAGCGCTTGCGTCCGCGAGTTGCCCGTCGATCGCAAGCGACACGTTGGTCTTCACGGCTTCGCTCGAAAAATTCGTCACCCTCGCAAAGATCTCCCCCGTCGACGGCTCTTCCATGCTCCTTCGAACGTCGATCGCCGTTATGCCTACGTTCCTGCTGCGCTCGCCTACCGAAACGTACTCCACCGGCGTCGTCAAAAACTCCATCGGGGCGACCTTCCCGAACGCCCCGTCGCTGACCACCAGGATCCTCGCGTTCGCGAGGTTGCGCGCGAGGCTGTCCGCCAATTCGAGCGGTTCTTCTATCTTCGTCGTGCTGTCGAGCGTTTCGACTGTCGCCAGCGCCGCCGACAGCGCGTCCTTGTCGTCAGTTAGAGTCGCCACGACGCGCGGGTGCGACCCGAAGGTCAAGAGCATCATCGAGTCCTGCGGCGTCATGTCGTCGATGAGCGCCTGCACCTTCCCGGCCGCGGCCGCGAGCCGGTTGGGCGCCGCGTCCGTCGCCGCCATGCTCGCCGAATTGTCCAATAGCACTATGTACGTCGCCCCGCCCCGCGCCGTCGCCAAAAGCGCCGGTCGCCCGAGCGCCAAAAGCGCCGCCAATAGCACCGCCAATTGCAGAAACAGAAGCAGGTTCCTCCGCAGCCGCTGGAAGGGCGAATTGGCCCGTATGTCCTGCACCGACCTCTTCCACAAAAACGTGCTCGATATCTCCCTGCGCGTGCGCTTCAGCTTGAGAAAGTACATCACCACGAGTATCCCCACCGCGCCGAGCGCCCCCCCTATCGCCGCCGCCTGCCCGGCCGCCGACAGCCCCTCGAGCGTCAGGAAGTTCATTTCACTACCCCCCTCTGCCTGAGGAAATCCAGTACGAGCGTCTCGAACGACATCGTCGTCGGCGCGAGTATGTGCGTCATCCCCCGACGCGTGCAGTACTCCTTCACCGACCCCACGAACGCCGACAGCGTATCCTTGTAACGCCCCAATAGCGGCGCGCTTATCGTCACCTCCGTGAAGTCCTCGTCCTCCGCGTCGACAAGCGTCAAATCTCCCGCGAGCTCCGGCGCCAGTTCCTCCGGCGAGAGCACCTGGATCACGAACACGTCGTGCGCCCCCGCCAAAAGGTACCTGAGCGCCGCCTCGTGCCCCCCCTTGTCAAAAAGGTCGCTTATGAGGATCACTATCCCCTTCGTGCGGTGTGAGACCGCGAAACTCCTCAGCGACGATTGGCCGTCTGTCAGGCCTTCCGCCGTCGCGCGCGCGAGAAAATCCAGCGCCCGCAAGATGTTCCGCTTCCCGCGCATGGCGCCCAGCATGTTCGGCGCCCCCTCGCCGAACGTGCCCAGGACCAGCCTGTCGTAGTTCGCCAATGCTATGTACCCCAGCGCCGCCGCCACCTTCTTCGCGTAGAAAAGTTTCGACGGCTTCCCGAACCTCATGCTCGCCGACCGGTCGACGAGTATGTACACGTGCAGGTCCTCTTCCTCCAAAAACAGTTTCAAAAACAGCCGCTCGAGCCTCCCGAATATGTTCCAGTCGATCATCCTCAGGTCGTCGCCCGCAACGTACTGCCGATAGTCCGCAAACTCCACGCTCTGTCCGCGCTTGCGCGTGAGCCTCTCGCCGTGGATCTTCCCCATGATCACCTTGCGGCTCACGAGTTCCAACTGGTCGATCTTCGACAGGAACTCCTCGTCGAGAAGCGTTCCCTCGGCGTCGCTCGCCTGCAGCATCTCTCCCTTTTTGGCCTGCTCCGTCATCTTGAATCCTCAGCGCACCATCGTCTCTTCAACGGTCTTGGGAACCTTCGCGAGTACGTCCTTTATCACCAGGTCCGCGCTTATCCCTTCCGCCTCCCCCTCGAAATTGAGTATTATCCTGTGCCGCAGGCACGCCAGGGCGCTTGTCGCCACGTCCTCGAACGCCACGTTGAAGCGCCCTGCCAAGAGCGCCCTCACCTTCCCGAAAAGCATCAGCGCCTGGCTCCCCCGCGGGCTCGCCCCGTAACGCACGTACCGGTTCGCCATCTCCGTCGCGTACGGCCCCCCGGGGTGCGTCGCGAGCACCACCCTCACCGCGTAGTCCTTCACGTGCGTCGCCGCCACCACCGAATGCGCGAACGCCCGCAGCGCCATGATCGTCTTCCCGTCGGCCGCAGGCTCCGGCGTGACCTCGATCCCCTGCGTCGTTCGTTCGAGAATCGTTATCATCTCCTCGCGCCCGGAGTACTCGACGTTGAGTTTCGCCAGGAATCTGTCCAACTGCGCCTCCGGCAGAGGGTACGTCCCCTCCATCTCGATGGGGTTCTGCGTCGCCATCACTAAAAACGGCTCGTCGAGTTTGTACGTCTTCTGCCCCGACGTCACCGTGTGCTCCTGCATCGCCTCTAAAAGCGCCGACTGCGTCTTGGGCGTCGCCCGGTTCACCTCGTCTGCCAATATTATGTTGGCGAATACCGGCCCCGCCCGGAACTCGAACGCCCGCCGCCCCCCCTCGCTCTCCACGACGATGTTGGTCCCGATGATGTCCGCCGGCATCAGGTCCGGCGTGAACTGGATGCGGCTGAACTCAAGCGACAGCGCCTGCGCGAGGCTCCTCACGAGGTAGGTCTTTCCCAGCCCCGGCACCCCCTCCAAGAGCGCGTGCCCCCCAGCGAACAGGCAGAAAAGCACGCCGTCGATCACGTCCTCGTGGCCGACGATCACCTTCTGGATCTCGGACTTCACGGCCTTGTAGACCCTTCTGAACTCGTCGGCTCTTTCCTTGACTTCGTCGACCGTCATTGTCATCTCCTCCAACTCTTCCGGTTCCGGCCGCCGGGGGCCGTGCCTCGCCGTCGCCGGCGATATGCTGTTGCCGCACTTTCGTCAGTCTCTGCCCGTGCGCTCCTTGCGCGCGCGCCGTTTCGCCTCCAAAAGCCTCCCAGTGAAAGTCTCCTCAGCCTCCTTGGCCACCTCTTTGGGCGGCGCCGCGGCCGCGCTCTTCTCCGCCCGCGCCCGCGCCCTCGTTATCACCTGCTCCTGCTCCATCGCCTCCAGCGGCTCGAAACTCCCGCCCTCCTCCGGCGCGAACTTCCTCGCCGCCTCCTGCCTCGTCTCCCTCGCCGCCTTCTTCGCGCCCAAGAGCGTTGCCGTGTACGCAAGCCTCTCCGCCCTCACCACTCTCCCCTCGCCCAACCACGGAACCCACCACAGCGCTGCCCTCACCGTCTCGAGTGCCTTCGCGTAATCGATGATCACCCGCCTCAAAAACACGTCCACCAAGAACAATGCCACCGCCACCGCCAGGATCCATTGCCAGATGTCCGTGTACGATGACTCCGCCGGGAAATCCCGCCTGAACACGTCCGCCTCCGGCCCGATAACCTCCCCGCCCGTCATGTTGCTCAGTTCCCTGAGAAGGACGTCGTTGGTCGACAGCGCCTTGTATTCCGGCGAGAAGGGCACCGTCACCGCCGTCGTGTATATGCGGTCGTTGCCCGACCGGTCCTTGTAGTGCACGTTCGGCAGGTACGTGCCGATGCTGTCGGCCCTGAACGTGCCCTCGTAGTGCCCGGGGCCCGTCTGCTCGAGCTTCACCGCCTGCGTTTGCCCGTCCGGCGAGAGCACCGTGCCTGCGAACTCTATGAAGTTGACGAACGCCCCCTGCTTGTCTATCGCGTCCACGGCCATCGTCGCCGTGTCCCCGGTTATCCGGCACGTCGTCGAGAACTCCCCCGTCTCGATCTTCCGCTCGACCCACTCGACCACCTGGCCCCAGAACTGCCCGTACTGTTGCCAGCCCAGCCAGTCCGTCGCCCACCTGGCCTTCGCGTCCGACGTGAACGCCGCCGACCGCCCGAGCCCGTACTGCCAGTGCGCCAAAAGCGGGTCCTCGTTGTTCGTCACGAGCGGCACTTCCGCCAAGGGCTTCGCCGTCGAGATGACGTAGCCCTTGAGTTCCGGAAAATCCCCCTGCGAGAACCCCTTCACCGGCACCGTCGTCATCGCCATCGACGGGACAAACGGCTTCTCGAAAAGAAGCCCCCGCCGCACGGTCCTCGCCTCCTTGATGAATATCTGCGGCAGTTGCGTCGGGCTCGATGGGTAATAGAAACGCCCCTTGCACACCTGCGCGATCGCCTTCATGTTCCCCGTCGAAGAGCCGTCGTGCGGAAACACCGCCACCGTGCTCACCGTGATCCCCTCGGACGCTATCTTCTGCAGAAACGCCGTCGTCGGCGGCGCCGGGTCGCCGTCGGATATTATCACGATGTGTTTGACGCTCGACTGCGACTTCACCAGCGCCGCCTCCGCCATCTT
>Ga0172362_10006291_pt1 | contig 10206 bp, 20 predicted proteins | sample LakKivs1_kivu2a2_FD_114534 | JGI IMG/M metagenome (GOLD analysis project Ga0172362, IMG submission 114534) | Sediment microbial communities from Lake Kivu, Rwanda - Sediment s1_kivu2a2 | ecosystem: Environmental > Aquatic > Freshwater > Lake > Sediment | place: Rwanda: Western Province, Lake... | reverse complement strand
TCGGCCAGCATCACCTTGCTCGCGGAGCATATGATGCGCACTTTTCCACCAGATATCCAAAGTGACAGCCCGTCGTACTCGACATCCTCGGGCACTTCCGACACGAGGCACTTCAACAAAGCGTGCTCGAAAAGACTGAGGGGTGGCGAATCCGTTCCCACTCCCGGCTCGAACAATTTGGTGGACTTGGTGTACGACGCCAACCTACGCCGCCTTTTGTGGCTTCCCGAGGATTTGGTCGATTTCGTTGAGGTACATCGTGATGTGCGACTCGGCAACCTCCTGGCTCACGAGGTGCTGCTTCTCGGCCTCCGAGACCGTCTTGATGAGGTCGGTCATGACACAAAGGATCTCCAGTTCCCTGTCCCCTATCATGTCACACCTCCGGTGTGTTGGTGTCCTTGTTGTACAGCTTGAGCATCCTCTCCGCGTCGTCCCACGTGTAGAGCCCCGGGATGTAGTGCCCCCCGAACCTCCTCGACACGCTCAGGAGCTTCATCGCCACGGCCTTCTGATACCGCTGCTGGAGGTCGAAGCAGAGCGTGCGTGATTTCTTCTCCGTGCACCGGACGCACATGTCCCACCCGTCCTCGCCGGCCCCGATGTTCCTGATGATGAAGTCCTGCGACCGGAAATAGTCCCGGACGGAGATGGCAAGCGCCCCGGCCCTCTCCAGCATCCCGTCGGCGTCGTTCTCCTTGGCGGCCTGATCCATCGTCTCGGCGGAGACGCCCTGCCTGCCGACGACCGTGACAAGCCACGACTCGAGGATGTCGAAAAACTGCGGCATGGCCGCGAGCCTGTTCCCGAATTCGGTGGTGTTCGCCTTGAGGTACGCCATGCGGGCGTCGTATGCCTGCCTGACCTTTTCGTCGTCGAGGTGCCCCTCGTACTTGTCATGCAGATGCTTCTCGCAGAGCATGAGGTAGCTCATCGTGATGGTGGCTTCGCTGAGTTCCATCATGGGGACGCTCGTGCCGTGCGGCGGAATGCCGGGGATGTTGACATGCCTGTGGGGAATATACTAACGCGCGGCGGGTCTTTAATCTAGTGGCCTTCCCGGCCGGAGGATCCGTTCATGACGTCCAGGGAGGACTGGTTCAAGTAGGTGACCGTGTCCACGATGCCACGGCACTCGCGCAGTTCGGCATTGGGAATGTCGGAGGATTTTCTTGGGGTGTGTAACCTGACTCGCGGATTCAGCGCGCTTGTTTGTGCAACGGCATTGTCCGGCGGTTGGACGACTTCCGGTACGTAAACTTCGTAGGATTCAAAGGTGCCTTTTGACAGCTTCGATTGGCTTTTTGCGATGGAGACGCACGAGAACCATGCGATTATGGCCATGACGCAGAGAAGCAGATAATAACTCTTCATGCGCTGTCCTCGGCTTTCACTTCAGGGATGCGCATGAGCACTTTATTACAAAATGCGAAGTGCCACTTCGCATTTGTGATGGTCGGGGCACGCGGATTTGAACCGCGAATGTCCACCACCCCAAGGTGGCGCCCTACCAGGCTGGGCCATGCCCCGACGTAACCAATTGCTCCTTCTCGCGTTTTGTGAGTCGCTTCAGTTGCCGCTCGCGCTTCATGGCGGCCGCCCGGGTCGGGCACCCCTCGGTGTAGACGAGCGTCACCGGAAGGCCGAGGGCCTTCAGGCACCGGGCGCCCCTGCCGGAGTTGTGCCTGCGCACCCTCGCGGCCACGTCGCCGGTCATCCCAGTGTAGAGGGCCCCCTTCGCGCACCGCACCATGTACACGCACCACTGCTTCGTCACCATGTGACCTTGACGTTGACTCTGTCGATCGGGATCGCCGGCATGACTGCGACGCATACCTCCACGCGGAAGTCGTCCGGGATGACATCGACACTGTAGCCGTTGATGGTGCCATCAAGGAGCCTCTCCCGCATAGTGCGATCGATCGACTCGGCGAGGTCGTTCAGATCTCGATATGCTGACACGCTGTCGCTCCCGAGGTGGCTGGGGTGCAGGGACTTGAACCCCGATCCTTGTGGTCCAGAGCCACACGCTCCACCAATTGAGCTACACCCCATCGTATTTGGTCGGGGCACTCGGATTTGAACCGAGAGTCTCGCGGACCCGAACCGCGCGCGTTAGCCAGGTTGCGCTATGCCCCGTTGGAATCCCATTTGGATTGAATGTGATCCATCAAAGCCTGTATCTTGGATCGCAAGTACGTGTCAGCATAAGCCACAGTGAAAACACAGTACTTACTTCTCCAATTTCTGTGGGCCATACGGCCACTGTTCGATTTTCGAGTTGCATGAATGTTCTTGGGATTGATTTTGAGCGTCCTTCCCCAATATCTCGTAACCTCTTCAGCGTCGCTGTCTGGGTGAAGACGAACAATGAAACGAGGTGCCTTGGTCGTGTGTCGTTGAAGCCACCTATAGGAAAAAGAAACGATTGACGGGTTAGAGTTGCATATGCTTACGATGTTTCTTGTCTTGCGATATCCCTCTGTCATATATAGTAGGGCAAAATCTCTGTTGTCAATGTCAGACAGAAGTTCGTCAGCTCTTGTGCCCCATGAATCGTATGCCTGCTTCCTCAACGAGGCGTACTTCCTCTGCATCGCCTCGGTGCCTATCTTCTGCCCGTTCGTTTGTGACCCAATCTTGATTTCAGGGCACGAAACTTTTTTGATCCAATAGTATGCGGTCGTTTTTCCTACGGAAAGCCTTTCTTGGATAGCGGTGAGGCTATATCCGCGTTTCCTCAATTCGACCGCCTTGGATCTCAAGTGCTCATACCTGTTCATACTATTGAACCTCCGAGTTATGTGTACTAGAGGTTCAACAGTATTAACGAGTTATCAAATTGGCTGGCGCGCAGGGACTCGAACCCCGAGTAAGCAGGACCAAAACCTGCTGGCATACCATTAGCCAACGCGCCATCATGCTTGGTCGAGGCGGCCCGATTTGAACGGGCGATTCCGTGCGCCCAAGGCACGTGCGATGGACCAGGCTTCGCTACGCCTCGACGAATTCCTTTCTCATGGTCACCTCGTACGGGGACAGGTAGTACCTCCCCACGCGGTAGTCCGCGTATCCCTCTTTCCTGTCGCCCTTGAAGCTCCTGGGGCCGTCCGGCGGGTTCGGAAGGCCCTCCACCGTCCTTCGCTGGTCGTACAGCATGAGCCGGCTGCCATCCTTCGTGAACCACCTGTCGTAGTACCCGACGCCTAACCTCTCCCGCTCCCATGTGTCCCATACGATCTGCGGCCGCAGGAACTCCAGATACGCCCCATGGTCGCCGTACACCACCCTGATGTAACCCTTCGCCACCAGCGTCCCCCGAGGGCTGAAGAACAGCATCGCCGGCGATCCTTCCTCCTTGAGGTCGGTGTCGCGCTCCAAGGACGCTTTCTCCTCCACCCTGTTCGGGTAGACGGCCGTCGTCCTGAACTCTTCGCCCGTCATCTGCGTGTAGTAGGGCTCCATACGGCGAATATAATGGCGGGCGAGGAGAGACTCGAACTCCCGGCGCGGTGGTTAACAGCCACCTGCTCTACCAACTGAGCTACACGCCCGTGTGTCCTGTCAAAGAACGAAAAACCCCAGCGGTCCTTCTCGGTCCGCCGGGGTCTTGTTTTCGGGTTTTGCTTGGTCTTCAGAGCGTGCGCCCGAACCCCAACGGACCGTTGGCCCGCGGTTGCTGATTGGGGTTTGGGTTCTGGACGTACGCGATCATGACTGAAATCCTCCGTGAGTCATAATATACACTCATTTGCTGATGTTGTCAAGCTCCTTCTTCATCCTCTTGATCCTGCCGGCGAGGAAGAGCCTCTCCAAACCGCCTATCTCCTTCTTCATCGAGTACACGATCTTCCTCTGCGTGTATCCGCCCACCTTGACCGTGTCCACCGCCAAGAGCGTGATGTCCGACGTGTTGAAGCGCTCGTGCAGCCCGAGATACACCGTGAACCTCGGCGCGCAGGACAGGGTAAGCAGGATCACTGCCACCGTGGTGGCCTTCCATAGCCTCATCTCATTCCCCTTGCGGAGTGTGGTGTGCGCCCAAAGATGTGTTATGTGGGGTCTGTCGTCTCGATGCGGGCATGGGCTTGGCGGCCGCGTGCCTATTTCAGGATTTCCTTCGCTTCTTCGCGTCCCTTCTCAAGCAGTTTCTGGTCTTTGAGATCGAGGATCGAGAGAAGCTGCTCCAGCTCCCCAACGTGAATTTTTTCCTCGTCAGCGATTTCTTCGAGGAGTTCCTTGACATCTTCGTTGGGACAACTGTCGGCGATGGTCTCGTAGAGTTGGGCGGCGTCATGCTCGGCCGCGATGGCCAGACGTATCGCCCTTGCCGTCTCGCGCGCGTTCAACGGCTCATCGGTTTTGAGGGTCGGCGCGATGGACGAGAAGTCCATCGCGTTCTTCTCCGCGCCGGACTCCATCTTCTTGAGCCTCGTGTAGTAGTCGCCCAACTCCCGGAGGTGCGCCTTCGCGATCATCTCGTAGAAGGCGTCCTCGGTGACGGGCATGCGCGTCCCGGCCCTCTCGAAGGCGGCATTCAGGAGGTCGAAGACGTCCTTGTGCTCCTTCTCGACTTCCCTGCCCATCGAGAGCTGCCTGCCGCCGGCCTCGCCGGACGCCTGCCTCTCGAGGTAGGATCTCACGACCTGCCGTGTCATCACCGTCGTTTCCATGCGCGGGACGCCTCCTGTCGGTGACAACAGGGCTCCGAGCATGAAGAGATAATTCTGGTCTACGAGGAGGCGCAGGCGGCGAGGATATTGTCAGCGTGCTCGGGGTATATCACACGCAGGCACTCCGGGCAGACCGAGTGTGTGATGATGCGCCTCGGAGCTACTTCGAGGAGTTCTTTCCCCTCGCACCACAAGCCGTCGCCGGTCTTTATCCTCTGGCAGGAGCAGCAGGACGTCACATGAAGTTAACCGATTGAACCGCAGGGTACTCGAATGCCGGCATAGAACCCGAAATCAATATGAAGACTTAATCAAGGCCCGTACACCGCAAAGAGTGCACGGGCCCTCCCACCCCAGCGCTACCGACGCTACGCAACGCCCACGCTGGTAAACGCAATGCCACGCTTCTCCTATGCATTTCCTGTCCTTGCCTCAACTACACAACGCTTCGCAACGCCTCCTCGTCGACGCGCTATACATTGCCACCACGACACAACGCTATGTGTTGCCCAAGCGGAGAGACGCGATTCCTTGCCAGGCCAGGGCGCAGATGCACTATGCTTTGCCAAGGCTACGACTCACATCGAAACGCTGGGCCGAAGCGCAGCTCGACCAGACTATGCATTGCCGAGGCGACTCCTCGATACGCTACGCCGGCATCGCCGCCACTGAACGAGGCTATGCTTTGCCCCCGCTGCATTGGGCTGTGCACTGCTACCACTTGGACACGCCATGTCCTGCCTGGGCAACTCCTCGCAACACTACGCCGTCGAACAGCCGCACAGCACATTGCCGTGGTGTGGAGCTCGGGGCCACGTCCCCGCAGCCGCTACGCCTTCTTCAGGGTGTACTCGAACTGCCCGTAGACCCGGCTGTTCCTCCACTGCCCAATGCCCGACATCGAGCCGTAGTCGAGGAGCGTGCGGAGCTGATCCTCGGACAGGTGGAACTTCGGCGTGTTGAGGCAGACGATGTCGCAGTCAAGCGAGGCGCCCTCGGCTATCTGCTCTGAGCGGGCGAGCGTCGTGCGCGGGCCCTGCATGGTCATGGCGCGGAGGGGCCTCTCAAGGGGATCCGTCCTCTTGCCCTTGATCCGTATCTTGCGCGGCGACACGAAGACGGTCGTGCCGACCTTCTCCCTGAAAGCCTTCACGTCACCCCCGTTGAGGATGCCCGCTGCCTCTTTGAGCATGCCGTGGATGTGATAGTTGAAGAGCACCGGGTTGCCGCGCTCGTCGACGTGGAACCCCGTCGTCCCCTTCTTGATCTCCTCCGGGAGGGAGGATGCCTCGTCGTCGACCTTGATGTCGGGATGCTCCTTGCGGACCTTCTCACGGAGGTAGTCGGACGCCGGCGTGTTCTTCCCCGGCTGGCTGCCAAGGAGCGGTCCCGTGAACTTGACGTACAGCTTGTACTTCGTCGACTTGAGGTGCTTCATGGATCCTCCATCTGCGATATGGATGTGGGCGGCCCGCATCAAGGGCCAGACACCGGGAATATACTTTCTCGGGGAGCCGTTGTCACGCCCTTTTCAGGGCCCGGCCTACGCCTTCAAGTCCCTTTCCACAACCTTCATGAAATCAACAGGTTTGCCGTCAGGCCCCTTTGCGGATCTGCGTATTTGGCGCATCAAGTGGCCGTCGATCTTGTAGCCGTCCTTCTGCAAGGCCTTGGCGATGCATGCTGCGGCATACAGATGGACACGGTCGGGATCGCCTACAGGGCCGAGGATGCATTCGCTCAGGCCCATGTCCAGCAGTTCGAGCTGATTCTTCTTCATGCCACGCCCCTTTCGTTCATCGCCAAGTCGTCACGCACCTTTGTCAGCGTCTCCCCGAGCCAGTTCGTCCCGCGCCAATTCTTGGGGTCGTCGCAGAGTTCCGACTTCCAATGGATGCCGATGCCCCAGATGCAATCCTCGGGGCTTGCCTCCACGATCGTCCTTGTGCCCGTCGAGAGCAGTTCCTTCTTCAAGTCAGGGTTTTGGGAGTACTTGGCATGGCAGCCGCGGTACATGATGTCCCGAGCCTTGGCGTCCCATGCGCCCTTGTTGAATCCACGCACGGATCGGCCACAGGCCTTCTGATAGCGCGGGTCACTTGATGCCAGGATCTCCCGGAGGGTGTCCGTGTCGTTGAACATGCGGGCCTTCTCGGCCATGAGGAACTGCTCGGAGCAGTTGTACCTCACACCGTCGACCTCGAACTCGCATGGGTGCCAATTGGTGAAGGAGCATCCCCTTCCCCAGAAAAACACGTACTTGTCCGTCATCCTCATGGTGTGCCTCCCTACACCAGCCGGTTGTACATCGCCACGTCGTCGCCGCACTTCTCCTTGAGCCTCTGCAGCCATGCGCGCGTCTTGACCTTGAACATCTCGGGGTTCTGCTGCTTGCCCTGCACCTTCATCTTGCAGACGACGCCCTCGAAGGTGATGCCAGACATGGATGACGAGCGTATCTGCTCCTCGATTTCGGCGTTCATGTTTCCGCGGTAAACGAGGCGCGGGATGCCCAAATCCCCGAACTCGTCGATGAACTCGTCGGGGTTGAGGATGCCGCGCTTGAAGGGCTTCACGTCGATGAGCACGACGTCGTGGGGCTCGTCCTGCACGTGCCAGCCAGCGAAGGAGTGGGGGCCCCAGAACTCGAAGAAGACAGTCGCCTCATGCCACCGGTTCTTCTCGAAGGTGCGGCACAGGCCCTCCTCGTACTTCTCCTGCACAAGGGGCACGGCGTCCCCGAGGAAGGGATGGCCGGCGTCCATGAGCTGTGTCCTGCTGCCGAACTTGTAGAGGTGACCCTTCTTCCGGCGCCACTCCGCGCGGATGTTCGAGCCATCGATTTTGTCGAAGGCGTACACGGGCACGCCGTGACGCACCTCGCGGGATATGGTGGGGTATTCCTTCATGGAGACAATTTGGATTTGACTTGTTTGTGCATCAAAAACCCTGTGACACCCGGGAATCCCCCGGAACTTTCCTCAAGTTCTGCCATACGAAGTGCCCACGCTTCTTCCGAGCCCTCCCGTATGGACTTCATAGCGTCCCTGGCTCTGCGGACGAGAATCCGCGACTTGGTGCTGTGGTGCGTGCGGCTCTTCTTGTGGTCGTGGCGGCTGTGGCAGCCACAGCAGCAGTCCTTGTCGCTGTGGTCGAGTACGACCTTACCGAAGCATGCGCTTTTTGGCATGTGCGATCTCTATCTAGGTGGTGCGTCCGGCAGGACTCGAACCTGCAAAAACTCTTGGTTCGTAGCCAAGTGTGATATCCATTTTCACCACGGACGCATATCTTCACAACTTCGTTTTTGTATCGATCGGGAGAACGAACAAGTCCTCCATGGAATTGACAGGCTCGTACGACTCGTGCCACTCCAGCCACTTCAAGATAGAAAACTCCTCGTGTACGTTGAACTTCGCCTCCCAAAAGACATTGCCGTCGCTCTCCATTCTCTCCGATCCGTGTCCCTTAGATAGTTCCACAGAAAGCCCGAGAATCTTCGTGAGCAGCGGATAGCGCCGGGACGACACGTCCGGCACGTTTGGCACCCGGAGCGTCCCGTCCTTCAGCAGTACCCTCAACGTCTGAATTTCTCTGGCCATGCCGTCCCTCTCTTGTTTCCGTACCCGCGGTGCGACTCGAACGCACGATCTTTGCCTTCGGAGGGCAATGTTCTAATCCAACTGAACTACGCGGGCTTCTTGTTGTACCTCTCCGGCATCAAACCCCTCTTACGCATTTCAGCACACACGGATTTGAACCGCTTGCGGTCATCGCCTACCAACCCCTCTGGGTGATTGCTGTTCCTTCCGCGCGTGATCCACTCCCGGAACTCGAAGAACACTTCCTCGTCTGTCATCTTTCCAAAGTCTACCATGCTTCTGTCCAACCATGGGCGTTACAGGACTCGAACCTGTGACCCCTACCATGTCAAGGTAGTACTCTAACCAACTGAGCTAAACGCCCGAAATTTGGTACCCCCAGTAGGACTTGAACCTACAACCAACGGATTAAGAGTCCGCTGCGATACCATTTCGCCATGGAGGCACGTGTTATCCCTGAAACTCTCCCTCCTCTTTCGGCGCATCGCCGTCCTCGACACTGGTGACGAGCAGCTTTTCTACGGTGTCGCAGAATGTCCGTATGCTCGTGACGAGTATCTCCCGCTGCGCCTTGTTGTACTTTCTCACAAGATCCCCGAAGAGGCTCTTGAGCATCTCGTCCGCCAGCATCTTTTTCTCCAGCTCGGCGGCGGCCGAACCGAGCGCGGTCACCTGGGCCTCGCGCCACTTCCACACGATGTCCCTCATGAACTGCTTCGCGTCCGGCGAGGCGACGGCCATGGTCTTCAAGACGGACATCGTGACAAAGAAGGTGAAGTCGTTCCTCAACTCCCTCATCAACTCGTTGGCCACGCCGCTGACGTCCGGCTTGTCCAATCAGCGCCTCCCGCGTTTCTTGGTGGGCACGGGGAGATTCGAACTCCCGGCCTTTCGGGTGTAGACCGAATGCTCTGTACCGGCTGAGCTACGCGCCCCCGAAACCTTCACCTTCCGTATGTCGCCCCCGTTCCACTCGCCCCAATACTCCACCTTCAAGTCAGGGCGTTCCCTCTTGATGTCCTTCGCGATCACCAAGCCCATCTCATTCAGCCTCCGCTCGAAGCGTTTGAGCACGCAGTAGCTCGGGCGCCCCGTCGCCGTCATGTCGTAGTACTTCTCGAACGCGCACAGGGCGTTGACGATCCTGCACGGCAGCCCGAGGTCCCGTGGCTCGATCATGAACTCCGTGTCGATGTCCCAGAGGCACGATGAACTGAAGTCCGGCGACACCTTCACCGCCTTGACCACGTGACGTTTCAGCCTCTTGATCCTTGCCATGCCGTTGCTCCCCTATGAGCAGATCATCCTTACCTGGTACCCCCGCCGGGACTCGGACCCGGGACTCACGGCTTAAAAGGCCGCTACTCTACCAACTGAGTTACGGAGGCAAAAACGAAAGGCCCCCGGAGACTTCCGCCGTCCGGGGGCCCTGATGCTCTTTTTGAGAGAGAAAAGGTTACACGGCCCCCGAAGGCGCGTCCCGGCGCTTGCTTACGACTCGTTTTGCCTTCAGAATGGACATGTTGCCCTTCCCTCGTCCCCATAATATACTCCATCCGAGGCCGTTTGTCAATGGCCTGCGGGAAAGTTCGCCGGGAGCTTGCCGCGCCTCGCAAGGGCCTCGTCGTAGGCCCTCGCTGCGGTTTCCTCGTCGGAGTACCTTCCGACCCTCTCGTTGCCGCAACGGACAAGCCATGGCTCCCGTACGCAGCCACTGTAGGAGACGCCTTGGTACTTCGAGACCGGCCTTCCGATGCTGCTGTATTTGCTCGCAGGGACCAAGTTGCCCGGGCGCGCGGAGGGGGCATAGCACCTCTGTCCGGGCTGCACTGCGACCCTGTTGGCGTTGCGGCCGGGGACAGGATCGACCACCTTCATGGGCGCTGCCCCAGGGGCGTCGCCCATGAAGGAGGTCGATCCTGTCCCCGGCC
>Ga0172362_10006290_pt1 | contig 10207 bp, 6 predicted proteins | sample LakKivs1_kivu2a2_FD_114534 | JGI IMG/M metagenome (GOLD analysis project Ga0172362, IMG submission 114534) | Sediment microbial communities from Lake Kivu, Rwanda - Sediment s1_kivu2a2 | ecosystem: Environmental > Aquatic > Freshwater > Lake > Sediment | place: Rwanda: Western Province, Lake... | reverse complement strand
GCTTTTTTTCCTGCTGCAGAAGAGATGCGTGACCGCGTTCTTCCATGGCGAGCTGCCACCAAAAATCCTCGTCGTCGGGAAACAGGTCGTTGAAAAGCGTGTAAAGCCTGGCAAGGTTAAGTTCAAGTTTTATCGATTCCTCAAGATGCTCGATCATTGAATCGGCCATGGTGTCGGTATTTTGGGTGGTTGCAAACTGCAGAATAATAATATACGAAAGAAGGCGGAAGATTGTGAGCAGGAAGACTGGCGCAGCTACGCCCACTCCCCATTCCCCATTATCGAACGTACTTTTTACGTCCTTCCGGTCTTTTTCCGTAACCGGTTTGATTTACCGGATTCTTTTTCTGTAAATTCGGTTTTGCTATCCGGAAGTCCGGAGCATGCGCGCATGACGCGTAACCTTTTTTCAATCAGTTTTTTTTTCATGGCAGGTTCAACAGAAGGCGGCGAATCATCTCATTTATCGGGCGATTCGAGTTTTAAAGGCCTTGCGACGCTCTCTCTTGCGGCTCTCGGTGTGGTATTCGGCGATATCGGTACCAGTCCGCTTTATGCCATCCGGGAGTGTTTTCACGGTGATTACGGCATTTCGATCTCTCACGATAACGTACTTGGAGTGCTTTCGTTGCTGTTCTGGGCACTGATTCTTATAGTTACCCTCAAGTACCTCACCTTCATCATGAGAGCCGATAACGAAGGCGAAGGAGGAATTCTCTCACTCACAGCGCTTATCATCGGCCACTGCAAAAAAAACCGGCATGAACGGTGGCTTCTGGTAAGCGTTGGTCTTTTCGGCGCTTCGGTTCTGATCGGAGAGGCAATGATTACGCCAGCCATATCGGTGCTGAGCGCGGTTGAAGGGGTTCAGATCATCGCTCCCGGAGCTTCGGATCTGGTTATTCCCGTAACGATTGCCATTCTGGCACTGCTGTTTTTTTTTCAGCATAACGGCACCGCAAGGCTGGGCTCTCTTTTCGGACCGATCATCATGCTCTGGTTCACCTGCATCGGCATATTCGGTTTTATAGAAATCATCCGCTTTCCTGAAATTCTCAAGGCGATTAATCCCTGGTACGGTATCGCATTCCTGCTCAACAACAGCCTCCACGGCTTTCTCGTTCTCGGAGCGGTTTTTCTTGCCGTAACCGGAGCCGAGGCGCTCTACGCCGATATGGGCCATTTCGGTCGCCGTCCGATCAGACTGACATGGGCGTTTTTCGTCCTTCCTGCCCTGCTGCTGAATTATTTCGGTCAGGGAGCGTTCCTGCTGGAGTCGCCGCATGGTTCGCATCATCCTTTCTATGCACTGGTTCCATCGTGGGCGCTCATTCCTATGGTGATACTGGCCACAATGGCCACCGTGATCGCTTCGCAGGCGCTCATTACCGGAGTCTATTCCATAACCCAGCAGGCTATCCAGCTTGGTTACCTGCCGCGGCTGACGGTAAAGCACACTTCGGCAAGCCACATGGGGCAGATTTACGTTCCTGCGTCAAACTGGGCGCTGATGATTGCGACCATCGGACTTGTTGTCGGTTTCGGATCGTCAAGCAAGCTCGCTGCCGCATACGGCGCCGCAATGACCACGACCATGCTCATTTCGACGGTTCTGTTCTTTTTTGTCGCAAGGGATCTCTGGAAATGGAACAAGACCGCGGTGATCGTGCTGGTCTGCTTTTTTGCCGTTATCGATATTACGTTCTTTGCGGCAAGCATGAGCAAGCTGTTTCACGGAGCATGGTTCCCTCTTGTCATAGGATTGCTGGCATTTACGATGATGAACACATGGAAGCAGGGCAGAAGCCTTATGCTGAAGCAGCTGAAGGACAGAACGCTGACGGTCGAGGAATTCTCCGAGAGCCTCGCCCTGCAGCAGCCCCAGCGGGTTGCCGGTCAGGCGGTTTATCTGACGGCAAATCCCGATATCATTCCCGTAGCGATGCTGCATAATATGCGGCACAATAAAATCCTGCATTCGGAAGTGGCATTGTTCCATTTCACCACCGAACGGGTGCCAAGGGTGCCGAACAGCCGGAAGGTGGAGGTCGTCAAATGCGGCGACGGCATCTACAAGGTGATCGCGCGCTACGGGTTTATGGAATCACCGAGCATCCGGCAGGTGTTTTCGCTTGCACACCACAAGGGTTTCCATTTCAGGTTCGAAGCGACCAGCTTTTTCCTCAGCCGCGAGAAAATCGTAACCGGTCTGAAGTCAAAAATGAGTTCGTGGCGCAAAAAGCTCTATGCGCTCATGATGCGCAACGCTATCAGCGCGACCGGATATTACGACATTCCTTCCGGTCAGGTGATCGAAATCGGCATGCAGGTGCAGATATAATCGGTTGAAGCACTCGGTGATCGGGGTCTTTTCGTGCCCTCTCCGCTCAGGCCTTTGCGAGCCTCACTGCCATGAATCGAAAAACTCCGGCGCCTTAGCGGCAAAGCCGCTTTCGCGGTGGTCGAAGAGATATTGCTTCAGAAAGGGAGGGTAGAGCTCACAGGCGGCAAGTTCCTCGAAAGGCACCCACTTCGCCTGCAGAATCATCTGCTCGTCGTCGGCATATTCCGGATCCTTGCCGGTTATCAGCTCCCCGCCGGTTACCGTGCAGCCGAACCCGAGCGAAACCGAATGATGTCGGCTCCCCTGCTGGCGCGCTCCGGGAAAGGGATAAAGCAGTTCCTTGATAAAAAGCAGGGAACCCACACTGCACTGAAGACCGGTTTCCTCCTGCATCTCCCTTTTCAGCGCTTCGTCGAGAGTCTCTCCCGGTTCGACCCCGCCTCCGGGAAGAATCCAGTACCGGTCGGGCAGCGCCGGATCGCCGGGAGCGAAGCTTTTATGCTCGATAAGCAGGACACTCCCCTGCCAAACGCAAAGCGCGCTTACTCTCAGAATGACTTTCGACATGATGCGAACTGATTGTGCTATAAACAGACTGCGATGCTGTTCAATAAACAAATAAATAAAGTCCCGTAAAACCGAATCTGTTGCAGTGTCCGAAGAGAATCCCTGTTTTCTCAATTACCGTTTTCAGTATCCTGCTCTCGCTACGCACTCCATTGAATCCACCACCGAAACCCCCGACATTCAGCGAGCCGCTGTGCAGCCGATGCCGCCTCTGCACGGGCAACGCATGGCCTGCAGCAGAAAGACGGGAGAGCTGCGTGTTCAATACCGGCGGGCTCGGCAGCCATCTCTTGAAGCAGTACGACGTTACCGACTTCGACGACCTTCCGCCGCACGGCGAAAAAAAATTTGCATTCCTCGGTATTAACAATTATTATATAAGCATATAGTAGAAGAAATACCCCTGAAAACAAAAAAAGAACGAACGAAATTTGTTCTTATGGTTGTATTTTATTAACATAAAGCTTTACAAAAACCACACTTGTTCTTTTTTAAGCATGTAAACGCCCTGCACCATGCGGGCGATAACGGTTGATTGTTCGATCGAGACATAAACCACACACAAAACAACAACGGAGAAAAAGACTATGAAAAAAATGCTGTCGCTTGCAGCCATGTTCGCGGTGATTGCTTACGCATCCCCCGCATCCGCAGAAATCAAATTCAGCGGTGACGCTTCGCTTCGCCTCAGAGGCCAGTTTACAGACAGTGAAGTAAATGGAGTCGAAGATGGCAATTCTGAAGATCTGAACTTCGCTTACCGGATTCGCCTGAAAGCCGCTGCAGACCTTGGCGAAGGCTACTTCTTCAAAGCCATGCTCGCTTCAGACAACAAAACAAGCAATACTAATCCATTCAGAGCAGGCGGCTGGGTAAGCCTCGACAACAATCTTGAGGATGTTAATCTCGACATCTCCAACTTCTACTTCGGGCGTATGATGGAAGACAGCCATTACATGATGGGTCGTCTGCCGCTCAACAGCATGAACAACCCGATCTTCGACCTTGCCATGTATCCCCAGGCACCAGTGGATATTCCTGTCGCCACGTTCTATATGGATCGCCTTCTCGGAATCAACTACGGTGCGAAAATCGGTTCCGGTGAACTCAATGCGACTCTGGTTCTTCTTAACGAGGACTCTCCCGCTGAAGACAACGGCATGCTGAACGACGGATACGCAGCTCACCTCAGCTATAAAGTCAATCTTGGCGATGTCACCATCGAACCTCAGGCACTGCTTACCCTGACCGACGGCGATGGACCTCTCGGATACATGGACATCACTCCGCAGACTTTCGGAATGAACGTTACCATACCGGCCGGTGATGCAAAAATCGGCCTCAGCGGTTTCTACACTGTCTGCAAGGATGACGATGCCAATGGAGATGACGTTGACTACAACGGCTATCTGCTCCGCCTGAAAGGCCAGTATGAGGGTTTGACTGCATGGGTTGACTACAACCACACCAACGACAAAACTGATGGCGGCGATGTCGATTACGACAACCTGTTCGTCTGGGCTCAGTACAACTACAAGGTATACGAATCAGCCATGGGCAGCTTCAGCCTGACCCCGACCGTCCGTTACTGGGCTCTCGGATCGGAAGTCGGATCGTCTGAAACCGATTACAGCAGACTTCGTACCGAACTCATCGCTACGGTGAGCTTCTAAGCGAAAGCTTGCCTGAACTCAGAAAGCCGCAGGCGACTGCGGCTTTTTTTTGCCCCCTCCGAACAGAGTATCTGTTTTTTTCTTATGCAATCGAAAAAAACAGCGTCGCATCCATGGATGTATGCGACGGAAACAGTGATCCGAAAATAATCACGTAACAATTATTGACTGTTTTACACCGATTCTTTTCCGTAACTTCAATTTATAATGTCCATTCTCTCAGCCTTGCCTAACACTCAACAAACAAACGTTTCAAGCCATGGAAAAAGGGAAACTCCAGGAGTACTGGAAAATCAACCTCGGCTACCTGATCGGGCTGCTCATCGCCTGGTTCGTGGTATCCTACGGGTTCGGCATCCTGCTTGTCGAACCGCTTAACGCAATCAAACTCGGCGGGTTCAAGCTCGGATTCTGGTTTGCGCAGCAGGGATCGATCTACATTTTCGTCGTGCTGATCTTCGTCTACGTTTCGCTGATGAACAGCCTCGACAAAAAGTTCGACGTGCACGAAGACTGACCCGTTCAAAAACCGTTTTCTATTAATTTTATTCAACAATCAAGCGTATTACCACTATGGATGTACAGATGTGGACGTATACCATTGTAGGCGCTACCTTTCTGCTCTACATCGCTATCGCGATCTGGGCGAAAGCCGGCTCTACGAAGGAATTCTACGTTGCAGGAGCAGGCGTTCCGCCTCTCATGAACGGCATGGCCACCGCTGCGGACTGGATGTCGGCAGCCTCCTTCATTTCGATGGCCGGCCTTATCTCTTTTATGGGTTACGACGGCTCGGTCTACCTGATGGGCTGGACCGGCGGCTACGTGCTGCTCGCGCTGCTGCTGGCCCCCTACCTCAGAAAATTCGGCAAGTTCACCGTTCCCGATTTCGTGGGTGACCGCTACTACTCCAACGTTGCCCGTACGGTAGCTGTCATCTGCGCCATCTTCGTATCCTTCACCTACGTGGCAGGCCAGATGCGCGGCGTCGGCGTGGTCTTTTCCCGCTTCCTTGAAGTCGATATCAACACCGGCATCATTATCGGCATGTGTATCGTCTTCTTCTACGCTGTGCTCGGCGGCATGAAAGGCATCACCTACACCCAGGTTGCCCAGTACTGCGTGCTGATCTTCGCCTACATGGTTCCCGCCATCTTTCTATCGATCATGATTGCAGGTAACCCCATCCCGCAGCTCGGCATGGGCGCGACCGGCGCTGACGGCGTCTACCTGCTCGACAAGCTCGACGGCCTGCATGCCGAACTCGGGTTCGCGGCATACACAAGCGGCAGCAAGCCCATGATCGACGTATTCGCCATCACGCTCGCCCTCATGGTCGGTACTGCCGGTCTTCCGCACGTCATCGTGCGCTTCTTCACCGTGCCGAAAGTACGCGACGCCCGAATCTCCGCAGGATGGGCGCTGATCTTCATCGCCCTGCTCTACACCACGGCGCCTGCCATCGCAACCTTCGCCCGCCTGAACCTCATCGACACGGTCAGCAACCAGAGCTATGCCGAAATGCCCGAATGGTTCAAAAAATGGGAAAAAACCGGCCTGCTTGCCTGGATGGATAAAAACGACGACGGCAAAATCCAGTACCTCGGCAAAGCGGCCAACGGCGGCGATGCGTTCGAAGGAGGCAAACCGGCCTTCACCAAACAAACCGGCGAATACGGACAGCAGCTCATGTCGAACAAGCCCACCGACAACGCCAACGAGCTCTTTATCGACAACGATATCATGGTGCTGGCAAACCCCGAAATCGGCAACCTTCCCAACTGGGTGATCGCGCTCGTTGCTGCCGGCGGTCTTGCCGCAGCGCTTTCGACCGCTGCCGGACTGCTGCTCGTCATCTCGACCTCGGTCGCGCATGACCTTATCAAAAAGCAGTTCAATCCCAACATCAGCGAAAAGAGCGAACTGCTTTACGCCCGTATAGCCGTGGCTGTCGCCATCGTGATAGCAGGCTACTTCGGCATCAATCCTCCGGGATTCGTGGCACAGGTGGTGGCGTTCGCCTTCGGCCTTGCGGCGGCATCGTTCTTCCCGGTGATCATCCTCGGCATCTTCTCGAAGCGGATGAACAAGGAAGGCGCCATCAGCGGCATGCTTGCAGGCCTGATCTTCACGGCGGCCTACATCGTCTACTTCAAGTTCGTCAGCCCGGATATGAACAAACCGGAGTTCTGGTGGTTCGGCATTTCGCCTGAAGGCATCGGCACGGTCGGCATGCTGCTCAACATTGCCGTCAGCATGATTGTATCCCGCATCACCCCGGAACCTCCACAGGAGATCCAGGAACTGGTCGACAGCCTCCGCTACCCGAAAGGAGCCGGCGAAGCTGTGGATCACTGAGATCGAACGTTCTTTCACTCAAAAGGCGCGGAACCATCCGCGCCTTTTTTTTTGTTACCTTCTGCATTGTCAACAATTGAACGTAACGCGACATTCCCGATGACCGATTGCAACAGCACGGAAACCGGCGACGCATCCGCCGGTTCGCTGCATGAAAAACTCTCGGCACTGCCGACAGCTCCTGGCGTCTACCAGTTCAGAAACAGAGCCGGCAAGGTCATCTATGTCGGCAAGGCAAAAAACCTGAGGAGCCGCGTGCGTTCCTATTTTCGCGATCCCAGGCAGCTCTTCGGAAAAACCCTGGTACTTGTCGGACACATCGCGGACCTGGAGGTTATCATCACCTCGTCGGAGGTTGAGGCGCTGATTCTCGAAAACAACCTCATCAAGGAACTCAAGCCTCGTTATAACGTGAACCTGAAGGACGACAAAACCTATCCCTACCTTGTCGTCACCAACGAACCGTTCCCCAGAATCTTCATAACCAGGCAACTCAAACGCGACGGTTCGACCTGGTTCGGACCTTATACCGAGGCCGGCCAGCTCCGATCCATTCTTGAACTCGCGGAATCGATCTTCCCGATCAGAAGCTGCAGGCTGAAGCTGACCGAAGAGAATATCCGCGCCGGAAAATTCAGGGTCTGCCTCGACTACCACATCCGCAAGTGCAAGGGCCCCTGCGAAGGACATCAGTCCGAAGAGGAGTACGGCGAGATGATCGGCGAAATCCTGAAACTGCTCAAAGGCAGAACTTCGGGACTCATCCGGTCGCTGACGGAAAAGATGCATGCCCATGCCGCCGCCCTGCAGTTCGAAGCCGCTGCGGAAATCCGTATACAGCTCGACAGCCTGAAGCGATACGGCGAGCGACAGAAAGTCGTCAGCCTGGACGGCGCCGACCGCGACGTTCTGGCCGTCGCATCGGGCCAGGATGACGCCTGCGCGGTAGTGTTTACCATCCGCGAAGGCAAGCTGCTCGGCTCCCGGCGCGTTTACATGAACAATACCGCCGGAGAGAGTGAATCAACCCTGCTCGCGAAAGCGGCGGAAAACTGGTATCTCGGCGCCATGGACGCCATGCCGGACGAAATCCTGCTCCAGCACAGCCTGTCCGAAGACGAGGAGATGACCCTGAAAGCGCTGGTCGACGAAAAAAAACAGAAGGAATCCGGAAGAAAATCCTCCGTGCGGATCGTCATACCGCAGATTGGCGAAAAAGCCCATCTGCTCGACATGTGCGGAAACAATGCCCGGCATCACCTCGAAGAGTACCTGATACAGAAACAGAAACGAGGCGAAGCGGCACGCGAAACCCCCGGCCTCCGCGAACTCATGAAGCTGCTCCATCTGCCGAAACTGCCGGAACGCATCGAATGTTTCGATAATTCGCACTTCCAGGGAACGGATTATGTCAGCTCCATGGTCTGTTTCATGCAGGGCAGACCGAAAAAATCGGATTACCGGAAATTCAGGCTGAAAAGTTTCGAAGGCTCCGACGATTACGCGGCCATGGAGGAGGTTATCACCCGCCGTTACACCGGTTCGCTTGCCGGCGAACTGCCAATGCCGGACCTCATTGTGGTTGACGGTGGAAAAGGCCAGGTCAATGCCGCATATGCCGTACTTTCGGCTACCGGCATTGACATACAGGTCATCGGACTCGCAAAACGGCTCGAAGAGATATTTCTGCCGCATACCGCAGATCCCTTCAACCTGCCGAAAACCTCCCCGGCGCTCAGGCTCCTGCAACAGCTGCGTGACGAAGCGCACCGTTTTGCCCTCACCTATCACCGGAAGCTGCGCTCGGAGCGGACCCTGCAGACGGAACTGACCTCGATTCCCGGCATCGGCCGCAAAACGGCAATGAAACTGCTCGAACATTTCGGTTCCGTCGAACGTATAGCCACCGCAGGCATCGACGATCTCAGGGCTGCTGCCGGCAGTGCCCTTGCCGCCAAAATCCATGCGTATTATCACCCGTAAGGCTGCAACAGGGCGAACCGTGACGCGCCGCGGGATGTTGTTGTTACGAAAAATCTGTTATATTTGTTGAATATTATACCTGATGAACACAGAACCTCTTTCTGACTGCCAATGAATCTGCCCGATTTTTTCGACGATAACCGTCACGACGCATCCGGGTTGTCACGCAAAGAGCCGCCCGATCTTGACGATATCGAAAACAGATACGACGCCGAAGAACTTATCGAGCTGATAATGCAGCTCAACGAAGACGGTTTTGTAATCGAAGCCCTTGCCGTTGCCCGTCGCGTTGAAACCATCGCTCCCTATAATGCCGAAACATGGTTCCACCTCGGCAACTGCCTGACCCTCAACGGAGAGTTCGAGGCTGCACTCGACGCTTTCGAAGAAGCGGTACTGCTCAGTCCCGCGGACGGCGAAATGCAATTGAATCTTGCCCTTGCGCGCTTCAATACCGGTCGCTTCGACGAAGCGCTGGAACTGTTCGATGACCTGTTCGTGGACTCGTCCATCGAACGCGAGTTCCACTACTACCGCGGCATTATCCTGCAGCGCAAGGAACTCTACCCCGATGCGGAATCGGATTTCGAAAGATGCCTCGAAATCGACCCTGCGTTTTCTGATGCCTGGTACGAGCTCGCCTATTGCAGGGATGTGCAGGGAAAGCTCGACGAAAGCGTGCTCTGTTACGACAGAACGCTCGACATGGATCCCTACAACATAAATGCGTGGTACAATCGGGGACTTGTGCTCAGCAAGCTGAAACGGTACGATGAGGCCCTCGACTCTTACGACATGGCGCTTGCCATCGCCGACGATTTCAGTTCGGCCTGGTACAATCGCGCCAACGTGCTCGCAATCACCGGCAGAATCGGGGAAGCCGCCGAAAGCTATCTGAAAACGCTCGAATACGAGCCTGACGACCTCAATGCGCTCTACAACATAGGCATTGCCTACGAGGAACTCGAGGAGTACGAAGAGGCGACGGGCTTCTATCTTCGCTGCATAGAAATAAACCGCGATTTTTCCGATGCCTGGTTCGCCCTCTCATGCTGTTACGACGCGCTCGAACAGTACGAAAATGCCGCAGCAGCCATAGACGAGGCGCTGAGGATCCTCCCCGACAGCATCGAATTTCTCCTGCTGAAAGCGGAGATAGCCTACAATCTTTACCAGCTTGACCAATCGCTCGATACATACAGGGAAATCATCCTTCTCGAACCCGACAATCCGCAGATATGGCTCGACTACGCCATGGTGCTGCGCGAAAACGGTTCGTTCG